>Ga0302134_10000347_pt1 | contig 19240 bp, 6 predicted proteins | sample CB9_SCM_MG_FD_203123 | JGI IMG/M metagenome (GOLD analysis project Ga0302134, IMG submission 203123) | Marine microbial communities from Western Arctic Ocean, Canada - CB9_SCM | ecosystem: Environmental > Aquatic > Marine > Oceanic | place: Canada: Western Arctic Ocean | collected 2017-09-19
TTGAATTGTGCCGCGAGAGCTTGTGTCGAGGCTCTGCATCGCCAGACGACATCTTCGAGTCGGTCGTCGTAGTCGGAATGGAATATTGAGCAGACCAGTTTGCGCGTCCAGTGCCTTGAACGACGAGGTACGATACCGTTCAAATACAAATGTAGACCTTCGTCGGAGAGCGCTCTTTTTCTCATCTACTTATGAATCTAAAGTTATATAGTCCATTTCGTTTGTTGGTGGCCAATTGGATTTAATTTGTAGACCATGGATTGTATATAGGATGATTTTTTGGTGAACAAGATGAAATTGCGAGCACCTGAATATATTGTTATGTTTTTAATTTTAATGGTAACGTGTTCCACGTATTATCTACATTGGACGCACGGGCCTGAGTCGCACGACCATGAGAAATATCGGTTTCGTAAACCGCACGTGCACGCTGGTTGCAGTATTGAAGCCGACTGTTCGATATATTCTACTTGTGTGTCGGGTAAATGCGTGGTCTTTTGGCCGGCCCCGCGTTCAAATATAACATGTTCGTGTTTGAATGATATTATCAATTACGAAGACCATTTTTATCTAAAAACGGTTTCATCTGTTCAATACCACAAAGGGCCAACGTCTAATACATGTGTTGTTACTTATCGATGGGGTTCTCACCAGCAAAGCGGGCCAGGTTCAACCGTAAAAGAATATGAAGAACGCGATTCTGGCGCGCTATTACGCAGGGAATTTATTTCAAGAAATAGCGCTTCGCTGATTGGGCTGTGTAAAAATACACATGCAAACATGTCAATACCATTGACCCCCCAAATACAATTGAAAACTCAATCGAAATGGTATTATTCCATAAGAAAGTTTTGTAAATTTGACCAGTATCCATGGAAAGATTATGGTACGTATGATAAAAAACTTACATTTGTATTCAATCCGTCGGATCGTTCACAGGGAATAGGTCAGGGGTTGATTGGGCTTAGTTTTGCGATGTATTTGTCTCTACAAAGTCACAGAAGACTACAATTAGATTGGAGACAAGGTGTTCTTTTTCTGGAAGATTGGTCAACGGCGACTTCGAATTGGAACCCTTCACATAGCCATAAAACACCACAGCCCATTTGGAATTTCGGCCAGACCGAATCTGCCAGTAAAATGGTGCAACTACTTCTTAGCGATGAAGCAGAAGTAGTTATTTCTGGCAATAGTATCAAAGAAAAGTTACCCGAATTTCGAAAACTGTTTGCACATAACATTTGGGAATCAGATGATGAAGCCATCCGCATTTGTCGTGCTTGTGCCTTTCCCTTTTTGTTTGATGACGATGTTGACGTCAACTATGAAAATGTGTTGCATTTGCGTTTGGGAGACAATGTAGCGTATGGATTTGGTTCCGACAGACGAAAAATAATGAAACTCGCGCATACGATAGAAAATGCGGTGGACAGAGGCGTTAAATTGTTGGGTTCAGGGGACATTTTTGTCGAATCGGATTCAACGCGTGCCAAATCATACGCGTCTAAAACGTATTCCAACGTACAAACAAAACCATCCGTAGGACATACGGGCACGTCAAGCGCAACTTTACAAGATATGAAAGAGATGTGGCAAGTTATTCTTCGTATGGCAGCAGCGAAGAATGTATTATACACACAAAGCGCATTATCTGAAGCTTCCGTAGCCCTGGGCGCGGCCGTATTGACAAATGCAATGCGTTTTGAAGATATTTTCGTCAAATCTGACCCTAGAGTGTTGATATTTATCACAACACATATGTCAAAACAGCATATTTCTTTCTTCAAAAACTGTTGGTCGGGACTTTTGAAATCGTCCAAATTGGTGAAAAATGCCGATGTTATAGTATATACATCGAATGTTGATAACTCTTTCGATGTTTCGAACGTTTTTGGAGACAAAGTTGTAATCAAAACTGTAAACAACCACGGTTATCAACAGGGAGCCATCGGAGCTGTTCGAGATTTGGTCAGATATAAATGGGCTCGTGGATACGACTGGGTGGTCAGAGTGAATCCAGACGTTATTATTCGTTCAGACAAATGGTTATTAGAACGAATGTCTATGCCAAAAGTACACGGTATATTTGACGATTGCAACGATAACCCCTGTAAAACTTCGCGTTGTGTAAAAAATGTGATTATGACTGATTTCTTTGCAGTGCGAAGTCAATATTTGTTACGAGAATATGTTGAACCAATAGTGCCGATAAATAATAATGCCGAATGGCATGCCACAATATATTTCAAAGATATTGTAGAAGCGGGATTCGATGCGTGGGTACCAAATACCGGGCCACACCATGGCTCATGTCGAATTGGTGGCAAAAACTCACCAGTGGTGCACAACCATGGATATTTAAACGAGTGTATTCGCGAGACCGAAACTTCTGGCCAGTTGACTACAAAAGAAGATTCTACGAATGTTCAAACCATGAAGCAATTTAATATACCCATGAAACAATCCACTTGTGATATACAACGTTTTACAAAGGAAGCGGTCAATCTGTGGTGGATTGGCAACGAACAGGGGAAACAGTGGAATCCCGAATGGTTGGACAACTCCAAAAAATTTGCGTACGTATGGTGGACATCAATATCAGAGTATACATGGTCTGCTCTCGTGGCCATCAAGTCATTAAAGTCAACAAATCCGTCAGAACAAATTGATTTTGTGCTTATACACACGATTGCGCTCTCGGATAAACAAAAGCAACTGTTGGACGCATGGTCGGTGAAATGCATTTCGTTTGAAAATGCTGTCTCCGTTCAAAACTCGTACTTCAAGTATGCGAACAACAAACTCTACATTTTCAAACTGACGCAATACGACAAAGTTCTGTTCATGGATTCTGATTCAATGCCGTTGCAAAATATTGACCATATGTTTATGTTTCCGGATGCGCCTGTAGTGGCGCCGTGCTCATACTGGGAGCTTAAACAGCAGCCGAAACTCACAGCATGGATTTTGCTCGTCCAACCAAGTCATGATTCGTTTGATATTTTGATGAAGAGAGCAGCTGTTAAACCGAAACAAACCGAAATGGACACGATAAACGACGTGTTCAAGAAAGAAATGATATTATTGCCTTCTTATTACGGCTTACTCAATTCCGAATGGGAGAACGACGGAAATATCGCTTTTCACAACCACGACAAGGATATTTACACCAAAGCGCCTATTGTACATTACACCATCAAAGGCAAACCGTGGCAACACACCAAAGATTTCTTCAAAGGTAAATTGTGGGATATAGAGGCCAATCTTTTGCACAATCGTTGGTGGGATTTGCGCGAAAGTTTGATAGTCCCCCAAATAGATAAGTTACCACCGTGTTTCGAACTTTTGAAACCAGATTCTATATTTGTAAAAACCGGCGATATTCCCGATATGTGGATACGTGATTCTACGGCACAGGTGTGGCCTTATCGAGATACAAAGCCCCGTATAGTGGAAAAGGTATTGAATATGCAAAGCTTTTTTATTTTGCAAGACCCGTACGCCAACTCGTATCGGAACCACGAAGTAGTATCGCCAACACGAGCAGATTTGAAGCTGGGCCGCAAGGGATGGGTTGCGACAAGAAATTACGAACTCGATTCTGGATGTTATTTTGTCAGGTTGTTGCATTACGCATGGAAACATCACGACTTGTCCGTACAAAGATATCGCCCAACGGTTGAAACATTAGTAAATACTTGGAAAACGGAACAGCGCCACGAAGAAAAATCACCCTACAGGTACACAGAGTTGCCTCGAAATGGCCTGGGAACGCCTGTGACGTGGACAGGAATGACGTGGTCTGGGTTCCGACCTTCCGACGATGCTTGTCAATATGGATATCATATTCCTTCGAACTTTTTTGCAGCGGAGGCGCTTGCTTCGATGCTTGAAATGTTTCCTGCGATGGAAGGTGTCACAAAATTGCGTTCAGATATTTTGAATGGCATTCAAACGTATGGTGTTTGGAAAGATTCGAGCGGTGTTGAACGTTATTGCTACGAAGTAGATGGGTTAGGCAATTGTAATAAGATGGATGATGCCAATGTCCCGTCGTTGTTGTCTATACCTTACTTGTCGCCGCGTCCCGTCAATCGCGTTACTTGGAAAAACACATATGATTGGATATGGTCGTCTAAGAATCCGTATTTTTTCGAGGGCAATGCCGCGGAGGGCATTGGGTCGCCCCATACACCTCACAACTACATATGGCCCATGTCCATCATTATGCGGGGGATAGTAGACCCAGCACAATGTCAAGTTATGAAGGCGTTGGTTGAAAAAACGATGACACGCAATACAATTCACGAATCGTTTGACAAAGACAACGCGCAACGGTTGACACGTGAAGATTTCGCGTGGCCCAATGCGCTTTATGAAGAAATGGATTGCGCGTCCACCCCGTTGGTCAAAAAATTGGTACAAATGTGCGACATTAGTGCATTTCAGTCAGCAGCAAAGGACGCGTGGTGGGTAGGCAACGAACAAGGTCTGGAATGGAAAGATAGTTTGCTTCCACCAAACGGTCGTTATGCGTATGTGTGGGTTGTGTCGACACCATCGTATTTAGAAATGGCGTATGTTGCAATGTTCGCGATGCGTACATACAATGCTTCTGACCACATTGATTTTGTATTGATACATACAATACCCTTGAACGCAGTGCAACGGGCGGCCGCGACGCGCCTCGGCGCACGTCTAATAGAACGACCCCATTATCAACCCACTGTTCATTCGAATTCGTGGAAATATGGCAACGATAAGTTATATGCCTTTGAAATGGTAGATTATGAACGGGTGTTGTATATTGATGCGGATTCGATGCCACGTTGTAATATGGATCATGTGTTTGCTTTTCCGCCGGCACCGTTGGCCGCCCCATGTTCGTATTGGGAGCCAAATCTCCAACCAAAAATTACCGCTTGGCTTATGCTTATAGAACCGTCGTTAAAACACGCAGAGCGCATTCGTCAGTTTTTAAAGACATCTCCGAAGAAGTCACCAAACGGCTGGGGGCCCTGGACGGACATGGAGACCGTTAATGCCGTTTTTTCTGACGAAATTCTAACACTGCCGTCCTATTACGGCGCCATCGACAGAACAGAATGGTTCCCATCCGATTCTTTTCACCGATTTAAACATCCAGACGACACGTTGTTTCCCAGCGTTCATTTTTCAGGGTTTGGCAAGCCTTATGAATGGTCTACAAAAAAACCGGTGCCGTATTTGGATTCCTTCAAAGCTCTACAACGTCAGTGGTACAGCTTTAACACGTCTGTTTGGTCATTAAATCCTGACCTTGCTTTGGGCATTCCGTCCATATGGGGTGATCGCCATATGCTTTTACAGGTGTTGTTGGCACACGTTACGAATCAAATTCGCGCACCTAGTGAAGTGGTAATAGCCATGTCTGATGTACCTAATGATTCATTGATGACTCAGTGGGAATCCGAGGCCCGTCGGGCGGTGGCTCCAATATCGTTGGTCGTTGTGTCCGAACATAAGTTACATAAAGCTGGATGGGCCCGAAACACTGTGGCAGCTACGACAACAGCATCGTGGATAGTATACGTAGATTCAGATGACGACATGCATCCAAAATTATTGTCAACAGTATTCGATATTTTAAATCAGCGTCCTGAATTAAAACTTTTGTTACACGGCCACAGCGCTAAAAAACAGGCGATTCGTTACAAAAAGCTGCCTTTGATTGGTGGTCAACGTTTGTTGACGTCGGCCCGACAAACAAACTTTAACATGCCTTTACTACCAGGGGGGTCCAACCCCAATATACACCACGGCCACCCGGTTGTGCGCGTCGACCTCTTTAAGCGTTTTCAATACGACGAAAACATGCAGCGTGGTCAAGATACGGAATTTTTGCATCGTGTAATTATAGGTCTGAACGACCCGAAATACTACGATATGGTGGATTTGCCGCTTACTATTCACACACCCCGAAGTTGGAGGGTTAGTTCGAAAGAAAACAGCCAGCCTTTGAATATTGTACGCGATGTCCGTGATGTTGAATTGTACGGACATTACGCCGATAAAAAGGTTCCGTTCTACATGTACTCAGTGCCCAAGTATACATCATGTATAGAGGGACATTCTAAAATATACAACTGGTACAAAAATTACAAACACGGCGGCGAATTATGGTGGTACGAACAACTTACTCGTTCACCTTGGAGAACGAGTAACCCAACGGATGCAAAAGTATTTGTGATGCCTTTATTTACAGGTCTTTCGGCATACAAAAATATTTGCAAAACCGAACTTCTAGAGGCATTGTCCAATATTAAATCCCAAGAGAGTTGGAACAATGGTATTGCGCATCTTTTATTAACTACGCATTTCACAACAATGAATATTGATTGTGGAAAATGTATTCGATTTCGCCAAGCAAATACGAACAGGGCCAACCAAGGTCATATTTCGACTCCTATGGTAGGCCAACTGGATTTTGAAGGAAATTTCCGTTATCATTCTGAATCGCCTATACCGTTTTGGAATCGCAACAATGTATTGTATTTCGCTGGTCAGGCGGATAAGAGAGACGCGTATACATCTCGACGTCAAGTCAAAAGAGTATTCGATAATCTAGGTTATCCCTTTATCGGGTGTTCTGCAAAAACAATGCCTTGTGCTGAAAAATTCAAGGAAAACATGTTTAATACTAAATTTGGAATGCATATACGTGGTGATTTGCCTTCGTCATCAAGACTATACGAATGGATATCTACTCAAAGTATACCCATCATGGTATCTGATACAATATTCGAAGGCTGGCTGCCCGGTGTGCACATACCGTGGCATGATTTTTCTATACAAATCAATGAAAATCTTCCCGACAACCAACTAGAACAGAAATTGAAAGAGGTTATCACTATGGACACACAAAAAATAAATACAATGTTGGAAACACTTGGAAAATATCGCACAATGTTGATGTGGCAACATCCAAAGTCAATTGTTTCTGAAATGTTGCTGATAGACGCCTATGAATATTTAAATAACCATTTTTAATTTTTTTGTATCATATTTAGTAATGTCTCTCTAATGGATTGTTTAATCGGTCGCAACGTTGGATACAACTCCTTTAGTTTGTCCGTTGTCAGCTCGTTGTTAGAACGGTCTGCCGCTAAAATCTTGAGCTGTTCTTCTTGTGAAAAGTTTTTCCATGTGAAATCGGGTTGCACAATTTCACGGTACATTTCTAGAATCTCATTGTGCGAAATGAGCCCGGGGTTAGTCATATTATAGGTGCCGGTTCGTCCGTTCAGCGCCATATCTACCATGATGGGGATAATCTCTTCGAGAACCGTCATCGAATTGGGCATGCTACATATTTTTTCATAGGTCGTAATCTTGGTAATGAAATTGCGCGGCGACCTGTCAGACGAAATGGGCATTCGAATGCGACAATTTAATACCGTTTCAGGATACAACTTCATCATTTGATCTGTAAATCCTTTGACAATCGAATATGAAGACCCGAAAAAGTTGGGCAAATCTTCTTCGGTAAATATTTTTTGTTCGTCGGTGAATTTGAAGATACATCCCGTACCCATGTAAGTCATTTTAATGCCTCTTCGATGACATTCTGACGCCAAAACAAACGGTGCGAATAGATTATCACGCACGTTATAGCGTAAATGGCCCGGTTGTTCTAGCCAATCGATAGTACCGCATCCTGGGCCATGTGTACGGCCGATGATACACACAACGTGCTCCGCACCAACGGCATCCATTTCGGCACGAACGGCTTCTGGACAATTGGCACGTGCCTTCCCGTGGATAAGTTCCACGTGTTCGGCAGCTATCGAACAATATTTTTGTCCTATCCAACCGCGAGCGCCATACATAAGCCAGCGAGGCCTTCTGCGCCAGTAGGTGTCACCGTGCTCGCGATACCATGCGATGGTTTCTACAAGCCCGTCTTCCCAAGACACTTTGGGAGACCACCCGAGTTCTAAGAGTTTCGAACAATCAATATGGTACCGTTGGTCGTTGAAAGGTCGGTCAGAGACATTTACCTTTTCTGATTCTGAACCGGTGGCCGATTTTAGAATATCAAAAACCTGATTTACAGAGAATTCATCAGGACATGCAATGTTATACACTTCTCCGGGGGTTCCAGAAGACATCATTGTTTCGAGAGCTTCGCACACGTCTCTAACAAACACGAAATGGCGTTGAGCGTTTCCATCGCCGTGAATCTCGCAAGGCTGACCCTTGAACATTTTGCCCAAAAATATAGGAATCAATTTGTCTGGATATTGACGCGGGCCGTACACATTATTTCCACGCGCAATCACGTATTCGAGGCCATACGAATGTCCATACGCACGAACGAGCATTTCCGCGCCACATTTCGTGGCAGCATACGGATTGGTAGGGTTCATGATAGCCGTTTCGTTTACGTTATCGAACACTTGGCCGTACACTTCGTCTGTGGACATGTGTACGAAGCGTTTGCATTTTCCGTATTTGCAGACGGCTTCTAGTAAGTTGTGCGTGCCCACAACATTATCTTGAGAAAAATGAACGGAATTACGAAAGGACAAGTCCACGTGTGTTTGTGCAGCGAGATGATATACGTACTGGATATTGTGGTCTATGAGAATTTGGTATATATCGGCGTCTCTCAAATTTTTTCGAATAAAGACATAATTAGATTTGTCGGGAATATCTGGTGCGTGACTGTTGTAGGACATACAGTCCACATTGACGACACGTGCACCCTTTGAAAGCAAATAATGAACAAGATTAGAACCGATAAAACCACAACCACCTGTGACAAGAATAGACATTTGATAGTAATACACTTAGTAATTATAATGATTTTTTTTAATTAATAAATTGGATTTATTTGATCCGTGACACTATGTTTTAATCGTGACAGCCTCATCTGAAACGAGGTTAATGTTTCCAAATTTGGTCTCAAACTGGGCCTCACTGCGAAATGCCAAATTGACGGGCTTATTATTTGTTTTTGACGCTCTGCTTGGTCGGAAATGAATCTCCCCTGAGGATGCTTTATCCCAAACATCGACCCACAGTTCCATTGCGGTCGCAAGTCTGTCAAAGTACTGGTGCATGGGTTGTAGCGCTGTACGGATTTGTGCTGCTAATTCTCGGTAGCATTTGGAGGGCGTGTCGGCGTCGGGCGAGTACCTGACATCGTTCATGAAAAATCGCAGTACACTCTCCTGCCACCACAGTCCAATGTACTCCTTTCTGAGGTTCACAAACGGATTGCTTGCTTTATTATGTCGAATATATGGCTGACCACTCTTTACACCGACACCCAAGTGGTCAGCGATAGACTTTGATGCCCATCCTGAAAACATATCATCGTAACGCCCCCATGGCTGCCCTGCCCCCATTAGTCCTTGCATCATAGCCGGGCCAATGAGTTTTCTATCGAACGCCACGTTCATAGAGCACAGGGGGAAGAAAATGCCCGCAGGTACTGTTTGCACGATGTCGTGCAAACGTGCGACACGTTCATCAATTTTCATAAGCTGTGTTGGTGCATCATAATCCGGCGCATTCACCCATAACCCGTGAGACACGCCGGTTGGAACCCCGGGGCGCAGGCTATATGGGTAGCCACGCACAAAATCGGCGCCGGACTGATAGGGGTCGTATATGGTATTAAACATATATGGCGTGGATGGTGTCTTGAGATTGTGGTAGTGCATCGCGAGTGGGTTGATTTTGTATCCATCTTGGTCGTATGCCGGCCGGCAATCGTCGTCAATTGTGAAGACGTAACGTTTTTTGGATAGCAGAAATCCATAATTGCGAATGGAAGCGTCCCTTTGGCTGATTATCCACGCTTTATCCTTCCCAAGTGTACGCTCAATGTCGACGCGCTTATGTAACTCATAGTCGACCCAATCCGGCACTCGAAGGGTTTTGTCCTGGTCGCCGTCTTGGATGATAATAACATGAAAGCCCTGAAAGAACTCTCGCCAGTCATTGAGGAAATCAAGGTTTCTGATGGATGGTGTCACAATGTCAATCTCACTCGGGTCGGGTACAATTGTCGGTGCGTTTCGGTCGAACCCAATCGGTTCAACGCATGTAGGTGAACGCATGTTGCTCGCTTGTGCGTCCCACCCGCCACACACCGACTTTTCCATATGTACGACAGCCGCCCCGCTTCCGTAGTAGTCCTGTGCATCGTCATCAATGGACACTCCTGAGCTCGTAAGCCATGTTTGTATCCTACCGGGCACACCAGCCCCCGTTGTCCCCGGCAAACTATTCACGTCTCCGGTCTCAATTAATGTTTTCCAATCAAAGTCGACCCACTTGGATACCACACTATTTGGAACGGACAGAGACGGCGTTGGTATTACGCGCGCAAGAAATTTTCGTTTGTGTTCTATCAGCGTCTCTAAAATAAGCGTCACAGCATCAGACGTTGTACCGTTCATATCATAGACGAAATAATTGCGAATCTTCTTCATCGCATCAAATCGTCTATCCATTCCGTGGCTATCCGCATACACCACGTTCAGTGATTCAACAACGTTTGAATCCGGTTCTAACTCAACCACAAAATCTTTGTAGTCTACGCCTGTGAAACTCAAGTCCGGATATGAGTTTTCAACCGAATAGTTTGCAATATCGTCTGTAATATATTTTGGATGTGGTTCCCAATAAGTGCTCGCCCCCGATGCCGGAATTTCACGCCGAACTACCACAGGAATAGTGAGATGCAATATAGCGTCAAAAAAACGCTTTTGGAACGGCAAATCGCCCGGCAGACACAATATAAAAGTTGACTTCCCAGTCGAACCTCCTCCATTATTACCGGACGCGCGAAATAATGTTTGTCCTTTAGTAGCGAATTTAATTACGCGCGGGCCATTGTATTGACGGAGTTGCTGCATAATCACTGTCCGGTCATGGTATCGTACTCCAAAATTAGCTAGAAGGAAGAACTCCCGTGTCGCCCAATTCTCAAAATTGTTATTATACGATGGTTGTAGTCCAATAGATGGATTTAAACTCGGTACAATCAATCCATTTGGGCCATAATTTATGACAAACGCGTTATGGTTACTACGGAGCGAGCGAATTCGACGATGATTCTGGTTCCAATCTTGCGTTGAGATGAATATGTGTGGCTTCCCACTGTCAATATATATTAAACGCTTAAACAGTTCGTCGTACCAGTCATCTTTGCACTTAAGGGCTCCGCGACATTTACCTATACCAACCATTGTGAGAAGCGCAGGAACTAAAAACATGTCAGCCTCATCGGGTTCTTTGACAGTATTCACGGCGCTCAAGAGTTTCGACAGAATAATGGGCTCGGCAGCATAATCCACATATTGCCATCTTGCAAGCGCTGGGTTGCTTGGAAAACATGCCTCCATCAAGCAGCCTTTGTTATATTCATTAAAGACGTCCAGGTGAAACTTGGGTGGTAACGGATATACGTAAACGTTTAGCTGTGTACCAAGCGCACGATCCTTCGCCGATATTGGGGCCTTCCATTGTTTTTTCAATGGAGCCTCCCAATGTTTTTTCAATGGAGCCTCCCAATGTTTTTTCAATGGAGCCTTGCTCGGTCGTTTAAAACTTTGCAACTCGTCTATTCGTGATGATTCGCACGGATTGGTTATATTTATACATTCGCACGGATTGGTTATATTGTTTGACGATAAATATGTGCGGCCATGCCAAATCTTTATTAACCTTTCTCGAGACGGTGGATGATGTCTAGCAACCACCAATAATAGAATAGAAATAAAAGCTCCAAACATAATAAAATAACTCGATAAATTTTTATAAACCATGTATAACTAAATAACAAGTATTTATACAGAGTCCAGAACGATTTATTCATCGGATTTAAATTATACCCAAGAATGTGCTCTCACGCCTAGTTTTCTCAAATTTAGGAAATATTTATATGAATCGGCGATGGATTTCGTCATGTCTTGTGTATTTTTCCAATTGGGTGCCATAATATAGTTGTCCACATGATGTTCCCATACAAATTCATCTATGTACTCTAAAGCTTCGGTGTGTGTTAACAAATAATCGACTATGGCTGTTTCAACCGCTTTTGAATCAATATCTAATTTGAACACAACGTAATCTTCTTTTGATGCGGTCGAACGTATTACATCCGGCACAAATGGTTGTTTATCTGGAGAGGTTGAAATCCAATCTTTATGAAAATGAGTTCTGGATCGCCATTCTTGCGGAACTGTTGCTTCAAATTTGGCCACGGTTGTACCGCCTTCCCAACCTTCAATGTGTGACCAATCGAATCCGTAACGTTTCCAAACAGACGTGAAATAACTTAGAGACGGTCCCCCTGCTCCACGGCTCCAATGTGAAGCTCCGGCATCGAATAAAAACGTTTTGGCCTGCCCTGGATTACCCGGCAAAACGTATGACCTATCTGTTAAAAACGTGTCGCCAAACAGACAACGTGCTAATGGGTGGCGTAAATGCGATACGAGCGGTTCTATGTATTCGCGCGTACCGTCCGGTAGTTCAAAATACGACCAAATCGAATCGTCTTTTGGAGTCATTTCTTTTAAAGGTGAAATAGTTGTAACGGAAGACGGTTTTCGTAAGGTAGTTTGGCCATCTTTTGTATTGTACCATACTTGATGAACACTATCGTCAATCAAACACCAGTCTGTATCTGTTGTAGCCGAACACGTATCTTTTATGAATGTGTGTATTTGTTCTTTTTGTTCGGTCAACGCTTCGCATATTTGATGGTTTTGCCATTCTTCGATATTGTCAATCCATAACTGTTCCCACTTTGACGAATGATAGGTCTTCGTCGAAACGGGTCTTTTCGGCCAACTTGGATGACACTCACGAATATGCACGGGACAAGGGGTTTTTTTGTTAACGTCGTGTGGAGCTCTGAAATATTTCCAATCGAGTACGACATCTTTTTCCTTTCTGAACCATGCGCTGTGTTTATCAATACGATTCAAATCTTCTCCGAGCCCTTGCTCTTTCTTAAAGTCTTTCCAAAATAGCATCACACCTGTATGAGACATGACGTCATCAAAAATAATAATTCCACCTTCAGGTACTGATTCGTACATGTAGTACACTGCATCTTGGTACGAATCATAAAAATTCCCATCGACACGCAAAACGGCTATTTTATCTTTTTTGTTCCATGACGGAACAGTCTCTTGAAAGAGACCTTTCCTGAAATGCACGTGTTCGTTCATCACGCCAAATTTGAGAAACCCGTCTTTCACAAAAGATTCTTCAACTTGTAAATACTTTACAAAAGAATCAGAGCCATAACCGGGTATGTTCTCCTCAAATGCGTCGAATAAATAGAGTTCACGCTGTTCAATAGCTTCAATGTTTATAGCCGAAGCTACCATCATACCGCCTCCTCGCCATACACCAAGTTCAACGATAGCCCCAGGTATTTTCTCTCGGTTGACTTCTGCAATTGACGCTGCAAAATTTTTTAATCTCTGTACGCCCACCATTGTATATTCGTTTTTATGTAGATGAATGTCACCAAACATTAATTTGGGAGAAGCATTAGCCATTGGCTCTCCCAAAACACTGTCGCACAGCTTGGAAACTCTTTCCGACATCGGACTTTCTATTAAACACTGTCTTTTGTCCGACGGTATAACCATTTTTTTGTGATTACCTGTTGTATCAATGGGTAGACAACGGTAGGTTTTAGTAAGTGTTCTCGAACTTGAGGGCGTAGGTTTACAGTCCGGTTTGATTTTACCCGTAGCACGCACCCTGTTAAAACACATGGGCTTCAACTCAACGGGAACGTCGCGCATCATATATTTCATAAAATGTTCTGCGTTTATGTCATATATGTTGTCTTGTTTGCTGCGAATAGCCAACTTTTTAAGGCGGTTTGTCGCCCATTGACCCGCCCATTTATATAACCCATAGAAACCGCGGTCGTTGAGACCACCCCAATGATGGAAATCGGGGATAACAGCATCTCCGTTTTGAATGTTAACGGGTTCTGTATATAGAACGTCCAAACGAAATAATCCGACACGCTTGTATGTTGTCGGCATCGACTCCCAAACCCGTTGTATAGAGAACCACTGCTTGAGAGTATTGTCCATAGAATAAGGGAAAACACCACCACTTTGTTTGTAATGTTTGTGATAATAGTCAAAATCTATGGCCTTGGAAACCGATTCTAACGTATCGAGGACAACGTTTTTGGTCATGGAGTACACTTCAAGTGGATTCACAGGCGTGTGGTCTTCGTTGTTGCGCGGATTCGTAATACTCTTTATATCGTACGTGTGTGCGTAGACATCACAATCTGGATTGATATTCAGGATGTACTTTTGAATAGACGGAAAGGCAATATCGTTGAAGTGTTTGGCAAGGCCAAAAAAGAGCAGCGCACATTTATTGGCTACTGTTTTTGCGGCGCGGTCATGATCTTTTGGATTTTTATACTGATTATGGCCTTCAGGGGAAATTTTATTTATAGTGCCTTGTATTTCTTTTTTCCAACCAGTAAAAAAAACCTTTTCGAAATTCCAATTTTGATTTGAGAAATAATCTTCCTTTTCTTGCATGGCTTCCTCGGTGACTTCGTTCCAATCATTCACCAACCAAACTGGCAAATCATCAAACATCGGGTCTAATGGCGAATGTGGTACAATTGGAATACATCCAGCTAGCAGGGCTTCCCATGTCCCATGTGTATCGAGACCATATCCCGCTGGAGATGCGACAAAACGAACGGACTTTAATTTATCAAAATAGTCTGACAGTGGAATTTTATCTCGGTCACATTTGACTTTGGGATTTGTAGAGGACATCTGCGCACAGATCTTAGAACGACGTGTTCTAAGAGCATTATTCTCTTGTTCATAATTGGTATTTGACGGGCTATCTGTCATCCACCGAACCCAAACAATCGACTCGCGAGACTTTTTAAATAACTGGTCCACACCCTTCGGATCATTAGCCACAGTTGATAATATTTTGTGAGTTTTTATTTTTGACTCGCCATATAGTTTTGTTGTTTTATGTTGCCATTTGGGGCCGTCTGGTAACGGCATAATTTTTCCATGAAATATACGCGGATTCATGATATACATCTTTCGAAGATTTGGCATGTCTAGAAGTTTCTTTAATACTGGGATGTCTTTCGAGTCTGGCCAACTCCGAGCTAATTGATTTGACATCACGAATGTTGCCGGGCGTTTCTCCAAAAATGCTGACATCTGGTCGAAAGACGGGAAATTGTCTTCCCATGGTCTCAAAAAATACACCGAATCAATATTTAATTCATTCCAAACGTCACAACTTAGAAAAGGTTGTGCCGATTCCAATGGATATTTACCGATGGTTAATTTTTGCAACCCCGGCTCGTGCTCAGCGTTTTGTTCTTGGTTTTTAGTACACTTGCCCTTGTAAAAGGGTATAGACGAAATATCGGGACACATAGCACATATATCTTTCCACACAGTTTCGTCAGAGCGGCCTTTGGTGAGCATTTTTTGAAGCCATGGTTTATGTATGAGCATAGGTCTGTCTGACCATATGGCTTCCATTGAAAAATCCTTTGCTATGTCAACTGGCGGCACCGAACCCAAATCTTTAAGACAATTGGAGAAATAAACATCCTCGGGATCCGTTTGGTGTTTATGATACGTTTTTAAACATTTCAACATGAAAGAACGTTTTCTAAAGCTGGCGCCACCGTTTCCAACATTCAATCCGTCAGGCTTATGTGACCAAGGAGAGCCTATGTAATCGTATTTCAAGTAATCATCAACACCAGAACGACACATGACTGCGTCCGCTTGTAAAATTAATACATTTTCACTGTTTATTTCATTCCAAAAAGATTCGGTTTCAAACAATGCCGAGATTGATTTGTGAATTTTACTTGCGTCAAAATGCATATCATAATGTTTTAAGTTATATTTCCGTGGAGCCAGCGTTTTCAAAAACGTTTCCACCTGTGAAAAACCTTCATATTGTCGAGAAACAAATAGCTCGATACTCCAATCATCGTCAGTATATTTTATAGCAGATTCCAAAGTCGGTTTCCAGAGTTCGAAAGGGCGATTATCAATCATAACGATAGATTTAGCACTGGTTACGTATTCATTAGTCGTTAGTGTTTTGATTTGTAATGGCATCGTGTCTTTGGTAATGATTGGCTCAGATATTTGGGGTTTATCATAACCGTGCATTTTTGATTCATCCGCATGTTTTGTTGGAATGCGTGTTTGTTTCTGTTCCGAATTCTTTACTTGTATTTCTGAAATTGAAGCGTCACTCTTTGAACTCGAGTCATCACTCTTTGAAACCGAAGCGGTGGGTTCTTTTATATTATTTGACGGAACGTTTGACGGCGCCTCACTAACGTTTAACGCCGGTCGTCGCAACATCGTCGTATTCGACTCCCAATAGACACGTCCATGCCATATTTGCTTAATTTTGCGTCTGGAAGGCGGATGATGGCGCGCCACAATAAGAAGCATAATGCTGATAAAGGCGGCGGTCATCACAAACACATTTTTATGTGGAATCATTTATAATTTTAATAAACATATATATATATATAGTCAAAATAACGTTTGATTGCCATTTCTTTGGATTTATACGAATCCAAAGAAATGGCACGATTCATCTATTTATGGTCTACTCGTAAAACAACATGATTAAATTAGGTCTTATTGGTAATGGATTTGTTGGAGGCGCTGCCCGCCAATTAGAATGTCAACAAAACATTGTTTGTGTGTACGACATCGACCCAGAAAAATGTATGCCAAAAGGAACAACACTTGAAACTGTAGCAGCATGTGACCTTATTTTTGTCGCTGTCCCCACGCCAAGTCGTAAAGATGGCACCTGTCACATTGATATCGTAGTTTCTGTGGTCGCCGCGCTAAAAAAGGCGAATGCAGAGGCAAACATTGTCATACGGTCAACCGTACCACCGGGCACGTCCAAATCGCTCGGAACTAACTTTATGCCGGAATTTTTGACCGAAGCAAATGCAAATCAAGATTTCCGCGATAATCCGTTATGGATTTTGGGCTGTACGGACAAAAAAATTAGTCCGATACTGCAACAATTGCTTACAAATGCCAAAACAGCTGGTAAAATCGCATCTGACTCACTGACTATCATGTCACCGACAGAAGCCGAAATGGTAAAATATGTTCGAAATTGTTTTTTGTCCGTAAAAGTGGCGTTTTTCAACGAATTATATGACGCTTGTCAACGCCATAGCTGCGACTATGATGCCGTTCGGTTGGCAGCGAGCGCAGATGCACGTATTGGCTCTGGTCACACTATGGTTCCCGGCCCAGATGGTCACCGTGGATTCGGAGGACATTGTTTCCCTAAAGATGTCGCCGCGTGGTGCACGTTCAATTCACAAGAACACTCGATTGTAGACGCTGCTAGAAAACGCAATTTGGAACTTGATAGGCCTGAAAAAGATTGGGAACAGGATAAAGGCCGGGCAGTCGTAGAGTAAATAAAACCCACAAAACTACTTAAGTGACTTTTCTTTAACACAGATGGACTTTTACTGGCTAACATTTTTTCTGACGCTCAAAATATCGCTCATCTTTACTTATCTTAACTACAGAGGTGCGCCCAGCAAAGATATTGCACCAAAAACCTTTCAGCGGAATTATCTCGTCGTTTATACACTAGCCTATTTCGCCGACTGGCTCAAAGGCCCCTACGTCTACGCGCTCTACGAATCCTACAAACTATCAGAGCACGACATTGCCGTGCTTTTTATCGCCGGATTTGGCGCTTCCGGCATCTCCGGCCCGTTTGTGGGCGCGTTAGCCGACCGATTCGGCCGGAAAAAATGTGCGCTCGCCTACTTTGTCATCTACATTGCCTCCGCCCTGTGCAAACCATTCGCCGATTTTCATGTTTTATTACTCGGCCGCATTTTGGGCGGCATTGGCACGTCTTTACTGACAACCACACTCGAAAGTTGGATGGTCGCCGAACACCATCGCCAGAAATTTTCGCAAGATTTGCTGGACGACACCTTTGCCAAAGCTACTCTCTGCAACTCGGGTTCCGCTATTGTCGCAGGTCTTCTGGCACAAGCGACGGCCGACCAATTTGGCTACTTGGCGCCCTTCATTGTCGCACTAAACCCGCTAATGATTGGATTTTATCTATGTTGGCGTTTATGGGCGCCGGATTCCGGTCAACACGAACGCTCTGTCGAAACAGGCTTTAAAGCCGGCCTCCAAAGCATGGACGACAACCTCTGGATTCTGGGCATCACACAATCGCTGTTTTTGGGCGCGATGTATACGTTCGTGTTCTTATGGACACCGGCCTTGGACGCGACAGGCGAAGACGTCCCGTATGGACTTGTGTTTGCCATCTTCATGGTCATGATTTCCATTGGGTCGGCCATATTCAAGCGCATATCACAGTATACGGACAGAATACCCTACTGGCTATTCGGCGGGTCGGCTGTCCTAATGGCGGTTACGACCGTAAACATCGGCCATCCATCGATAACATTTGTCTCATTCATTTTATTTGAGCTTATGTGTGGCATCATGTTTCCCACCTTTGGCTCGTTACGGGCAACTTACATTCCAAACGACCACCGGACTACAGTGATGAATTTATATAGAATTCCCCTCAACACGTTCGTCGTCATTGTGTTATTGAACAAAAAAAATATGTCTTTACAAGTTTCATTTGGAGTCTGTTGTGTGTCTCTAATTGCCGCTGGAATATTATGGCGATTTTTTAAGCCAGAGTCAAAGGTATCGGACGGGAAAGAGTACGTCAAAGGGGTGCCGGACGAGGAAGAAGAGTTTGGCTTTTTAGATGAAGAATTAGAATCAGATATATCAGAATCAGAGGAAATGTTTTAATTATGTATTTTTATTCTTTTATATTTCTAAAATACCAATGGTTTTAATTCTTCTAGTTTATTTTTGCCGGCTCCTGTAGGTTGTCGCTTAAAACTGCGCGCTGTAAACCATTGAGACGAATCATCCGAATCGGAATCATCCGAATCGGAACCATTGCTATATATGATTGGCGTGCTATCGCCGTCACCGCTGTCACACGATAATCCACCAAAACACATATAAAGAACATAACACGGCAAAGATATGAGACAGACAACCCATTCGAAAACACACTGTAAACACCCTTGGCAAAACCCCTGACAAAACGCGAGACAGACAATGCAGCATAATTTTTT
>Ga0302134_10000351_pt1 | contig 19186 bp, 17 predicted proteins | sample CB9_SCM_MG_FD_203123 | JGI IMG/M metagenome (GOLD analysis project Ga0302134, IMG submission 203123) | Marine microbial communities from Western Arctic Ocean, Canada - CB9_SCM | ecosystem: Environmental > Aquatic > Marine > Oceanic | place: Canada: Western Arctic Ocean | collected 2017-09-19
CAGCCATGTCGACACTGTCATCGCCAAGGTTGATGAGTCGAGCATGGGTCTGCCCGGTGTCGCAGTTTTCGAGAATCTCGTAGCTGGGTGCAGAAAGTACACAATCGAGTTCGACGGTGTCTTCGAACATTACCAGTTCGACGGTGTCTTCGCCTATTATTAGGTCGCCAGATTCGACTCGAATCTCCTTGCTGTCATTCTCGGCGAAGTCCAACTCGATGATCCGATCCATGTTGGGACCAACCAGCGCTAAAGGTCCCATCGCGTCACCGTCGGCGAATGCCTCAACCCAATAGAAATCTTCTGTCGTATTACTGATGTCTACCCTTACCTGCGGGTCGGCTTCGCAGTCCACGACTACCTCGACGGTAAGGGAGGGCAACTCGAAATCGGGCACCTCGTTAAACCACTCTGGGGGCTGCTCGTTAAACCCCACTAAGGGCAGCTCCAAGTCGAAAAAGCCCGGGTCAATCTGTGGTACAGCACTGGCTGGAGCGGCGGTGAGACCAAGTCCGGTCAGAGCGATCGGTAGGGCCGCCAGGCTGGCGAGGATCTTGGTAAATGTCTTGGTGTTTGTTGTGGTAGCCATGAGGCTGTCTCCTTGTTTGCGCCCCGTGGGGCTCGTTGTTGTTGCAGAGGAGACGGCTAACCCGTCCGATCCTTACACCCCAGGCAAAGAAAATTTCCTCGACCACCGCTACGCGACAAGGCCGCCGCTGCGGGGATGCAGCGACGGCCTTGGCAGAAGAGATTCGGCGAGTTAGCCGACAGTTCGCTGGCTGCGAGACCAAGCAACTGCTGCTCCGGCGAGGAGGGCCAAACCACCCATCGTCGCAGCCAAGGCGACCCAGGGGGAGCTACCCGAACCAGGAGCCACTTCGACATCAACACCAGCGGCCAGTTTGTCGGAGCCACCATCAGCTGCCTCTGGGTCCACGGTCTGAGTTAGATCCGAACCCTCCTCGGCCGCGTTCTCCTTGGCAGCCTCGACCTCGGCCGCGTTCTCCTTGGCAGCCTCGACCTCGGCCGCGTTCTCCTTGGCAGCCTCGACCTCGGCCGCGTTCTCCTTGGCAGCCTCGACCTCGGCCGGGACTTCGCAGTCCATCTCGACGATTTCATGGCCAATCACGACGTCGTCGGCCATGATGTCGAACTCAACCGGCCCGTCGGCGCTGGAGGGAAGAAGCCAATCAATAGATGAGTGAGGAGCGATGGTCTGCTGCGCATACATGACGTCGGGGAAGGCAACAGCCATGTCGACACTGTCATCGCCAGAGTTGATGAGCAGAACATAGGCCTGACCGGTGTCGCAGTTTTCAATAACCTCGTAGCCGGGTTCGGAAAATACACAGTCCATCTCGACGATTTCATGGCCAATCACGACGTCGTCGGCCATGATGTCGAACTCAACCGGCCCGTCGGCGCTGGAGGGAAGAAGCCAATCAATAGATGAGTGAGGAGCGATGGTCTGCTGCGCATACATGACGTCGGGGAAGGCAACAGCCATGTCGACACTGTCATCGCCAAGGTTGATGAGTCGAGCATGGGTCTGCCCGGTGTCGCAGTTTTCGAGAATCTCGTAGCTGGGTGCAGAAAGTACACAATCGAGTTCGACGGTGTCTTCGAACATTACCAGTTCGACGGTGTCTTCGCCTATTATTAGGTCGCCAGATTCGACTCGAATCTCCTTGCTGTCATTCTCGGCGAAGTCCAACTCGATGATCCGATCCATGTTGGGACCAACCAGCGCTAAAGGTCCCATCGCGTCACCGTCGGCGAATGCCTCAACCCAATAGAAATCTTCTGTCGTATTACTGATGTCTACCCTTACCTGCGGGTCGGCTTCGCAGTCCACGACTACCTCGACGGTAAGGGAGGGCAACTCGAAATCGGGCACCTCGTTAAACCACTCTGGGGGCTGCTCGTTAAACCCCACTAAGGGCAGCTCCAAGTCGAAAAAGCCCGGGTCAATCTGTGGTACAGCACTGGCTGGAGCGGCGGTGAGACCAAGTCCGGTCAGAGCGATCGGTAGGGCCGCCAGGCTGGCGAGGATCTTGGTAAATGTCTTGGTGTTTGTTGTGGTAGCCATGAGGCTGTCTCCTTGTTTGCGCCCCGTGGGGCTCGTTGTTGTTGCAGAGGAGACGGCTAACCCGTCCGATCCTTACACCCCAGGCAAAGAAAATTTCCTCGACCACCGCTACGCGACAAGGCCGCCGCTGCGGGGATGCAGCGACGGCCTTGGCAGAAGAGATTCGGCGAGTTAGCCGACAGTTCGCTGGCTGCGAGACCAAGCAACTGCTGCTCCGGCGAGGAGGGCCAAACCACCCATCGTCGCAGCCAAGGCGACCCAGGGGGAGCTACCCGAACCAGGAGCCACTTCGACATCAACACCAGCGGCCAGTTTGTCGGAGCCACCATCAGCTGCCTCTGGGTCCACGGTCTGAGTTAGATCCGAACCCTCCTCGGCCGCGTTCTCCTTGGCAGCCTCGACCTCGGCCGCGTTCTCCTTGGCAGCCTCGACCTCGGCCGCGTTCTCCTTGGCAGCCTCGACCTCGGCCGCGTTCTCCTTGGCAGCCTCGACCTCGGCCGGGACTTCGCAGTCCATCTCGACGATTTCATGGCCAATCACGACGTCGTCGGCCATGATGTCGAACTCAACCGGCCCGTCGGCGCTGGAGGGAAGAAGCCAATCAATAGATGAGTGAGGAGCGATGGTCTGCTGCGCATACATGACGTCGGGGAAGGCAACAGCCATGTCGACACTGTCATCGCCAGAGTTGATGAGCAGAACATAGGCCTGACCGGTGTCGCAGTTTTCAATAACCTCGTAGCCGGGTTCGGAAAATACACAGTCCATCTCGACGATTTCATGGCCAATCACGACGTCGTCGGCCATGATGTCGAACTCAACCGGCCCGTCGGCGCTGGAGGGAAGAAGCCAATCAATAGATGAGTGAGGAGCGATGGTCTGCTGCGCATACATGACGTCGGGGAAGGCAACAGCCATGTCGACACTGTCATCGCCAAGGTTGATGAGTCGAGCATGGGTCTGCCCGGTGTCGCAGTTTTCGAGAATCTCGTAGCTGGGTGCAGAAAGTACACAATCGAGTTCGACGGTGTCTTCGAAAATAGGGAGGGTGCTCTGGTCAACCCGAATCTCTTTGCTTTCATTCTCGGCGAAGTCCAACTCGATGCGTTGGGTGTGGTGAGTACCAACCAGCGGGGCATCGACCTTCTCGCCGTCGGCGAATACCTCAACCCAGACCAAACTGCTGGTCGTATTAGTGATGTCGACCGTTACCTGCGGGTCAGCTTCGCAGTCCACGACTACCTCGACGGTAAGGGAGGGCAACTCGAAATCGGGCACCTCGTTAAACCACTCTGTGGGCAGCTCCAAGTCGAAAATGCCCGGGTCAATCTGTGGTACAGCACTGGCTGGAGCGGCGGTGAGACCAAGTCCGGTCAGAGCGATTGGCAGGGCCGCCAGGCTGGTGAGGATCTTGGTAAATGTCTTGGTGTTTGTTGTGGCAGCCATGAGGCTGTCTCCTTGTTTGCGCCCCGTGGGGCTCGTTGTTGTTGCATAGGAGACGGCTAACCCGTCCGATCCTTACACCCCAGGCAAAGAAATCTAAGATTCTTTCTATGAACGAAGAATTGGGATCCATCACCATCGACATCGACGGAAACATCATGTCGATGGGCATCAACCGGCCGGCCAAAATGAACGGCTTTACGCCCGAGATGATGGACGAACTTGTTGCAGCTTACACCCAGCTTGATCAAGACCCCAATTTGTGGGTTGGGATCTTGTACGCCCACGGCGACCACTTCACCGCTGGCCTTGACCTTCCCCGGTGGGCCAGTCGTATGCAAGGCAGCGAGCGTCGGGACAACGACCAAGAGCGCGTCGACCCAACGGCACTAGGGCGAGGATGCTCGAAACCCATCATCTCCGCCGTCAAAGGGGTCACCTACACCCTTGGAATTGAGTTGATGTTGGCTGGGGACATTGTGATCGCCGCCGACAATTGTCGGTTCTCTCAACTCGAACCCCTACGAGGCATCCATGCCACAGGTGGAGCCACCCTGCGATTCGTTCAACGAGGCGGATGGGGAAACGCTATGTACCACCTGCTTACCAGCGATGTTTTTGACTCAGCTGAGGCGTATCGCATCGGGCTCGTTCAAGAAATTGTCCCGATCGGCACCGAATATGATCGTGCCCTAGAACTGGCCAACAAGATTTGTGAAGGTGCCCCGCTGGCGGTTCAGGCCACCAAGGCCAACTCGCTGGCCTACGTTCTTGACGGCCACGCCGCCGCCGTAGCCAAGATGGGGCCGATGCAGTCCCACCTGGCCAAGAGCAACGATGCCGCCGAAGGTGTGGCAAGTTTCATCGAAAAACGCCCAGCCACCTTCACCGGCAGCTAATTCGGGCAAATGCGCGGCATGCGCGGGACACGCTCGACCTTGGCCTCAACGCCACCATCAACGGTTAGCATGCGCTTACCTATCGGTGGAAGGTCACGACATGGATGCAACCGCTCGAGCGCTAAGTGAGCCTCACCGTCGCAAAATACTCCAGCTAGTACACCACGACGAATTCACAGTGGGAGCCATTGCCGAACAACTCCCTATCAGTCGCCCTGCTGTATCGCAGCATCTGCGCATCCTAGAGGACGCAGAACTCGTGACATTTCGCCAAGAAGGAACCCGACGCTTCTACCGCGCCCGGCCTGAGGGTCTGCTCGAAATGCGGGACTGGCTCAACGGATTCTGGACCGACCGTCTTGACCAATTAAAGGTGGATGCCGAACGCGACCAGTGGATTGCCCGCAAGAACGAGCGAAAGAATCGATGAGCACCTCATCCGCGCCGGGCCGCCATGTCGAGCTATCGAGCACTAGATGCTTCGCTTCGCCGTGTCTTGACGGCCTAGTGTTGTTACATGGCCACTAACGAATCCGACGTACCCACCATCGACGGCGTTGAACTCACCACCAAAGATGTCAGCATTCCCTTCCCGGAAGAGTTCGCCACAGTTGAAGAGGAACGCGCTCACCGCAAAGCCAAATTGGCGGGCGCCCTCCGACTGTTTGGAAAATTCGGTTTTGGCGAGGGTGTAGCTGGCCATATCACCGTTCGCGATCCTGAATTCCCCGATTGTTTCTGGGTAAACCCATTCGGCGTGAGCTTCCGCCACATGAAGTCCTCCGACCTCATCTTGGTCAACCATGATGGCGATGTGGTTTACGGAAATCGCATGGTGAACCCAGCCGCGTTCGCTCTACACGCCGCGGTACATAAGGCCCGCCCCGATGTCATCGCCGCCGCGCACGCCCACAGCATTTACGGCAAAGCATTCAGCTCCCTGGGTATACCGCTCGATCCAATCACCCAAGACTCATGCATCTTCTTCAATGACCACACGCTCATTACCGAACAAGGTGGCGCTGTGGTGTTCGACGAAGACGCCGCCGCCAAGTTTGCTGCCGGATTCCCTACTGGCAAGGCCGCTATCCACCAGAACCATGGACTATTCACTGTGGCAGACACGGTCGACGCAGCCGCATTCTGGTTCGTCACTATGGAACGCACCTGCCAAGCCCAACTCGTTGCCATGGCCGCGGGTGAACCTAAGTTGATACGCGACGAGTGGGCCCAGCACAGCCTCGAAATTGCCGGAAATCCATTTGCAGGCTGGTTCTCGTTCCAGCCCATGTGGCAAGACATCCAACGCAGCGACCCGGAACTCTTCGACTAGCGCTAGCCCTGGCCGCCTGAAGCATCCTGGACTGAAGTCTTGCCGGCGCTGATCCACGGCATCATGGCGCGAAGCTCTTTGCCGACCTTCTCGATGCCGAGGTCGTGGCCAGCTTCTTCGAGGGCATGAAAGTTCTTACGCCCACTGCGGGCTTCTTCGACCCACTCGGCGGCAAAAGTTCCGTCCTGAATCTCGGTGAGAATCTGGCGCATTTCGGCACGAACACTGTCGTTGATCACGCGAGGGCCACGGGTTAGATCGCCATACTCGGCGGTGTCACTTACCGAGTAACGCATGCCAGCAATACCCTCTTCGTACATTAGATCGACGATCAGCTTGAGTTCGTGAAGGCATTCGAAGTAAGCAATCTCGGGCTGGTAGCCAGCTTCGACAAGCGTGTCGAAACCGCTGCGCACCAACTCGGTAGCACCGCCACAAAGCACGACCTGCTCACCGAACAAGTCGGTCTCGCACTCTTCGGTGAATGTAGTCTCGATGACACCGGCCCGGGCGCCACCAATAGCATCGGCATAGGCGAGGGCAATACCCTTACCGTTACCGGAAGCATCGTTCTCGACAGCAATAAGGCACGGTACGCCGCCACCTTCAACATAGGTACGACGGACCAAGTGTCCCGGGCCCTTGGGGGCAACCATCAACACATCGACATCGTCGGGTGGAGCAATGAGGTCGAAACGGATGTTGAAACCATGGGAGAAGAAAAGTGCGTCACCAGCACTGAGGTGGGGCGCAATGTGCTCGGCGTAAATGGCGGCCTGCTCGGTGTCGGGCAACAGAACCATAATGAGATCGGCGTGGGCCGATGCGTCGGCAACGTTCATTACCGTGAGGCCAGCTTCTTGGGCCTTGGCTACGGAAGCGGAACCGTCACGTAGCCCAACAACAACATCGATGCCGGACTCTTTGAGGTTCAACGCGTGGGCGTGTCCTTGAGAGCCGTAACCCAGCACGGCCACCTTGCGGTTAGCGATGAGGGAACGATCGACGTCAGCTTCGTAATAGATATTTGCCACAGGGGTCTCCGGGTGTTTGGTTGCGAGAAAGGGTACGAGCGATTTGCTCAGATTTGCGGGTAATCATCAAGAGCGATCAGCGCAATTTTGCCCGTGCGCTGAACCTCGATGATATTGAATGGCGTGAGTTTTTCTTCGAATTCTTCGATGGTGTCGGGATAGTTAGAAATCGAAAGCATGGCTTTGCCATGAGAATCAATAAGCCAGGTCGCGTCGTACTGCTCGACAAGCGCACGCACACCGGCAAAATCTTCGGTCTGGACGGTCACTACCATAAGTTCGCGTTCGACGGCCTCAGTAGGAGCGAGCGAGCGAATGTCGACCACATTGATGAGCTTGTAGAGCTGCTTTACAATTTGATCGAGCGGTGCGGACTCGACATCGACCACGATGGTGATGCGACTAAACTTTTCGTCGATGGCAGGCGCCACCGCAAGCGAATTGATGTTAAACCCACGTCGAGCAAAGAGACCCGAGATTCGAGCCAAGACGCCGGGCTTGTTTTCGACCCGAACAACGAGTGTGTGCAGGTTGTCGTTGGCAGCCATTACAGAGCCCGTCCCTTCTCGTCGTGGGGTTGCGATGGGTGAACCATGACATCGGTGTTCGTTTTGCCCGATGGAACCATGGGAAATACCTTTTCGGTCCACTCGGTGCGAAAGTCGATGACTACTGGTCGGTCGTTGATTTCGTTGGCCTGCGCAATGGCATCGCCAACTTCGTCGTAGTCGTCTACCCGAATGCCGACACAACCCATAGATTCGGCCCACATCTTGTAGTTCGGAATGGTCTCGGACTGACGCACTTCGCTATAACGCTCGTCGTAGAACATCTCCTGCCACTGTCGCACCATACCCAGGTACGAGTTGTTGAGAATCGCAACTTTGATCGGAATGTTCTCGACCGATGCCGTGATGAGTTCTTGGGCCGTCATTTGGAAGCAGCCGTCGCCATCGATGGCCCACACCGTCCGGTCGGGCATGCCTACCTTGGCGCCGATGGCAGCCGGAATTGCAAAGCCCATAGTGCCGAGGCCGCCCGAGTTGATCCATGTGTACGGGTTGTTGTAGGTCCAGAATTGGCTGGCCCACATCTGGTGTTGCCCAACACCCGACGTCACAATCGTGTCGTCGGGACTGGCGGCAGAAATATCCTCGATGATCTGCTGCGGCTTGAGACCCTCGCCTGGTTCTTGTGGGTCATAGGTGAGCGGGTAGTTCTCAAGCCAACCAGACACCTTAGATTTCCATGCTGAACGCTCGGCTTGTGCATCCGGCGCTCCTTTAGCGACAAGGGCACTTATGAGGCCTTCGATGGCCAACTTGGCGTCGGCCTGGATGGCGACGTTGGCGGGCCGGACCTTGTTGAGTTCGGCGGCATCGACATCGACGTGGATGATCTTGGCGTGGGGGGCGAATCCGTCGAGTTTGCCGGTAACACGGTCATCAAACCGGGAGCCGAGAGCGATAAGCAGATCGGCTTCTTGCATGGCAGTAACCGCACTAAAGGTGCCGTGCATGCCGGGCATGCCCAACGCCAAAGGGTGATCATCGGGGAAGCCGCCCCGGCACATCAACGTTGTGACGACATGAATATCAGTGAGCTCGGCCAAAGCCCGCAGTGCCTGGGCCGCCCGAGCCTTAAGAATTCCGCCGCCGGCATAGATGACTGGACGCTCCGAGGCCAAAATCATATCCGCTGCTTCGGCCAGCAACGAAACATCGGGTTCGGGGTCGAGGTGATAACCGGGAAGGTCGTGACTGTCAGGTACATAATCGGTCATAGCTGAGTTGGGATTGAACTCATCCACGATGTCTTTAGGAATATCGACAAGTACGGGTCCTGGGCGGCCGGTCGTGGCAATGTGGAATGCATCGTGGATGACCTGCGGAATGTCTTCGGCTTTGCTCACCAAGAAGTTGTGCTTGGTAACCGCCATCGTGATGCCGGTGGTGTCGCATTCTTGAAAGGCATCGGTGCCGATAGACGCAAACGCGACCTGACCGGTGATGGCAACCATCGGAACCGAGTCGAGGTAGGCATCGGCGAGCGGGGTAACGATGTTGGTGGCAGCGGGGCCGCTGGTGACCATTGCGACACCCGGCTTGCCGGTCGCTTGCGCATAGCCCTGTGCCATATGCCCGGCGCCTTGTTCGTGCCGCACCAGAACGTGGCGCATCGACGATTCAAGCAGTGGGTCATACACCGGCAAGATTGCACCGCCGGGCAGGCCAAATACCGTGTCGACGCCCTCGCGTTCGAGGGCATTGATTAGGGCTTTTCCACCATAGGTTTTCATTGCATTTCCTTGGTTGGCTGGAGACAAGGCTAGAGGATAAGAGGCCAAAAACGAGAAGAACCTCCCAGTTTGGGAGGTTCAGCGCACACGAATCGATCGAGTGCGCTAAGTCACTACCACAATGAGGTTCGTCGAGGCCATAAAAAAAGTATGCCGGACGAACCGCACCAAGGGCAACCCGTTTGTGACAGGCTGACCGAATGGCGCTTCGTCGTGGGGTTTACCCCGGCTCGTTTAACCCACCCACCATTGCTCACATGGCCATCGCCGAGGCGGCCCGCGAGCAACGCTCACTGGACCAGATCGTGTTTGCGATCTCTTCGGTCGCGCTGGCCAAGCCGACCTCGGGCGTTCCCGATGTTGATGTACGGGCCCGGTGGGTACGCGATGCTGTAGCCCATTGGCCCTGGGCAAAAGTCGAGATAGTAGCGGCCCAGTTGCTCGTCGATATTGCCGCCGGGTTCGACGTCGTCATCATGGGTGAGGATAAATGGGAGCAAATCAATGACCCCCAGTTTTATGGTCACAGCGATTCGGGCAGGGACGCCGCTCTAGCTCGTTTGCCGGAGCTAGCAATCGCTCCCCGAAGAAACCATGCCGAGGACCAGAGCACCCTCCCTGATCGCACCGCAATCCAAGTGGATTCTTGGACCGCAGACGTCAGCTCCACTGCAGTGCGGCAAGGCTCGTTCGAGTGGCGAGCGCAGCCCAATTAGCGCCTCTGGCTACTTGTTCTCCACCCAGCGTCTTTCGACGACAAACAGCAGGGCCGCTAGGTGATCTTGGAAACATCGCGGACGGCACCTTTATCCGCTGAGGTAACCATCGCCGCATAGACCTTCAGAGCGTCTGATACCTGACGATCACGGTCCTTGGGTGTGTAGGCGGCTGAACCGCGGGATTCCTCGATCGCACGCCGTTGAGCGATCACTGAATCGTCGACCACAAGTTCGATTGAGCGGGCCGGAATGTCGATGGCGATCTGGTCGCCTGTCTCGACCAATGCTATGAGCCCGCCCGCGGCGGCCTCGGGCGAAGCATGTCCAATAGAAAGTCCAGCGGTACCACCCGAGAATCGACCGTCGGTGAAAAGGGCACATTCTTTACCCAACCCACGGGATTTGATGTAGGTGGTGGGATACAGCATTTCCTGCATGCCGGGACCGCCCTTGGGCCCTTCGTAGCGCACCAAGACCACATCGCCGGGTTGGACCTCTTCGCCCTGTACCCCTTCGACGGCAGCCTCTTGGCTTTCATAAACGCGTGCCGTTCCACGGAACTGCCAGATCGACTCATCGACCCCCGCGGTCTTCACGATGCAGCCATCCTCGGCGAGGTTGCCGTAAAGAATCGCTAGGCCACCGTCAGTTGAGTAGGAGTGTTCGATGTCGCGAATACAGCCAAAGGACCGGTCCTCGTCCAAAGTGTCCCAGCGGGTCGATTGGCTAAACGCTTCCTGCGTACGAATTCCTGCCGGGCCCGACGTGTAGAACTTTCGGGCGAAGGCGCTGGCCGTCGGCCGTTTGATATCCCACTCGTCTAGAGCATCAGCCAACGTCGCGCTGTGAATAGTCGGCAAGGACGTGTCGATGAGACCGCCCCGATCGAGTTCGCCCAAAATGCCGAAGATGCCGCCTGCTCGATGCACATCTTCGACGTGATATTTGTCGGTCGACGGTGCCACTTTACAGAGGTTGGGAACCTTGCGGCTCAGCGCATCAATATCGGCCATCGCAAAGTCGATTTCGGCCTCCTGGGCTGCCGCAATGATGTGGAGCACGGTGTTGGTCGATCCACCCATCGCAATATCGAGCGCCATAGCGTTGTTGAACGCCGACTTGGTCGCAATATTGCGAGGCAACACCGAATAATCGTCTTGCTCGTAATGGCGCTTCGTGATTTCGACGATGGTTCGGCCTGCCTGAAGAAACAGTTCGCGCCGATCACTGTGCGTGGCAAGCACGGTGCCGTTGCCGGGGAGTGAAAGCCCCAGTCCCTCGGTGAGACAATTCATTGAGTTTGCCGTAAACATGCCCGAGCAGGAGCCGCAGGTGGGGCAAGCCGAACGCTCGATGGCGGCAACATCTTCGTCGCTCACGGTCGCATCGCCAGCCGACATCATCGCCGAGATGAGATCGACCTTCACTTCTTGACCGCCCAAAGCCGTTTTGCCGGCCTCCATTGGTCCACCCGAAACGAAAATTACCGGGATATTGAGGCGCATCGCGGCCATGAGCATGCCCGGCGTAATCTTGTCGCAGTTACTGATACACACCAGCGCATCGGCACAGTGGGCATTGACCATGTATTCGACCGAGTCGGCAATGAGATCCCGACTGGGCAACGAATACAACATGCCAGAGTGACCCATAGCAATGCCATCGTCGATGGCGATGGTGTTGAATTCTTTCGCCACTCCGCCTGCGTCTTCAATCTCGCGCGCCACGAGCTGACCGAGATCCTTCAGATGGACGTGACCAGGCACAAACTGCGTGAACGAATTGGAGATCGCGATGATTGGTTTGTCGAAATCACCATCTTCCATTCCGGTGGCGCGCCACAGAGCGCGGGCGCCGGCCATGTTGCGACCGTGGGTAGTTGTACGGGATCGATACTCAGGCATGGCGTAAGCCTAATATGCTGGATCGCCTGAGCTACCTATTTAGCTAGACCCAGGAGAACACCGTGACTATTTCTCGTAAGTTCCTCGCCATCGCTGGCATCGGCGCGGTGATTGTTGGCAGCAACATTGCTACGGACCGCCGATGGGCCAAGGCCCCCAACCCGCTCGGGTCCGATCAACCTCGATTCCCCGGGACGGACACCATCATGGTTCCGACCAACGACGGAGCCGAGATCAAAGTCGACCGCTTCGGAGCAGGCCCTACGGTCGTGTTGGTCCACGGATTGACCTCGCGGTCCGATGATTGGGGTCCGGTGGCCGATCGTCTGGTTGCATCAGGGCATCGAGTAATCGGTATCAATCAGCGGGGCCACGGCGGCTCGACGATTGGTACCGAAGGCTTCAGCGCAGCCCGCCAAGGACGTGACCTCCAACAGGTTTTCGCCGCTCTCGGCCTAACCGATTTTGTCTTGGTGGGTCACTCGATGGGTGGTATGGCGTCGATGAGTTACGCAGTTGACCACCCGCAAGATTTTAGCCAACGAGTAGCTGGCCTGTGCTTGGTGGCAACCCTAGCCAACACCTCGGACTTTCTCCGAAGAGCGGGAGCCAAATTGTTCGCTAGTCGCCCTTCGAGTTCGCTCCAAGGCGACGACCCATTGTCGCTGCGCATCCGGAGGCGTTTTGCCCGGTTCGTCCTGGGCACTAAGCCCAACACGCAACTCATTGACTTCGCACTCGACACCGCCGCGAATTGCCCCGACGAATCCCGCATCGGAGCCGTCCTTGGCCTCACCACGTACAACGTCGAGGACCGCATTGTTGGTATCGACGTACCCACAACAGTGGTGTGTGGCACGACCGACTTCGTGACGAGCTATGGCAATAACGTCAAGCTCGCCGAGATGATTCCTGGGGCCACCCTGGTCACCATCAAGGACGCTGGCCACATGGTGCTGTGGGAAAATCCCGACGAAGTGACCAATGCCATTGCCGGACTCGTTCCTGCCGCAACTTCCGCCGCTATCTCCTAGGTGTTTACTACTGCACTAAAGCGGTCGCCCTACGACCGCGAAATCTTGGCGCTTGCCGTGCCGGCGCTTGGCGCCCTGGTAGCCGAACCTCTCTATATTTTGGCCGACACCGCTGTTGTCGGCCATATCGGCACCAACGAACTAGCTGGTTTGGCCCTTGCTTCGCAGATCCTGCTGATCTCGCATGCCATCTTTATTTTCTTGGCCTACGGCACCACCGCTGCGGTGGGGCGACTCCTTGGTGCGGGCCGGGTCAAAGAGGCTGCGCACCAAGCCGTACAGAGCATCTGGTTAGCTTTTGGCTTGGGCCTCGTTCTCACGGCAGTAATGTACGCCGGAGCGCGACCAGCCCTTCAACTCCTTGGTGGTGAAGGGGCCACCCTCGAAGCAGGGTTTATCTATCTTCGGGTCTCCACCTTCGGGATTCCAGCCATGTTGGTCACCTTGGCTGGTGTCGGCTACCTGCGCGGACAAAGAGACACCAAGCGTCCGTTGCTGGTGGCAATTATCTCGGCCTTGATCAACCTGGTACTTGAACTCATCTTGATTTATGTGTTCGATTTTGGCATCGGTGCCTCTGCTCTATCAACCGTTGTTGCCCAGTGGTTGGCTGCGGGTGCGTACCTAGCATGGATTACCCGCAGCGTACGGGCCGAAGGGGTTTCGTTAGCTATTGATTGGCAGGCAATAGGGTCACTTGCCATTGCCGGACGCGATCTGTTCTTTCGAACAAGTGCTCTTAAAGGGTCACTACTGGCGGCAACCGCAGCCGCGGCCCATCTCGGCACGGTTGACCTTGCTGCCCATCAGGTCACGTTCGAGATCTGGGCCTTGCTGGCCTTAAGCCTCGATGCCATCGCCATAGCGGGCCAGGCAATAGTGGCCAATCGTTTGGGCGCCGGTGACGCTAAAGGCGCACGGGCTGCGGCAGCCAGGATGATGACCCTGGGTGTTCTGTTTGGATTCGTAGCCGCTGCTCTCGTTGTTGTTAGCCGGTCATGGTTGCCGGGGCTCTTTACTGACGACCAAGCTGTAGTCAGCTTGACTGCTTTTCTGTTCTGGTGGATGGCTATCTCGCAACCCATCAACGGCATCGCCTTTACGCTCGACGGTTTGCTAATTGGTGCTGGCGATCTGCGGTTCTTGGCCTTCTCCATGGTTGGCGCTGCCGCAATCTTCATCCCCGTCGTGTTAGGCCTCGCTTGGAATGGCTACGGCATTGGCTGGATCTGGGCGGCGCTCACGCTGTTCATGGCGCTGCGAGCAATCCCTCTATGGATTCGCTATCGCAGCGGCAAGTGGGCCACCCTCGGCGCTACCCGTTAACTCCTGCAAGTATCGTGGCTACGTGAGCGACAAATCGATCGAGATTCAAGATGGCGAGACGATCTGGACGTTTGACCGCGAGTTCATGGAATCCAACTGGACGTGTATTTGGGGTCAAGGTTGCCACGGCATCGAGAAGGAGAAAGACGCCGCAAGTCAACTGGGTTGTTGTTCGGTCGGAGCCCAATTCACGGGCGAAGAAGAAGCCATGTTTGTCGCAGCAATGGCCTCGATGGTTGACCCCAAGCACATGCAGTTCTCCAACGAGGCCCAAGACGGTGGCGTATTTAACGCGGATCGCACCAACACTCGGGTGATCGAGGGCGGGTGCATCTTTCTTAACCGTCCCGGGTTCAGTGGCGGAGCAGGGTGCTCACTTGACCTCGCGGCAGCCGAAGCCGGCGAATCTCGCCTCGATTGGAAGCCCTCGGTTTGCTGGGAACTTCCGATTCATATTGACTGGAAGCCCATCGACAACAAGCTCGAGCGGGCCACAGTGCGAGCATGGCGACGAGAAGACTGGGGCGACGATGGCGACACTATGGCCTGGTGCTGCACCGACCGCAACGATGGCACAGAAGCCTTCGTCGGTACCCAACCGGTAGTCGATTACATGGCCGAAGAACTACAAAACATAGTTGGCACCGAGGTCTACGTCGAACTCAAGCGTCGACTCACGTAGTGCCTCAGCTACGGTCAGGGGCATGACTTCTCCCGCTCCACACGAGACGCAAATCCGGGTGCGCTTTGCCGAGCTTGACCCGTACGGTCATCTCAATCATGCGATGTACTCCACCTTTTTCGAGCAGGCGCGGGTCGAAGCCTTAGAGGACATCGACCTCGGCCTCCACACGCTGGTGAAAGACGACCTCACGTTTCTAGTAGTCAAACTTAATATCGAGTTCAAGCGGCCGGCCATGGCCAGCCAAATCGTGACCATCAAAACCCACCTCAGCGAGGTGCGACGAGCCACCAGCACTTGGACGCAGGTCATGTCCCACGACGACACCGTGTTGGCCGTCGGCCATATCACCGCGGCAATGGCATCAATGACCGGCCGCCCGGTCAAGCCACCGGACTGGGTCATGTCCCGACTTACTCCGCTCATAATTCTCGACTGATGTTGGTCTGCGGCGGTGAAGCACTCATCGACTTCTTTCCTGGCGATCACGCGGGTGCATGGACCGCTATGGCGGCTGGCTCACCGGTCAACACGGCTATCGCCGCCGCCCGCCTGGAGACCTCCACTGCGTTCCTCGGCTCGGTTGGCCGCGATCGCTTTGGTGATCAACTTGCACTGCACCTGGAGCAATCCAACGTCGTTACAACCTCGCTTCACCGCTCCGATGCTCCCACGGCTTTGGCCATTGTCGAACCCGGTGAAGCGTTACGCGAGCCGGGATTCACAATCCACACCGTCGACACTGCCGCGGCGCTCGCTCCCCCGCCGCTGCCAAACGAAACCACCGTTCTCCATCTCTCGGGATCGGTATCTATGGTGCTAGAAACTTGCGCCGATGCTTGGGTCGAGTTGCTCATGTCGGCCCACCAGGCTGGCGTACTTGTTTCCTTGGACCCCAACTTCCGTCCAGCGGTTGTTGGCGATCAAATGGCAGCCGCTTCTTTGATGGATCGTTGCCTCGACTATGTCGACATTGTGAAGGTCAGTCGGGCCGACCTGGCGTGGTTAGCCGGCGGCATGGATCCAGAGGCCATTGCTAAAAGCTGGCTCAATCGCCATCCTGCGGCCATCATTTTGACCCAAGCCGAGGCAGGCAGCACGGTATTTACCGAACGATTCGAGGCCTCGGCATCGGCCGAGCCCGTCCAGGTCGTCGACACCGTCGGAGCGGGCGACACGTTTACCGCTGGTGTGCTCGCCACCATGATCGAGGCAGGCGTAACCTCGCGCCCAGCGCTCGATGCCTGCGACCGCGACACCTGGATTTCGGCTATCGATCTCGGTGCCCGGGCAGCCGCAATCACTTGCAGTCGACGCGGCGCCAATCCGCCAACTCGGGCCGAACTGAACTAAACAGGGACTATGCCTGCCAAACCCAAGAACGTTGTCGTTGTCCTACTCGACTCGCTCAACCGTCACCTGTTGGGTGCGTACGGAAGTACCGAGTTCGAGACCCCGAATCTCGACCGTTTCGCCGCCCAACATGCAACCCGGTTCACAAATCACGTCACCGGCTCGCTTCCCTGCATGCCCGCCCGGCACGATATTTTGTGTGGGGCCCTCGACTTCCTTTGGAAGCCTTGGGGTTCTATCGAACTGTGGGAGCAACCCATCACCCGTGTTCTGAGCGGCAACCACGTCACCACGATGTTGGTTACCGACCACCCGCATCTTTTCGAAACCGGTGGCGAGAACTACCACACCGATTTCACCGGCTGGGACTATGTCCGTGGTCACGAAGGTGACCCATGGCGAACATACGCCGACCCATCATGGATGGGCACACCCGCCATGCCGGCTCGTTCCGGCGATTGGTGGTTCAAGAAAACCTATGGTCTAGATATGCAACAGCCCGGTTATGACCGGGCACGAACCCACTTTCGCGAAGAGGCCGACTACCCCGGCCCACAAACCATGACCGCAGCAGCAAACTTCCTGCGTAACGCCACGCCTCACCACGACCGCTGGTTCTTGTTCGTGGATGAATTCGATCCGCACGAGCCCTTCGACACTCCCGAGCCGTGGGCCAGCAAATACCAGGACGAAATCTGGGAGGACGACTGGATTATTTGGCCACCGTACGCCAACGGCGGTATCGCCAACGGCGACATCACCGAGCGTGAGGGACGCCACATCCGTGCCAACTACGGAGCAAAACTCTCCATGATCGACGACTGGTTCGGCCGTATTCTCGATGCCTTCGACGAACAAGATCTTTGGCAAGACACTGCCCTAATGTTGTGCACCGACCACGGCCACTACCTGGGTGAGGAACGAGACGGCAAGGATATTTGGGGAAAGCCCGGCGTTCCGCAGTACGAGCCGCTGGGGCACACGCCGATGCTCATTAGCTGGCCTGGAGTCGACGGCGGCGGTACCTGCGATGCACTCACCACTAACGTCGATATTTTTGCCACGTTGGCCGACGTCTACGACGCCGAAGTCGACCATGTAACGCATGGTCGATCAATGGTTCCATTACTAACCGGCGAAGCTACGCACATCCGGGAATGGGCGCTGGGCGGCTATTACGGCAAATGGGTACAGGTCACCGATGGCACCCGCAAATATGCACGGGGTGCGGTCGACAACAACTTCCCGCTGGCTATGTGGTCTAACCGATGGTCAACAATGCCCCTTCACATTCCGGGTTTCGTTGGCCTACCAATGCCCGATGATCGAGCGAAACTCGACCGTATGCCCGGCTCGGACATCCCCGTCATCCGTCAGCCGTTCCAAGATGGTGACATGTTGCCCTTCTGGGCAGGAACCGACGCCGTGGTGAATAGCAACTTCCTCTTCGATCTCAGCAACGACCCCAACGAACAAGAGAACCGCGCCGGCGAGGCTAGCGAGCAAGCACTAATCGACATGCTGCGGTCAGCCCTCGACGAAGTATCGGCCCCAACGGAACAGTATCTACGGTTGGGCCTGAGCTAGCCCATCTTGGATTGCATGAGCTGGTTGACGACCTTGCCGTCGGCTTGGCCTCGGGTGGCCTTCATGATCTTTCCGACGAAGAAGCCTTGTACCTTGCGGTCGCCTCCGGCGAAGCGGGCCCATTCGTCGGGGTTCTCGGCAATGAGTTGATCGAGAATGCCTTCGAGTTCGCTGTTGTCCATGGCTTCAAAACCATGACTCGCGGCAATTTCGGTGGGATTTCCACCCGTTGCCACGAGATCTGCCAGCACGGTCTTGGTTTGAGTCGATGACAAGTCGCCCGCGGTTTCCATTTGTAGGAGAGCCACAAATGACTCGATAGACATTTGACCAATACCGTCGGCCAAATTGTTCGTGAGGTGTTTCACGACACTGTTGCCGTTGCCACCCCCGGCAATGACCTCAAACGCCAAATCGTCCTGACCACGCCCGACAACAAGGTCGACGGCTTCAGGGTCGGCACTCGACGCATCGAGCAGTCGCGTACGACGAGCAGCAGGCAACATCGGCATAGTGTCGCGGATGTGCTGAATCTCTTCGTCAGTTGGGACCAGTGGCACCAAATCTGGTTCGGCAAAGTATCGGTAATCGTCGCTGTCTTCTTTGGAGCGACCCGAAATTGACCGACCGCCTGCTTCGTCCCAGTGACGAGTTTCCTGGTTGGGTGACTCACCGCTGTTATAGAGGTCGATGTGACGATTGGCTTCGTACTCGATGGCCCGACCAAGTGACCGGATCGAGTTGATGTTCTTGACCTCGCAGCGAGTGCGAAGTTCGTTGGAACCCAACGGACGAACCGACACGTTGGCGTCGACCCGCATGGAGCCTTCTTCCATTTTGGCATCGCATACATCGATGGCCAACAAGATGGCCCGGAGTTCGGACGCATACGCCTTGGCATCTTCGATGCGGTGAATGTCCGGGCGACTGACGATTTCTACCAACGGCACACCGGCACGGTTGTAGTCCACCAGCGAATGGGTGGCATCGTGGATTCGACCCGACCCACCAATGTGGGTGGACTTGCCGGTGTCTTCTTCTATATGAGCCCGTTCGAGATGTACCCGAACACCGTTGGGTAGATCCAGGTGGCCACCGACGTTGGTGGGGAGATCGAACTGCGTGGTCTGATAGTCCTTGGGCATATCGGGGTAGAAATAGTTTTTGCGGGAAAACACCGACCCTTGCACCTCGGCGTTGAGCGCCAAACCGAGACGCATGGCATATTCCACAGCGGCCGCGTTGACCGATGGCATCGAGCCCGGAAGCCCAAGACAGACGGGGCAGATGTTGCGGTTGGGTTCTTCGCCAAACTTGTTTTGACAGCCACAGAACAGTTTGGTTTCGGTAGATAGTTCGCAGTGAACTTCGCAGCCAACAACGAGCTCCCAGCCTTCGGGTATAGCCGGATCGATGATCGGTTCGTGATCATCACGAGTGAAGTAAACAACCGTCATACCAAACTCCTTTCCAGCGCCGCGCCT
>Ga0302134_10000352_pt1 | contig 19185 bp, 19 predicted proteins | sample CB9_SCM_MG_FD_203123 | JGI IMG/M metagenome (GOLD analysis project Ga0302134, IMG submission 203123) | Marine microbial communities from Western Arctic Ocean, Canada - CB9_SCM | ecosystem: Environmental > Aquatic > Marine > Oceanic | place: Canada: Western Arctic Ocean | collected 2017-09-19
CAGATGACGCCGTTGGAGCGTGCAGACGTTTGTTGCGGATTCGGCGGAGCGTTTGCGGTGAAAATGCCTGATATATCCACTGCGATACTCGATGAAAAACTCGATTACATCGAAGCAACCAAATCTGAAACCGTAATCGCAGCAGACACCGGATGTGTCTATCAAATGCAAGGTGGCTTACGCCGAAGAGGGTCGCCAGTTCAGGTTGTACACATCGCTGAAATTCTTGCCGAATCTATAAATAATGCTGGTTCTGCGGGGGTAACACGATGAAGCCATTAACAGTAAATTTCCGATCTAAAGCTGCTCAAACATTGGCCGATGCTCAGATTCAGCAATCTATCGAACATGTGTATACGGGCTTCTTCAAAGGACGATTGGCTGCTGCTGGTGAGACCGACAATTGGGAAGATCTTCGTACCAAGGGCAAAGCGATCAAGGATCACACGATTGCTCATCTTGATTACTACTTAGATCTCCTTGCTACTAACGTCGAAAAGAACGGCGGCAGTGTTTTCTTCGCCAATGACGCTGAGGAAGCGCGCCAGCACATCATCAAACTGGCTCACAAGCGTGAGATCAAGACCGTTATCAAATCCAAGTCGATGGTATCTGAAGAGATGGGTCTCGCAGAAGCTATGACCGACGAAGGTTTCGAAACTGTAGAAACCGACCTTGGCGAATACATCATTCAACTCGCCAATGAAACTCCGTACCACCTGATAGCGCCTGCTGTTCACAAATCTAGGGCCGACGTCGCCAAACTGCTTGACGATAATTACAAAGACGGTGACAGAGTTCCGGATGCTACTGAGCTTACGATGATGGCGCGCAAGAAGTTGCGCGGTGTTTTCGAAAGAGCGGATATGTCGGTAACCGGCGTGAACTTCGCCGTTGCTGAATCTGGATCGATCGCTCTTGTTACTAACGAAGGAAACGGTCGTATGTCGACTACCGTTCCTCGTGTGCACGTTGCCGTTATGGGTATGGAGAAGATCGTGCCGTCCATTCAGGACCTGAGCACCATGCTTCGAATACTCATCAGGTCCGCGACCGGTCAGAGAATTTCTACTTACGTAACGATGGTTAACGAAGCTCGTAAGCAAGATGAGGAAGAAGGACCTGAAGAGTTCCACCTCGTCATCATGGATAACGGACGCCAAAAGCTTCTTGAAGACCCACAAATGCGAGAGTCACTGAACTGCATTCGCTGCGGCGCATGCTTGAACGCTTGTCCTGTTTACCGAAAGGTTGGCGGACACGCATATGGCTGGGTGTATCCAGGACCCATCGGTGCAATCGTTTCGCCTGTGCTCACAGGGGTCAAGGACGCTAGCAATCTACCGAGTGCATCGTCACTTTGTGGGGCATGCCATGATGCGTGTCCAGTCAAAATTAATATTCCAAGAATGCTTCTCGAACTTCGTTACCGAACTGCCGAGGGTTCTACCGACAAAGAAGAACGCTCGTCGTCTGCGACCGAACGTCGTATTTGGAAAACTTGGCGAATTGGAATGATGGGTCGCAAAAGATTCGACATGGCTGCCAGACTCGCGAATTTGGCACTGCGTCCCTTTGCTCAAAATGGTTGGCTTAAAAAAGCACCGCCGCCGATCTCAGGCTGGACATCGTCAAGAGATTTCCCGACTGTATCTCCAAGCTCTTTGAAATCCAGACTCAAAAAGCGCAAAAAAGGGGAACAGTAATGGCTGACAGAGCAAAGTTTATAGCCAGTGTTACTGCTTCTCTTGGACGATCAGAAGTGCTTGCTCCACCAGTCGATAATTCCACGGCTGGGTTTGAAGATGCGGCGATGGCGAAATTTAATGCCGATGCAGCCATGAAAGATGCATCAGTACGTTCTGTTGAATTGGCTGATCAAATGGCAATTGCGGCGGCTACGGCGGGGTGGAAAATTCATCGAGCAGCAAATCCGGAAGATGCAGCTGATCTTGTTGCCAGTATTTGTGAACAAAAAAAAGCAACATCGGTACTGCGTTCAAAGCACGATGTGCTGGATGAGATAAACGTCGATGCTGCTGTAGCAAATACAGGGGCGAAACTGGGTACAACGGAGCACTCTGGCGATAACAGCCGCGAGCTTGTTGATCAGTCGAAAGCCGAAGCGTTCATTGCTGACATCGGAATCACTGGTGTCGACTATGCAGTCGCCGAAACTGGAACAGTAGTACTCCATCCTCGGAGCGGACTATCTCGTCTGGTTTCATTAGCACCGCCAACCCACATCGCCGTGCTGAAACAGGGTGAAGTGCTCGATTCTCTCGATGAGCTATTCGCTATAGAACGCAACGATTTTCTGACAGGCAATTTGGCAGGATCAATGAATCTTATATCTGGTCCAAGCAAGACCGCCGACATAGAAGGCACAACCGTAACAGGGATTCACGGACCGCTCGAAGTCCATCTAATCATTCTTAGCGAGGGCTAATACAAACGCTAAAGTTTGATAGATAATGCCCGACAAGCTTCTTCGGTGGCAATAGACACTAATCGCTTTGTGTCGTCCATCGCTGCTTTCAATGACATTGGACGGTTCACGAGACTAAACACAGCATCGATACCATGCTCATGAACCTCGCTGAATCCAGCTCCCAATGAACCGGCGATTCCTATGACAGGGGTACCGTTGCGCTTTGCCCGCTGGGCGACAGCGACTGGTGACTTATTGAACACCGTCGAACGGTCGAATTGACCTTCACCGACAATAACTAGCTCAGCGTCTTTTAGATGAACGTCTAGATTTACCGCATCGAGCACGATATCGGCGCCGAGTCGAAGTCTCGCATCGAAGAAGCCCATGAGCCCTGCACCGAGTCCGCCAGATGCTCCTGCACCAGGGATTTCGGCTACTTCGGTATGTAAATCTTTAGCTATAACTTCAGCAAAATTACCGAGCGCAGCATCGAGTTCTTGAACATCTTCGTAGGTGGCGCCTTTTTGTGGGCCGAAAATCGCCGATGCTCCGCGATTTCCACATAAAGGGTTATTCACGTCGCAGGCAACAACTACGTTCACATCTTTCATACGAGGATCTAATTCAGAAACATCTATATTCGACAGATCAGAAAGTGCGATTCCACCGCGGGCGATCTCGCTCCCATCTGAATCTGTGAGCTTTCCACCCATCGCTTGAATCATTCCTGCACCACCATCATTAGTAGCGCTACCTCCGACTCCCACGATGAAATCGGTAAATCCAGCATCAAGTGCCTCAATGAATAGTTGTCCCACACCGAACGTAGAAGCGTTCCGAACGTCACGTTCATCCTGTCCGAGTCGAGCCAGTCCAACAGCATTGGCGACTTCGATTACGGCTGTCGTGCCATTACCCAAAGCACCCCATTGGGCGTCTATAGTTCTGCCGATAGCGTCTTCGACTTGTGCTGAACGAACTTCGCCACCCGAACTGTCAACGAGTGCTTGGAGCGTTCCGTCGCCGCCATCGGCAACTGGAATCAATACGGTTTCAGCTTCTGGCCAAACGCGTTTGACGCCAATCGACATCGCCTCGGCAATTTCCATTCCGGTGAGGCTTTCTTTAAATCCTTGGGGGGCAAGTACTACTTTGTTCATGGAACCGAGTATAAGTGAGTTTTTGACAATATTCGGGGTCGTAACGGGTGCTAATCGACTTAGGATCGAACAGGGTGACTGCTAGACTCAGCGCCGAATTGACTGATAACCCGCAGAATCCCACGACGTAATCCATGGCAGAACGCGCCAATCTAAAGAGTTCATTTAGCTCAGCGATCAACAAACGTTCCGATGAACTTGAACGTGTTGCTCGGGACATACTGGATTATCCTGAGAGTGGTTACAGAGAAGTTCGCACTTCGAAGTTGGTAGCCGACTGGTTCCGAAACAGCGGTTTCGAAGTTCAAACCGGAATTGCCAAGACTGGCGTTATTGCAATGTTGGATACGGGTAAACCCGGTCCGCATATAGCGGTTATGGGCGAGCTCGATTCGCTGATTGTCCCTGGACACGCACACGCTGACGCAGAAACAAATGCTGCCCATGCCTGCGGACATCACGCCCAAATTGGCTCGATGCTTACAGTCGCAGCAGGTCTCCTCGATCCATCCGTGAAAGATGGTTTGGTGGGGCGCATTAGTTTCATGGCCACTCCTGCTGAGGAATACATCGAACTCGAATACCGCCAATCACTGCTCGCAAAGGGTGAAATCGAATTCTTTGGCGGTAAGCAGGAATTCATCAAGCTTGGATTTTTCAACGACGTTGATATCGCAATGCTTACTCATACGGGTGGCGAAACATCTGGCACTTTCGGTATCGGTGGCTCGAACAACGGGATGATAGGAAAAACTGTCCAGTACATCGGTAAGGCAGCGCACGCAGGCGGTTCACCTCATCTAGGCGTGAACGCTTTGAACGCTGCTCACCTCGGATTAGCCGCGATTCATGCTCAGCGTGAATCCTTTAGAGATTCCGACACAGTGAGGGTTCACCCAATCATCACGAAGGGTGGGGCAGCGGTGAACTCTGTTCCTGCCGACGTACGTATCGAAACTTATGTTCGTGCCTCAAACGTTCCGGCAATCCTGAATACTTCAGAGAAAATTGATCGAGCGTTACGAGCCGGGGCACTGGCAACTGGAGCCAAAGTTCGTATTACGACTAATCCAGGTTATTTGCCTGCGAAATATGATGATCGACTGACTGAGATATACCGACACAATGCAGCGTCGCTGATCGGCGACGACAACGTGATCCAACTGAATCACAGTTCTGGTTGCACAGACATGGGTGATGTGAGTCAAATTATTCCAACAATCCAACCGACGGCCAACGCGACCAGCGGCAATGGACATGGAATTGACTACCTCGTCGAAAACTATGAACTGGCGGTCATCAAAGCAGGTAAAGCGATGGGAATGACAGTGATCGACCTACTTGCGGATAACGGCGAAAAAGGCCGTAAAGTTTCAGGTGCATTCAATGCCCCGATGACCATCAGTGAATATTTGCATCGGATGCGTGGATTCCGATCAGACGTGACGTATAGCGAGTAATCCAATGATCCCTACAGAACTATCTGAAATACGAGCACTAGCGCTCCGCGGTATCGATGCCGCCACGCGTGATCTGATTTCCGCGGCGAAGACCGTATATTCCACACCTGAAACAGGGTTTAGTGAGTTTAAAACAGCTGCGTTTGTTCAAGAGCGATTACAAGCCCTTGGATTTGTAGTCGAAACAGGTATCGCACGTACAGGAATGAAAGCGGTGTTACGCGGTGCGCAACCGGGGCCAACGGTAGCTGTGATCGCAGAACTTGATGCACTACGAGTACCTTCTCACCCTGCAGCAGATCCTGAGACTGGCGCTGCTCACGTTTGTGGGCATCATGCGCAAATAGGATCACTGCTCGGAGTCGCTACGGCCCTTAGTGCGCCCGAGATGAAAAACGCACTGCACGGGAACGTGGCGTTCATCATCACCCCTGCCGAAGAATTTATCGACATACAGGATCGTTTAGCTCTGAAGAACGCGGGTGAGCTAGAGTTTCTGTCCGGTAAGCAAGAAATGATCCGTCTCGGCACATTTGATGATGTCGATATGGCGATGATGGTTCACACATCAGCCGGAAACGGTAGCTCAGGTTTGAGTGTTGGCGGCACGTCAAATGCTCACGTATCTCATCAAGTTCGGTACATCGGCAAATCGTCACATGCCGGCGGTGCTCCCGATCAAGGAATTAATGCACTACAAGCGGCAATGCTGGCGAATTCAGCAATCAATGCTCAACGAGAAACATTCCGAGAGTCCGATGTAGTTAGGGTTCACGGCATAATTTCTAACGGTGGATCGTCAGTAAATGCTATTCCGGGCGAAGTTCTGTACGAAGGTCGAGTTCGTGCGAAATCAGTTGAAGCCATCACACCGATAGCTGAACGAATCGTTAGGTGCTATCGAGCGGGAGCGTTGGCGATGGGAGCATCCGTTGAGGTTCAATCCGTCGCTGGTTATCACGCCTTACGCCAAGACCCAACAATCCAACAAATGTTTGTAGAAAATGCGGAGCTGATACTTGGAAGAAATTCGGTCAACATCGTTCCCGATTCTCAAACTCACGGTGGGTCGACAGATATGGGCGATCTCAGCATGATAATGCCCGTGATCCACCCCTACGCAAATTCTGCTTCAGGCGTTGGGCATGGTCACGACTACATAATCAACGATTACGACCGCGCTGTGGTTGCCCCTGCAAAAGTGATGGCAGCCACAGTAATCGAACTGCTTGGCAACAGCGCTCAGAAGGCCACAGAGACGTTGGGCAAGAGTAATCCGCCAATGACTGCTGAAGAGTATGTGGCTGTGCAGCGTGGTCGATTCTCTACCGAAACGTATAACCCTTCCTAACTAAAAGAGTTAGGCAGTTGGTGGGCGAGAACTAAATCCGTCGAGCCGGGGAGTTGTTCGTTCCCATTTTCCATCTGGTTGTTCTTCGTAAAATGTATGGCTAGGCGTGACGTTTGGTGTAACAGTCAACCACACTTCAAGTCGGCCTTCGCCAACATTTATTAATTCATGTTTTTCTTCTGCTGGCACGTAAAGAACTTCACCAGCTGAGAACCGCTCGGTAACGCCATCGACTTTCGCATCGCATTCGCCTTTTAGGAACACAAACACTTCGGCTGCGGCATCGTGCGAGTGATACGTAGCGACTTTATCTTCGTCTAGATAAAACATTCCACCACGGACCAGACCTGAATCAGGGAAGCGGTCGTATCGGTCTGTACGAAGAACAGTCACGCCACCAGTCACTATTTTAGAATCATGTTCTAGTGACGACTTCAACGGTGCTGAAGGGCAACTCGCTGATAAGTATGAAACATCTGAATTTCCGGCGATGATTTCGAACGTGACACCGGCGTTGATATACGCCTGTGCCGAAGCTGATACGTTATGATTCCTGTCGCCAGTTTTGATTTGGATGTCACCGCTGTTAAATAGGAGAACGAGATCAGACTCGCAAGAAACGAGTCCGGTAGAGCTGCCTACAGGAAGCCGCATAGATTCAAGAGAAAAGGTATCGTCGCTCGCCAGCACACCAAGGTCATGAGTTGACGAACGATTCATATCTAAATGCTCACGTTTCGAGGCGGAATTCTTTGTGATTCAGATTGAATGATTTCAACAACGCTGCTGACAGTGTCATCGAGTTGGCCTTCAACATTAGTCACCGTGAAATCGAACAGACTCGCCTGACTAATTTCTTCGTTGGCAGCGGCAAGCCGTTTTACCATCTCTTCTTCGGAATCTACACCGCGGTTTTTGAGGTGTTTTTCAAGTACATCCAAAGAAGGTGGAATTATGAATATAAGAAGCGCTTCAGGAATGATTTCGCTTAGTCGTTTTGCACCCTGAACATCAACCCTAATGATGACGTGATTTCCGGCATTGAGTGCGTCTCTGACCTGTTTCTTGGGCACTCCGTAGTAATTCCCGTAGACCTGTGCCCATTCGAGCAGTTCGTCTGCCGTAATAAGGTTCACAAAGTCGTCGACATTAACAAAATGGTGATTAATCCCGTCTTTTTCGCCCGGGCGAGGATCACGTGTGGTCGCCGTAACCGTGAAATGAAAGCCAAGACGACCTGATTCAATCATCCGGTCAATCATGACGTCTTTTCCGACGCCTGATGGTCCCGATATGACAACAACGATTGGCTTCATGTTCGCTATCGGTTCGTTACCCAACCAATCCACCAAACTCTTCGATAATCTCCCAAAAATCCGGGTATGAAATTCCGGCAACATCTGGATCAAGCACCGTGATCGGTTCACTTGATATCAAGCCTGCGACACCCAAACTCATGGCTAGTCTGTGATCGTCGTAACTCTGAAACTGGCCACCGCCAATTATGTTGCCGCCCGGCACAATCATGCCGTCGGGCGTACCTACCGCTTCAACTCCAGCGCCATTTAGCCAGGTCACGCTTGCCGCTATACGATCGGATTCCTTAACACGAAGTTCTTCCGCATCTCGTATGACCGTTTCGCCCTCTGCAATCGCGGCTGCTACGGCGATCACTGGTATTTCATCGATTAGCAGCGGAACAATGTCGCCTGAAAGTTCGATTCCTTTTAGTTGGCTGGATTTGACCAGTACGTCTGCTACAGGTTCACCAGCTACTTCTCGTTCATCGATCAATGTTAGATCGGCGCCCATCATCTGCAGCGCAGTGATGATCCCTGCCCGTGTGGGGTTGATACCTACGTTCCGAATCATTAGTTCAGCATCAGGATGGCAAATTCCGGCAACCATCCAGAAAGCCGCACTGCTGATGTCACCAGGAACTTCAACATCAACTGTTTCTAACTCGGAAGGCTCAAGAACTAGATCTAATCCAGTTTTCTTTAGATTCACACCCATTGCTAAAAACATACGCTCGGAGTGATCGCGTGATTCTGCAGGTTGTGTGAGCGTGGTTACGCCATCGGCTCGAAGACCAGCAATAAGCAGGCACGACTTCAACTGCGCTGAGGCGACTGGCATCTCGTAATTAGTGCCTTGTAATGATCCACCGTGGAATACCAAAGGAGCGAGTGTGTCATTCGATCGTCCGGAAATCCGTGCACCCATCTGAGTGAGAGGTTTGACCACACGACCCATAGGGCGGGAACTCAGTGAATCGTCACCGGTGAGAATCGTCATGATGTCTCGTCCGGCAAGGATGCCGGACATTAGACGAGTCGTTGTACCGCTGTTTCCTGCATCGAGAATGCTGGAAGGTTCTTGAAGTCCGTTAAGGCCCACACCTTTTACGTTTAGGCTGTCGCCAATGCCGGGTTTACCGGCTTCACGCGATATTTCAACACCAAGAGCACGCATAATCTCAACGGTCGAAGTGCAATCAGCACCCGGCGAGAAGTTCGTTATTCTGGCTGTACCGGTGTTCGAAAGGGCGTTGAACATGATTGCCCTGTGTGAAACAGACTTGTCACCGGGGGCAATAATTTCTCCGCGCAGTGATCGCGGCCGTGCAATAGTTACTGGCATTCGAGTCCTGTTAGTTCATTCTTCGACGATCGTATTTCGTCGAGTCTTTTTTCTTTTCTTTGTTGTTGCCCATTACTTTGGCAATTCGACTTCCGAAGAACATTCCCATCATGCTGTCGCTGGATGAAGGAATTGAAGAGCGTTCTTCAGACTCTGGTCGACGGTCAGCCACGCCTGCTTCGAGTCGCGCACGCTGTTCCCAAGCCTGAACGAATGAATCGGCAAGAATTCCATCAGAGGAAAAGCGAGCTTCATCGTCTAGCAAGCCTGCTCGAATCGCCTGGAACCGTTCAATAAGTTGATCGATCCAATGAGCGAGCATGTCGGCATTCGTTGCGGCAGCACTTTGCGATGATGCTGGATCACCAGCTGCTGGAGCCGTTATGTTGTCAAAATCGGTGCCGACGAATCGACTGATCTCCGCCCAAGATGGGGAAGTACTCACGGCATTCATCACAGCTGCAGAAACTACGGCAGGGAGCCCAGTAGTCGCCGCAGAAAAAGAGTCATGTTCATGGGCATCCATAAAAACGGGATTGGCCCCAACAGTTTCGATGAGATCAGTTACCGCTCGAATCGATTTTTGATCTGCAGTTGGCGGTGCAACGACTGCCCATTTTGCATTGTGGAATATGAATCCAGAAGCTTCTTTTTGTTCTTTTACGGAAGCGCCGGTCAATGGATTGCCCCCGACGTAACCAACATTCTTTGGAAGAAGCTCTTCCGCCCATTCCATTACCGAACGTTTGGCAGGAGACGTGTCGGTCACAACAGCCCCAGCTTTTAGATACCGCGCAATGCCATCAAAAACATCGTACAAAGCACCCGCAGGGGTGGCTGCAATAATGACATCGGCATCAGCTACTGCCTTGTCGAGGTTCCATTCGGTCTCGTCGACTGCACCCATTCGTTGCGCAAGACTCTGCGCATCGTTGTCGGCATCGTACCCAATGACTCGATTTCCACCCTTGCTTCGGATGGCCATACCGAGCGACGTACCAATTCTTCCCAGACCGATGATTGTGTAATTAGTCATATTGAATTCCTGCTAGTTGCGGTTAGCTACAAACATCTATGTAATGAACGAGATAATGGTCGTAATGACCGTTATTCCCAATCCTCGTCGTCATCGGAATGGTCGTGTTCCTCGTGATCATCTTCTTGAACCGATGATTCACCAGCACGAGGGAGAGTTGCTCCTGCGTTGCTTTTTTGCTTTTTAGGCTCAAGCTGATCGATGACTTTTCTAAGCGACGTCAGATCAGCATTAACAGCTGTATTGCCATCGTAAATCAAGGCAGATATTCCGATATCTCGGAGCAGCTCCAAGTTTTCCTGATCTGGGATCGCTGAGACGCTTAAGAAGATGTGCTGAGAGTACTTAGCCAAATCTTCTTGGATGTCGAGAACAGATCCGACATTCAGAGGCAATTTCAGATCAGTACCGTCGAGAATCAAGAAATCAAACGGTCCTGCATTGATCGCCTTAGTACGATCTTCAGAAACGTCGTTTCCAACTACGAAACCCTTGCTAGTATCGTCGTCTCGTAGAGCTGATCCTGGAGTGGATTCGCCTTCCACCAGAATGAAATCGGCACCGGCTTCTACAGCAGTCTCGATATCTTTCGATGTGCCACCCGAGACTGAAGCGCCCCAGATTTCGGCCCCATCGATTGGGGTTGCCTGAGCAGCTCCCTTTGAATCGGCGGAAAGAACGAAAAGGTCTGCGTCAATCCCTTTTGCTTCGGCAGCATTTGTGACCGTTACTCCGATGAGTATTACTGGGATTTTTGTACTTGCCGCTTTTGCGCCAAATCCAAATCCAGAACGTTCAGTCTGCCCGAGTTTGGTTAGTCGTTCGGAAATCTTACTCAATCTGCAGTGTCCCCATCGTCAGCAGGGTCATCTGATTCCCGTTGCTGGCGTAAAAAGTCTTCAAGTTCCTGTACCAGTGCCTCTGGCTCGGGGCTTTGACGAAATTCCTCTTCGGAGTCATATCGTTCCTCGAGTCGCTTCACATAGCCTTCAATTTCCTGCTGATCAGAAAGCGCTCGTACCAAGTTTTCGTCGAATTCTTCGGCTTCCTTGGATAGATTGCTCAGATCAAGAGGTGCAGAAATAAACTGCTGTAGCTCGGTCAAAATCGCATGCGTCAATGTTGGATTCTGAGCTACTTGTAAATAGTGAGGGGAGTGTCCCCATACGCTGGCCGACGGAATCTTGTCTTGGTTAAGTCGGTCCATAAGAACAGACGTGAGCCCGGACGGGCCTTCATAGTTCGGCACTGCATATTTGATGTGTTCAAATCCTGTGCCTAAGTCAGTGTTGATTGATGAACCTTTCACACGCGGTGATCGCGTGTGCGGTACAGAATCGAGTAGGGCACCGACAGTGACGAGTAGTTTTGTGTCGCTCTCACTGGCGACTTTGTGAATGAGATCGGTGTACGTGCGCCATTTCAGATTCGGCTCTACGCCAATGAATATGAGTAAATCGCGACCGTCATCTTCGGCTTTCCAATAGTAGAACTCGTTCTTCGGCCAAGTTAGTTTCCGCGAACCGTCTGACTCGTTAGAAATTACAGGGCGTTGCTCAGCAAAATCATAGAAATCTTCTGGGTCAATCGATGCGAAGTGAGTGGCTGAAAGTTGGCGTACGAGTTCACGAAGTGAGCGGGTAGCCGATTCAGCAGCATCTGGCCAGCCGCCCCATGCAGCCAAGAAAACTGTATTACTCAGGATTGGGTGTTCAGTGTGCTGAAGTGCCGACAATACTCTCGCCAATTGTTCCTAATCGCTTGTTCAAGCGCTCAGGATGTTGAAATTTGATTAGTTAGCCGCGCGTGCGCGATCCGGTCAGAACGAAGCAGCAAGTCTAGCACCCAATGCGAGCATCATCTGCACAGGTATTCAACCAATGCTGAATCGTACGGCAATGTTGAAGTATCGAACTTGGCGAGTGAGAAGAATCCTGGCACTGCCATTGGTGTTCCAACAGAGTTCTGGCCGTATGCGTACTCTGCGAGGCGTGGAAGCGATGTGACATCTTCGGCGTTATACCTAACGAGTGTCTCCAAAGCGTTTGGTTCACCGTCTTGGGCAAGATTCCAAAGAGTGACAGCGTCACGCCCACTGAGCATCGACAAATCATCACCTCGATCGAGACCGATAGCTTTCTCAATTTTCTTGAGCCCGCCTCTTAATCCCACTCCACGGAGAACGTGCATTAAGTCAACATGGGCTGCTTTTTCCAGCAAAGGCCCGAATTCTCGACGTAACCACGGAACGTCGAATGAAATTCCATTGAAGGTGACTACCAGATTGTATTGTTTAAGGTCGGCAACAAGGTCGTCTAGATTGTCGCCTCTGACATATGCCTTGAACCCAGATGAATCCAGAATTCCACACATGGTGAGATAAGCGTCGCCACCAAGACCGGTTGTTTCGATATCAAGAAACGCTGTTTCATCTTCGAAATCGGGTAGCAAGCGCCATCGTTCACTAGCTTTGTACTGTTCACCGAAGTACTTAGCATCCCGCTTCTCATGAGCAGCAACAGAAGCTTCTAGTGACAACTTTTGTTTTGGGCTTAGATCGTCCGACGCCAATGCTTCGTCCCAATTTCGAATCCCACGCGCCCACAGTTCTTCCTCGTCATCGACGCTAATTCCTTGAAGATGTAAGAAAGAGTTTTTGAGCAATTTAGGCGAGACGGTCATTACGCAAATATTGCGTTTAGTCCAGCAAGCCTAACCCGTTACCAGTCCGTGTGGACTACGAAGCATCAGGCGCTTCGCCAGCGAATCGTTCACCCATAGCACTTATCAGCGTGTTGGTAACCAACGATTGCGCCCCGTCGTAAACCACGATCATTCGACCGTTCTTGAAGAACTGAGGGGTATCGGCCCAATTGACGTACTTCAGTCCAATACCGTAGCCATCGGGAGAAACTAGGGCAGCTTGTTCGTCGGCTTCTTCAAGTGTTGAGAACTCAAACGCCAGGATATCTTGACCACTCGCAGTTACCTCAATTCCGGGAATCGAGAAGAGTCCTGCAAACAGGAAGTTGTTTTCAACTTGTTCGCCGACTTCCATGCCCGCTGATTCGAGCGCGGCTGAGAGGGAATCGTACGAATCGGCAGGTTCAATATCAGCTGTACCAGAACAGGCAACAACGATAATTGAGAATGCAGCAACAGCTGCTAGAAGTAAGCGACGCAATTTTGTTAGCTCCGTAATTAAATACGTGACCGGGAATTCACTAGATAAATTCTAGGTGTGCCCAAGGTGTGCTGAAGGTGGGGTAAACCCTCAATAGCACTACCGGCGAACGTACATACCTGAGAAGGAACCGGTGCCAGTGACCTTGCCACGCAGTGCAGCCGAAACTTCTAATGGACTAGTGTTCCCTTCTAACGTCAGTGGCTCAGACAGAGCATATATAAAGAATACGTACTCGTGTTCTTGGCCCTCTGGAGGGCACGGCCCACCGTATCCGGTGCTATCAAAATCATTTTGACCTTGCTTGGTCGAGTTTTTTAAATCTGGAGTGGTCGGTTGGTTTGCGTCCAGCGATCGTGTTCCCGATGGAATGTTGAAAACAGACCAGTGCCTGAAAATCTGACCAGTAGCGTCTGGATCATCCATGATGATCGCAAGCGAGCGTGTACCCGCAGGGACATCAGACCAACGGAGTGGTGGTGAATTGTTCTCCCCGTCACACGTGTATTCAATCGGAATGTCACCACCGTCCTCAAAAGCTACCGAAGAAATTTCAATCTCGGAAATTAGTGAGCTTTCAGGATCGAACTCCGGCTTCGAGTCGTTGTCGCCGCAGCCAGCTGTCGCCAATACGAAGCCAATCGCGATAAAGGTTATTAACGATAGGTGCCAGCGTGTTTGAAAATGGAAAGTGTCTAGTTTCAACGTAAGGGAAGACCTTGGTTTATTTGGTTCCGCACGACTTTTGACGGAAATGATTGTCTCTGTATGACAAGTTTGAGGCTGCCATTGAGAGAAATTGTTTCATAGAGTCGGAAGTACAGACTTGAATACGGGATCAATCAGTCGATGATTTACCCAATTTTGACGAAGTAGGCTGTATCGTTAATGTCGTGTCACCCACTGGGGACTCTCTGGGTGACATAGGCCTCGTTAGCAATCCAATGCCGACGAGGCCGCTTTTCTTTAATACCGATACGAATGCTCAAGAAATTGACTTCTCGCAAAAAAAAAGCCCCCTACTGAATAGTTGAGGGCTTTTCGTTTATATGGAGCCAACGGGGAGGATTGAACTCCCGACCTGCTCATTACGAATGAGCTGCTCTACCACTGAGCTACGTTGGCTAGTTATGTTTCGGCAACAAGGCGATGCGGAACGCTTTGAGACTGAACACCCCTTAAGACTACGATGCTCCCGTCGGTTGAGCAACGGATATACCGTCCTGAAACTCGAAATCCTTCAAACATCGTTATTAGCATTCGTGGCTACTGATCGTTGTCTCGACTGTAACCCATATCGTCTACGACCCGATTGGATGGCTTGATTCCCGATTTCGTGGCGAATTCCAGTCGATTGCCCTCGGGATCGTAAACATAGAACGCACGTTGACCATCTGCACGCTCAATTGGGCCTTTTATGATTTCGTACCCAGCTTGAGTCATTGCTTCAAGCGCTTCGTCGAAATCGTCGACTTCAAATGCTGTATGAACGTTTGGAGTGTCATCAGCCGGACGTTGAACGAGGTGAACCATCGTACCGTCGGCTGCCTGCATCCAGATAAGACCATCACCAGTTTCTTGGGATGGAATGATCTCCAATCCAAGTAAATCTCGCCAGAATCCAAGCGCTCGTCCACGGTCGCGCATAGGCATCGATTGATGATGAATGGTGTTTATTTTGATTTTTGCCATTTGGTGTTTAGTAAATCCTTGTTGTAGATGAGAAGAACTACTAAGAGATTGCTTTCCGTGCAGAATCCAGAGCGTTGTAACAGAACTCTGCCGCTCCACGTGGACTGTAATCTGGCTCTCGTGACTGCATTACGCTAACTTCAGCGAACACAGGCAATTCTTCAAGTCCATTTGCTTTCAGCGCAGTCATAAATCCAGGAATATCTATCCCCCCGTCGCCGGGAAGACAGAACTGAACTTGTCCGTCAATTTTCTCACCATCTTTGATGTGAACCATCGCTGAGTATTCAGCAGTGAGATCCACGCTGTGAACCATTTCACTTCCTTCGACAACGAAATGCGAGATATCGAGATCAAGTTTCAGGTTCGAATGCTGTGTCTGCTCCATCATCCAAACGGCTTTTTTAGGCGTTTCGAAATCAGTTCCAGCGTGTGCTTCGATCGCAACGACTATGCCGTGCTCAGCTGCCATGTCGGCAAGCGATAGAAACGAGTCACGTATCTGTTCCTTGCCAGACTCCCACGGCGGTGCAGAGTGCCCCGGTGTAGTTGTAATCAAGATAGACGAGTCGTCGTAATGCAATCGTTGCGCCATTTCGAACTTCTTTTTCGTCAACTCGAGCATTGCCATCCGATCTGTCGGCGGGGCGCATACGTCGATCAACGCGAACATGATCGGAGAAGCGAAGCCAAGATCCTGAGAAAGCTTGCCGAGATCGGTCTGCTGACTTGAATTGAAAACGAGAGGAGATGAAGGCCATCCATCAGCTGCGCATATTTCCAAAGCGTCGTATCCAACGTCTCGAATGAGTCGAACGGCTTCGAACGGGTCAACCATTTTCAATGCGTAGGTCGAATAGCCAAGTGTAAATACCAAGAAAAACGTTCCTCCCAGGAACTGAGTTGCGTACGAATAGCCGGCACGGATTCTAGCAATGGCGGGCCCTCAAAGGACGTTCAACACGCCTAAATCAAACGGAATGTGCGAGTTTATACACAAATGCAACACGACATTAGTGCTGCGCAAATTACGCACTTAAGCTGGTGGCTTATCCGTCATTGATCTGGTGTGTACACCGGGCGACAGATTATCGGTGGCGGCGGATATTAGTAATACTGCCCTGGCGGTGGATGTTTGTTCGGTTGCCTTATGCAATCTGGCCGGGAGTTGTGTTTTGGCATTCGTTCAACAATCCGCCGTCAGGGCTATTTATCCCGGTAGGTCTCGCGCACACAGGCATGTCGCTTTCGATGATGAACACAGCATTTGAAGCAGCCACCCTTTCAGCATCCTACTGATATCAAGTATTTCAGTTGGAAGGCCGCTACCGTTGGACACCATCGCTCCTAGTGATAACTCAGTTCTTGACTTCACAGTTGGGGTGCCAGACAACACGTTGGCACGATCAGTGGCCTATGACGCAGCTACGATTGCTACTGAGATTCGTCGAGTAGTAGTTACCTCCCCGCAGACGATTCAGCTCTCTGTGCTCGGACTACTGGCTGAAGGGCACATGCTTCTCGAAGATGTACCCGGTGTAGGTAAAACCTTTCTTGGTAAAACTCTTTCCGGCGCTATTGCATGTGATTTCAAGAGAATCCAGTTCACTCCCGATCTGCTTCCAACAGATATCACTGGAACAACAGTGTTCGATATGAAGAGTTCAACCTTCAATTTCGTACCTGGTCCAATTTTTGCAAACATTGTGCTCGCCGACGAAATCAATAGAACTGGCCCGCGTACGCAGGCGGCCCTTCTTGAGGCGATGGCGGAGCATCAGGTTTCCATTGAAGGTGATGTAATGAAATTGCCATCACCGTTCATGGTTATCGCAACACAGAACCTTTCTGAAAGTCACGGCACGTTCCCGTTGCCAGACAGCCAGAAAGATCGGTTCATGATTTCAATGGGCATGGGATTGCCGTCTCCAGAACAAGAAGTTGAAATCCTCTCCCGGTCGCAATATGGAATGCCTGAGGCAAGTCCAGTTATATCTGCTGATCGAATCGTTGAGATGCGAGACATGGTGAAACGCATCGAAGTAGACGACAAGATCCGACAGTACATCGTGAAGTTGGCGGGTCAAACCAGATCCAATTCGGCTGTAAGACATTGTCTTAGCCCACGTGGCGGCGCCGCACTCCAGCGGGCCTCACAAGCGTGGGCGGCCATGGACGGTCGTTCCTATGTGGAACCTCAGGATGTTTCAGAGATAGCTGTTTATGTCATAGCGCATCGCTTGATGATGCAACCTTCCGCAAGCATTACAGCTCACGATGTTGTTCGTACAGCCATTGATGAGACGCAGGTGCCTGCGTAGGCATGCAGGAATCCAACCGTTCCCCGATCCAATCTACAGAAAGGGCTGATGCTTCGTGATCACTCGTAGAGGCATTGGATTTGTCCTTACAGCAGTCGCAGCATTTTTCATTGCGAGTGCGACGCGTGTTGGTTGGGTGCATCTAGCAGATGCCGTTCTCTGGGGAGTGGTGATTCTTTCAGCTGCAACACCTTGGTTTTCGGTATACGGACTTCGTGTCAGCCGAGAAAAACGTTTCGCATCTCGTGCGAATCTTTCTGGTCCAATCGAAGGCCAGTCGTTCGATGTAGATCTTGAACTGACGCACAAATGGTGGATTCCACGATTCCTAATGAATGTGCAGTATTCGATCGAATCTCAGAGAGGTTCGTCAGACGAGTCACTAGTTCTAATCGGTGTAGCACCTCGAACTCGCTCTAACGGCACCACGAATCCGAAGGTCACAACTCGTGGTCTGCACGAGTTATCGGAAGTAGAGGTTGAATCTCTCGGACTGTTCGGACTATTCCGACGTCGACGTAAATTCACTTCGACTGATTCAGTCTTGGTATTTCCAACATGGGAAGATATTTCTCAAGTCGGTATTCTCGAATCATCGATGGGTGTTTCCGAAGGCGTGTCTAAATCTCGATCAGGAATAGAGGTCGCTGGAACACGTCGGTACGTAGCTGGTGATGCATATCGAAATATCCACTGGCGCAATTCAGCCCGAACGGGACGATTAGCTGTGAAAGAGTTCGATTCTTGGTCCGAGCGATCAGTTGTGATACTAATCGACGCTGATGATCTTCCAACGAAGATTGAAGGAGATCATCCGTCCGACTACGCAATTCGTATGGCAGCAACAGTCGCCACTCCTCTGATTGAAACGGGGGGAACTGTTCGAATCGCTACGACCGATGGCGGTGAAATCCGAACCACATGGACCGATGTGATGGTGGACTTGGCAAAAATTGCCGATCAGCCCGCCGGTACGTCGTCGAAATGGACTGAAGAAATTGGCGTCGGAGAACGAGTACTTGCATTCGTTCACTCGTCAAATTCGGAAATTCTGTCCGCCATTACAGCGATGGCTCGATCAGGCTCAGAAATCGCAGCCGTGATATTTGAAGGTTTCATGCCTGGCGACGACGCAGGTTACGAGGTGAACATGCTCAATTCGGTTGGTGTGAATGCCATTACTTGTGAAATGGGTGATTTCTCTAAAGCTGTACTCCAGATGGAGCAAGGAATTGGCGTCGGTGGAGCTATCACCATCGCTCCAACTCCAGAATCAGAAGCTGCGATTACGGAATCGGAGGAATTGGCAGCTTGCCCACTACTCAATGTCCATCTGAATCAGTTGTACTTCAGCGTTACGAATCGACGCTCGGCAAGGCTTATAGGAAGCTCTTCAACGATCGCCCTGAGATGTCGGTACGTGTGCGTGTGCTCGTTGCAGCAGCGACCGTGTGGGCGGCGCTAACGCTTTACATCATTGGCGTTTCGACGATGATCCCTTTGCTCGCAATTCCTGTGACGCTAGTAGGGCATTGGGTTGCAGTCAAAGCGATCCGCAAACGTATGCCATGGATTCAATGATGATCGCGGGAACGATAATTACCGCTGGCGTGATGATGCGATTTGAACTAGTAGAGGCACTTCAAGGAAACCGGATCCCAGTTACCAACTTCCTATTGATAGCCGGCGCCGCTTCGCTATTCGATGCAAGAACACGTGCAGGGCTCTACACCCAACTCGTATTTAGCGGACTCGTAATGTTCTTCGCTGCTGAAAAGGCGTTTGGTAACGAGTTTGTTGGCCTTCTTGGTGGTTATATGGCCATCGTTGTGATTCTTCTTGCCACGGCTCAGTACGTAGACCTGACATCTAGCGCATCTGTAAGAGGACTGAGCAATCGTTTC
>Ga0302134_10000353_pt1 | contig 19179 bp, 17 predicted proteins | sample CB9_SCM_MG_FD_203123 | JGI IMG/M metagenome (GOLD analysis project Ga0302134, IMG submission 203123) | Marine microbial communities from Western Arctic Ocean, Canada - CB9_SCM | ecosystem: Environmental > Aquatic > Marine > Oceanic | place: Canada: Western Arctic Ocean | collected 2017-09-19
ACCAAGGCATCATGTCGCGAAGTTCTTTACCGACTTTTTCGACACCGTGAACTTCGTTGTCGGCACGCATCTGCTTGAATTTGTGCTGACCTTCATCGTTCTCAGCGATCCATTCTCGTGCGAATTCGCCCGACTGGATCTGCTTGAGGACCTTCTGCATGTTCTTCTTCACGTTTGAGTCAATGATGACTGGTCCACGTGTGTAGTCGCCGTACTCAGCTGTTTCGCTGATCGAGTACCGCATGTGACCGAGGCCACCCTGGTACATCAGGTCGACAATAAGCTTGAGTTCGTGAAGAACTTCGAAGTAAGCAGATTCTGGCTCGTAACCAGCTTCAACCAGAACTTCAAATCCTGTCTTCACCAGTTCGCTTACGCCACCACAAAGAACAGCCTGCTCACCGAACAAGTCGGTTTCGGTTTCTTCCTTGAAAGTAGTTTCCAAAATGCCAGCTCGTCCACCACCAACACCCTTGCCGTAAGCAAGTGCGAGATCGTGAGCAGTTCCCGAAACGTCCTGGTGAACAGCGATAAGACATGGAACACCAAGTCCTCGCTCGAATACCGCACGCACTCGGTGACCCGGTGCCTTAGGAGCGATCATGACCACATCGACACCTTCAGGTGCTGTGATCTGTTCGTACAAAATTGTGAAACCGTGGGCGAAGAGAAGAGTCTTGCCTTTGGCCAGGTTTGGCAGAACGTCTTCTTCGTAAACCTTCTTCTGAACGGTGTCAGGAAGGCAGAATGAAATCAGGTCGGCACGCTTGGTTGCTTCAGCGTTTGAAACAACTTCGAGTCCAGCTTCTTCAGCTGTCTTCTTGCTTCGGCTGCCTTCGTACAGGCCAACAATTACGTTGAAGCCGCTGTCCTTGAGGTTCAGCGCGTGGGCGTGACCCTGTGATCCGTAACCCAATACTGCGATAGTTTTGTCTCGCAGTATCGAATCATCAATATCTTTATCGTAAGTGAGAGTAGCCATTTCGAATTGTCAGCCTTAGGGCTCGTGATTTTGTGTCGTTGTCTTTTGGCAGCAGTCCTACCAAAAGTTGTTACTTTGGAACGTTCTTAGACGCTTCCAGATTCACCAGTAGTAATTGGAAGTACATAAGTCGAGTTGCTTGCATCAGCTTGGAAAAGACCATCGTCTTCACCTTCAACAAGCGTTCCGCGTAGCGTCGCAACTCTGCCTGTTCGGATCACTTCCAGTAACCCAAATTTCTTCATCAGCTCGATCAACGTGTCGATCTTCTGTCGTCCACCAGATATTTCCAGTGTCAAACTCTCGACTCCGATGTCGATAACGTTAGCGCGGTATACGTTGACGAGTTCCAGCACCTCGCTTCGAGAAGAAGCAGGAGCCGCAACCTTTATCAACGCCAGTTCACGCCAGACGATGTTCTGTTCAGTTATATCGTGTACTTCCACAACATCGATCAATCGATCGAGCTGTGCAGCCACGTGTCGCACAACCGCATCAGGCCCCTCAACAACGAACGTCATGCGAGACATTCCTGTTCGTTCTGAGCGACCAACTGCAAGGCTGGCTATGTTGAATCCACGTCTTCGGAAAAGACCTGAAATACGAGCGAGTACACCCGGCTTGTCTTGAACCAGAGCCGAAATTGTTCGTTGAAACGTTCCGTTGCCTGGTGCCATTAGTTCGGGTCCTCGATCAGTTCTTTAACACTTTGACCAGCAGGAATCATTGGGTAGAGATCATCCACCTTCTCGATAACGAAATCGACGATTACTGGACCATCGTGAGCGTTTGCCTCGGCAATTGCACTTTCAAGTTCGTCCTGACTCGTTACACGAATACCCTTCATACCGTAGGCATCTGCAAGCTTCACGAAGTCGGGGTTAGCCGTGTACGTTTCAGCCTGATAATCACCGTCGTAGAAGAATCCCTGCCACTGGGTAATCATTCCCAAGTGGTTGTTATTCAAAATTGCGTACTTCACCGGCAGATTGTTCTCAACAGCTGTTGCCAGCTCCATGAGAGTCATCTGGAAACCACCGTCTCCACAGATCGACCAGACAAGTTTATCTGGATTACCAACCTGAGCACCGATAGCCGATGGCACTTCGTAGCCCATCGTTCCAGCGCCACCCGAGGAAAGCCACGAGTTAGCGTTCTTGAACTGGTAATGCTGTGCAGCCCACATCTGGTGCTGACCAACGCCAGTAGTGATGATCGCATCACCTTTGGTTACGTCAGAAAGAGCCTTCACAACATGCTGCCCCATCAACCGATCGGTCTCAGGGATTCGCAGTGAAGGGTGTTCTGCTTTCAAATGCTCGATGTGCTGCAACCACTCAACGTGTGTCGTCTTTTTCACTTTAGGAATGAGCTGACCGAACACGTCTTTGAGGTTACCGATAATAGGAGCATCAACTTGGATGCTCTTGTTGATTTCAGCGGGGTCGATGTCGACGTGGATCTTCTTAGATCCGGTCGAAAATCGCTTTGCATCTCCAACAATACGATCGTCGAATCGGCTACCCAAGTTGATAATCAGATCGGCCTGATCGACCGCCAGCGAGGCGTACGCCATGCCGTGCATCCCGGGGAACCCAGTGCTGAGCACGTGGTCTTCAGGGAACGATGAAATTCCGAGCAATGTCGTAACCACAGGAATCTGTGCCTTCTCAGCAAGTTCCTTCAGTTCATCCCATGATCGTGAGAGAACAACACCGTGACCAGCGAGGATCACAGGGCGTTCTGCTTCGTTGATCAGCTTAGCGGCAGCTTCAACCTGAGATTCTTCAGCCTTGCCGGGTACTTTGTATCCTGGAAGGTCGATAGGCGCGTCAGGGTTGTATTCGCCAATTTCGGTGAATACGTCTTTTGGAATATCGATCAGCACAGGACCGGGACGACCAGTTCGTGCGATATGGAACGCCTCGTGAATAGTCGCACCGAGATCCTCGGCTCGCATTACGAGGTAGTTGTGCTTGGTCACTGGCAGCGTTGCGCCGGTGATGTCAGTCTCCTGGAAGGCGTCGGTACCGATCGCAGCGCGACCAACCTGACCTGTGATGGCAACCATTGGAACTGAATCCATCATGGCTGTTGCCAATCCGGTGACAAGGTTTGTTGCGCCAGGACCCGATGTTGCGAACGCCACACCGACTTTACCGGTTGAACGTGCGTATCCATCGGCAGAGTGGGCAGCGCCCTGCTCGTGTCGAGAAAGAATGTGGCGCAGGTCTGGGTACTGCGAGAGAACTCCGTACAGCGGAAGAATCGCGCCACCGGGAATGCCAAAGACCACGTTGACGCCCTCTTTGAGAAGCGCTTCGCAGACTATTTGACTACCACTGAGGTGCTTAGACATATCTATTTCCTGGCACGAATGCCGATTATCTCGGCAATTCCTTGCTACCAACTACTCGTAACTATTTTCAAATTTACGACGGGCAAAAAAAAATCCCGCCCCTTCACAAAGGACGAGACTTGCATCCCGCGGTACCACCTTCGATTGCCTCACATTCACCTTGTGTCGAATACGAGACCACTCAAGGAACCGTTACGTGGCCAAACCCGTTTGATCCTAGTCTGAAATTACAGAGTTCAGATCAACCGCTCCAAGGCGAGTTCTCGAATTAGTACGCACCGGATTCACACCAACACCGGCTCTCTCTTGCGTACTGCGTTCGGTACTAGTCCCGTTCACAGCGTTTCATTAGCGGTAATTATAAGACTTTCAGCCATCGAGAAGCAATGACTTCAACTCAGATCACGATAATCAAAACCAACTATTGGTGATTTAACGGTCGATCTGAAACCTTCGGGCGAGTCATAGGAATACACTTCACCAGTTATTTACTAACTAATTCACGAAAAATCATTGTCCATCCAAGCCAGTCTCCTGATTCGCAATTTCAAATGGTCCGATCTCGCTGCCTTACAGCGACTGCTGAATGATGTCGGCCGTCACGGTCATCGTGACTGGGCAAGTAATGCCGACGAGCTTCGTTCGGAACTTGAATCACCTCGTGTTAAGCCAAAGCGAAACATCGCAGTTCTCGAAGAAAACGACGAGCTAATCGGCTACGCAATCGTTGAACCGGAAGCAAACATCGGCCGTTCTGTTATTGGAATGGGCAGCAGCACCTTCGGATTGGCGATTCGTAAAAGGCTGATCGACTGGGCTACGAATCGGGCGAAACCAGAAGCGCCGATCGCCCACCTTTCGACTCGTGACAATGAAACCGAGCTTGAAAAACTGGTTGAACAACTGGGATGGACAAAGGTACGCAAGTACCTGAAACTCGAAATCACATCCGGGCTAAAGCCAGCTAACGCGGTAATTCCAAACGGATTTACGCTAAGAACAATGCTGGGTCTGGATGAAGTTCCCGAAGTTACTTATCTGCAGAACAAAGTGTTCAACGAACACTTCGGATACTCGCCAAACACTGAAGAAGAGATCAAAGCTCACTTGCTCTCGCCTGGTGCGAGCGTTGACGACATCGTGATGATTCACGATTCACACGAGCAACTAGTCGCCTACTGCTGGACCCAAACCCACGATAGGGACGGAAGCACGGTTGGGCGCATCGGTATGACTGGAGTGCTGCCTTCGGCCCGCAAAAAGGGGTTAGGCAGAGCTATCGCTGAAGCTGGCTACAATCATCTCGTGAAGCAAAACGTCGGCAGCATGGAACTTGATGTCGACTCGGAGAACGCACCAGCAATTCGAGTGTATTCGTCAATCGGGTTCGTCGAGAGCAGCCAGGTCAACTGGTGGGAACGATCGCTCTAGCGGAAAACGATTATCCACCGGCTGCAGGAACTGCAGTTGCCGCTACTTCAGGCAGCAGATCACGGTAGCAAGCGATAAGGGAATCGGCTGAACGTTCCCAACCCAACGACTCAGCATGAGTCCGAGCCGCGGCGCCCATTCGAGATCGCAGCATATCGTCGCCCAGCAATTCACAAAGTCGTTCTGCCATTACATCGCTCTGCTTGGGCGGAACAAGAAAACCAGTTGAACCATTCTGAACGATAGCCGGTAATCCGCCCACTTCTGAAGCGACTACGGGGCGACCACAAGCAGCAGCCTCCAGTGCAGCTAATCCGAAACTTTCGTAGTGCGATGGCAACACACAAACATCGGCAGCGTTGTAGTGAAACGGCAGCTCGTCCTGACTAACTGAACCAATAAATCGAATCGAATCGGTTAGTTTTATACGGCGCGCAATTGCCATTAATCTGTCTTTTTCTTCAGAGTTCGTATCACCACCAACAACGCTGAGAGTAATTGACCCTGAGTTTTCGAGACTAGCAACCGCTCTGAATAAATTATCGATTCCCTTTAACGGTTCTAAGCGACCTACGAATAAGATATTTTTCTGATCGCCGTAGCCCAAATGCTCGCGCGATTGCTTCTGCGACATGGGTCGGAAGCGACCAAGATCGACTCCCGGCGGAATAACAGTCACTTTATTAGGGTCGATATTGCAGTAACCGACGATTGCTTTTTTTTCGTGCTCGGTCCAAACCACAACAGATTCGGCTGAGCAGGCAATTTCAGTTTCAGATGAATCGCGCTGAGCGACTTCTGATTCTTCCGGTCGACCACGGCGCTTCATCTCAGCCATCGTGTGGAAGCTTGTGGTGTGAGGCACGCCCCATTCTGACGCCAAGCGCATTCCTACAAGACCCGAAAGCCAGTAATGAGTGCTAACAAGGTCGTACTGAAGTCGATTCTCGATACAGAACCTTCGCATCTGCAAAGCGAACTGCGGAAGAAGATCGTAAACATCCGTCTTGTCGACAGAGGGAGCACCGGCTGGCAAATGGATAAGCCGCGCACCGGGGGCAAGCATGATTATTTGCGGATCAAGCGGGTCGTGATGACGAGTAAATACGTCGACCTGAACACCACGAGCGGCGAGTCTCTTCGCCATCTCGAGGATGTAAATGTTCATGCCTCCAGAGTCCTTGATGCCAGCTTGGCGCACAGGACATCCGTGAACTGTAATTACTGCTACATGCATGATTGAGAAGAGCTACTTTACCTACGACTTACCAGCGGTACGGCGAGTAGCTGTGAGAGCGAAAACCTGGCGGTCGATTCCGCCAAGGTGGTATTTATATGATTCGTTTCCTCGCATGAAATCGAAGACACGGTGCCCCGATTCAATCGAAGATTTGATGGCTAAAGCGTGATTCAGCAACCCAACCGATAGCTTCGACTGGGCGGGATTGTACCCGCTGTTATACAGGTAGCGTACGTTGCCTGATACAAATGACAACGAAGTAGCCTCTCGCTCGCCATCGATTTCGAGGAAGACCAATCGAGTCGAGTTATCGTGCGCCAAAGCGATAGCGACTTTACAAAAGAACTGTTCGCGTTCAGCCGTCATGAACTCATTTTTATCGGGAGTACTCATGCGATGTAGTCGCATGAAATCACTCATTGCAGCTTCAATATCTTCCGGGCTGCTTAGCTCTACTTGCTTCACTTCGCCAGCAGCTTCAAGCCTTCTGAGCTTACGTCTAAGTTCATGGCGGTCCTTTTTGCGAAGACCGGATACGTACTCATCCCATGTAGCTGGCAAATCGATACGTGGAGCCACGTCTTCTTGCTCTAATTCCACGGTCCAGCCAGCTTGTTCAGCCGCTTCACGGAACTGTGTAATAGTTGGCGAATTGCCCGGTAGTGACTGCAGAAGTATCTTGTCGATTTCCGGCATTTCGGTGATAGCGCCGACGACAGATTGGATACATCGTGGAGTCAGTCGATCTTGCGTTAGAAAATCGTGGTAATCGACTAAATCGGTACTTCCGAGGAAACTAACTTCTGAGCCATCGACCATTAGAGGTGCGATCATGCTCACATCGCCAGAATCTGTGCGAACTGTCAGAAGCTTGAGTTCAGAACCTTGACCAAACTCGGCCCACCAAGTTTTCTGCCAGGTCTGTGAATCGAAGAACGTCGGTTCAGGACATCCTTCTATTAGGTGCTGCCAGTGATCGACAAGACTCTCAAAAGTCCCATGTTCAATCCCGGCGCTACAACAAGTCAATTTTCGGCAATTCCTTTAGCAAATCGTTTTGAATACCTGAACTAAGTCGGCAGCCTATTACTTACCGCTGTTCAAGAGCTTCATGACTGAATCAATGTCCGGCTCGACATACTCAAGCTCAACTAGAGCTCGCTTCTCAGCCGTACTAGGATCTTTCAGTCCATTACCAGTTAAGATGCAAACAACCGTCTTGCCGGTTAGGTCTACACCCAATTCGGGTAGCTTAAGCAACCCAGCTACAGAAGCGGAAGAGGCTGGCTCACAGAAAATGCCCTCTTCTCGCGCCAATCGTAGATAAGCCTCGACAATCTCGTTGTCGTCGACCATGTCGATCATGCCTTCAGATTCGTCTCGCGCAGCTTCGGCCTTCTCCCAACTTGCGGGATTTCCAATTCTGATAGCAGTAGCAATAGTTTCAGGCTTCATAACTCGCTCACCACGAACGATAGGTGCGGCGCCCGCTGCCTGGAATCCCATCATCTTCGGGGTAGTCTCACAACGCCCGAGCGCCTGATATTCGTTGAAGCCCTTCCAGTAAGCCGTAATATTTCCGGCGTTTCCTACTGGTATGCAAAGCATGTCAGGGGCTTCGCCTAGTTCATCGACAATCTCAAATGCGCCGGTCTTCTGACCCTCGATACGATATGGGTTCACTGAGTTGACCAACTCAATGTCCATAATTTCGACTATCTCTCGAACTGCGTTCAACGCATCATCAAAACTACCGTTTACTGCCAGAATTCGTGCGCCGTACGCCATCGCCTGCGCAATTTTGCCGAGAGCGATCTCGCCAGCAGGAATGAGAACAAGAGTTTCCAGCTGATACCGAGCACCGTAGGCTGCCGCCGCAGCACTGGTGTTCCCGGTTGATGCGCAGATGATGCGCTTCTTACCAGCTTCGAGCGCCTTAGCGACCGCCATCACCATGCCACGGTCTTTGAAAGAACCGGTTGGATTACAACCTTCGAGCTTGAAATAGAGGTTCTTAAGACCAAGCTTATCGCCGATACTTTGCGATCGAACGAGAGGTGTGTTTCCTTCTCCCAAAGAGACCGACGGGGTGGCATCCGTGACAGGTAAAAATTCTCGGTACCTATCTATTAAGCCAGAGGACTTGGTCGTCAACGAGAAGGTCACTCCTGATCAGGTTGGGTCGCTACCCAACCGCTAAACGAACGTTAAGAACGGTCGCCGTAAGTTTCAACACGAAGAAGGCTATCCAGCTGGAGTACCGTTTCAAGTTCCCTAATGGAACTCACTGCACTCTGCATATTAGCCTCTCGCGCCGGGTGAGTCATTATCACGAGGTCGGCGTGACCATTCTCAATATCAGTATCTTTTTGCAGAACCGAGTTGATGCTAATGTCTGCTTCGCCCAGCAATCTTGCAACATTGGCTAGTACGCCAGGTCGGTCAGACGCCGTAAGGCGAATGTAATACTGGCAAACATGATCGTCCATCGAAGCTATCGAAAATGGCTTTGGAGTAGACGACGATGAACCGCTGCTCGAAGCACCGTTAGCGATTCTCAAAACATCGCCCATCACCGCACTGCCCGTAGGATTTGGTCCAGCTCCCGGTCCTTGGAACCACAATGGCCCAACCAGGTCGCCCTCAACCTCAACAGCGTTCAATACTCCGTTTACGGAAGCCATCGGAACTTCAAGCGGAATCAATGCTGGATGAACACGTGCGAGCAATCCCGATTCGGAATTTGCCTGTGCAACCGCAAGAAGCTTGATCGTGTAACCAAGTTCACTGGCGTATCGGAAATCCTTCGCATGAACTCCTCGAATGCCCTCTCGGTGAATAACATCGACCGAAACTTCAGTGTGATAAGCCAACCGTGCAAGAACTGAAATCTTGTACAAAGCATCGAATCCATCGACATCGGCTGTCGGATCAGACTCGGCGTAACCGAGTGACTGAGCTTCCGCCAACACATCGTTGAAGTCGGCACCTTCGTGTGCCATTTTCGTAAGAATGAAATTCGTTGTGCCGTTGATGATCCCGCGCACACTCTGAATCTTGTTCGCAGTGAGATCGTTCATCAACGGACCAATGATCGGTATGCCACCAGCGACACTGGCTTCGTAGTACAGGTGAACGTTGTTTGCGGCGGCTGTAGCCAGAAGCTCGCTGCCACGTTTTGCCATTACTTCTTTGTTAGCAGTAACAACGTGCTGACCAGCCTTTAGGGCACTGGTGATGTAATCGAACGCAGGGTCTTCGCCACCCATAAGTTCGACAACGATTGCAATATCAGGATTACCAATCACAGTTTCGAGATTGGTCGAAATAGCTGATGTATCGAGATCGACATCACGCTTACGTGAATCGTCTCGAACTACGGCTGCTAACACGTTTAGAGGAGTACTCGGGTCTTGAGGTCGGTGGCGTTCGATAATGGCCTTAGCCACTGCCGTTCCAACCACTCCAAGCCCCAACAGGCCAATACCGGTCGACTGTTGATCTGATGCTGACATTGAAGCGCCCTTTACTGACTAAAACTCTGAGAACCGAACGGAACCGGAGTTGCGGTCGGCAACAAAGCAGAGAGCCGTACCTGAGCGTTCACCCAATCAAAGATTGCGCTATCGAGAACCATGTGTAGATCGAAGTCTGTTCGCTCTTCATTGAAAAAGATTGTCATGCCACGTGTGGTTAACGCTTCAAAATTGGCTTCATCAACTTCTCGGGCGTCTTGTACCTCTTCAACAATCAAATAGCTCCACCAGTTGTTCTCTTCGTCAAACCGTGGCCGACTTGGAGTTCGAATAGGGAGAAGGCGATTGCCGTCACCGTCAAGCCCGAACAGTAACGAATCGACTTCAGGAGAAATTCCGAACGGTGCCCAACCACGGTCGCCACCATCACGCCTGACATTAGGATCAAGCGAGTGGTTAAGAATGATGTTCTCGATAGGGACACCAGCAATCAGGTCTCTTTCGAGCGATCGTCGCTCTTCGGAGTCGTCACTCAACTTGACGATTTCGTACAAGTGGACCTGTGCCTGAATACGCGGAATCGTGTCGGCTACAACGGTACGCAATCGCTCTTTAAACATGCTCTTGCGAATGAAATCTCGGAAGACTTCTTCATCCATACCGATTCGGTGAATGAATTGGCGCTTAGCCTCTTCGACGTTGTCTTTGTATTCCCGTGATTCACGTTCAGCTACGGTCACAGCAACGAAACCTAAGATAGAACTCAGGCGTTCATCAACTTCTTGCGCAGATACGGCGATGCCGTAACGAGGAGCAAGTTGAAAGGCTAGTTCGTTCTCTTGCAGTGTCTGCAATGCGTCGAACAGCGAGTTGCCGACTTCGAACGGTACTCCGAGGTTTTCACTCATCCGCTGGTTGAAGCGAATGAAATTCACTACGTCGCCGCGTGTGTACTCGACGTCTTCAACTCGTAGAGCAAGCTCACGAGGTGGGAACACATAATTGTCGAAGTATGCATACACCGGAACGGCTAAAAGCCCAACCAAAACGACAAGCGCAACCATGATAAATGGTCGTGCTTTCACTTGAATCCGGTTCTTGTCGGCCACCATTTCACGGCGAGTTTTTGCACCACTAACAGTGATACTGCGCTGACCGGCTTCATAGTCAGGAATTGGAGTTGTATCGAGGGCAGGCTTTGAATCCTGGACCTCTTTACGATCTTCGCTTGAGTCTTCTGTGGACATTTTCGGCGCTTGCTAAAACTGAGGCCGGAATCGCTCGAAAGCGATTTTCCGGCCTTACCAACGTTGAACTGTCAGCTAGAAGAGACTACTTGTCTTCTTCGTCGGAGCTGTCGGTTACTTCTTCTGTAGATTCTTCTGTGGCTTCTGCAGCCTCGTCAGTTGAAACGTCTTCAGTAGCAGCTTCGGATTCGTCTGATGACTCAGACTCTTCCGCAGCTTCTTCTGCAGCAGGAGCATCCTCAGTAGTAGCTTCAGATTCGTCTGATGACTCAGACTCTTCCGCAGCTTCTTCTGCAACAGGAGCATCCTCAGTAGTAGCTTCGGATTCGTCTGATGACTCAGACTCTTCCGCAGCTTCTTCTGCAACAGGAGCATCCTCAGTAGTAGCTTCGGATTCGTCTGATGACTCAGATTCTTCTGCAACAGGAGCGTCTTCGGTCACAGCAGCGGTATCAGTAGATTCCGTTGCTTCGGCCTTTTCAGCTGCTTCGTCGGGTTTAGTCTCTTCTTTTTCGTCGGCAATCTTAGTTGTCGATACAGATCCAGTCACGCGAAGGTGATCAGGAGCGTAAGGAAGCAGAGCTAAGTGACGAGCACGCTTGATGGCTGTAGTCAGGCTCCGCTGGCACTTGGCGCAGTTACCCTGTTTTTTTCCAGCTTCGATGCGGCCACGGTCAGTGATAAATCGCCGGATGCTTGAAACATCTTTGTAATCGACGGTACTTTCTTTACAGAAGCACTGTCGTCGTCGTCGGCCACCACGTCGGAATGGTGGTCGGCCACCGCCGCCGCCTTCGCGTTCGCGTTCATTTGTTCGGGGGGTTGTCATTTTTTACCTCGCGGAAAGGACAGTAGAACTAATTAGCAATCTGCCAAATTCGTTCCACATGGAAACTGCTACCAGGGCAGTTCCTCCACGTCTTCAGATGGGTTATTTGCAGCAGGAGCCTGTTGAGCCGGAGGGCTTGAAGGACTTGCTGAATATGGACGGGCTTCCGATGGTGCATCGGTTCCCGCTGAATCACCGCCAGGCGAATCAAGCATTACAACTTTGAATGCTCGAACTTCCAGCGATGTGCGTGCTTCGCCTGAGCTGCTTGTGTACTGACGAGTCGATAAACGACCATCAACAAACACCCGGCGACCTTTTGCCAAATACTGGTTTACCGATTCCGCTGCCCGTTCCCAAGCTGTAACTCGGAACCATTCAGTTTCTTCGGTCCATTCACCGTTCTGGTCACGCTTGTTGTTGTTCACAGCAAGGCTGAAACTTGTAACAGGTGTGCCGCTTGGCGTGTAACGCATCTCGGGATCGTTACCTGCCCGGCCTATGAGGAGTATCTGGTTAAGACTCAATTAAAATTCATCCGTGCCTAGCTAAAAGCGAGACTCTATTCGGCGTCGTCTGCGACAGCAACCGGCTTGATCTCATCGCGAACGAGGAGATGTCGAATGATCGACTGATCGGCGCCAACTGCTCTATCGAGCCCTGGAGCCTTCGCACCGTCGATTTCGAAGTTTGCCTGAAGGTAGTAACCCTCAGTGTTCTTCTGAATTGGGTAAGCCAAGGTGCGCTTGCCCCAGACATCGGTGCCTGAAACTTCGCCACCAGCGTTGCTTACCAGCGAAGTTATATTTTTTACGGACTCGGTAGCCTGCTCTTCGCCAGCATCGCTACCAAGAATCCAAACTAATTCGTACTTTCTCAACGATCCACTCTGTTCTTCTAAATTTACGCGAAACCGATTCAGTCTATCACGCTATTCCAAGCCGTCAGCCCCTATTTTTACAGCAGACTGACCCTAGTTCCAACTCAGTTGTCTCGATTCCTAAAATTAAGGGCTTAGGAATCGAGACCCGGCACCGGGAATTTCGCCGCGAATTTAGCGACCTCGGAACCAAGATTCGATAGCGCAGACTCATTGTCATGAGCTTTTAGCGCCTCGAGAATATAACCCGCTACATTTTCCATATCAGCGACATCAAATTCACGCGATGTGAGCGCAGGCGTTCCAATTCGAATACCGGAAGTAACCATAGGCGATTCAGGATCGAACGGAATAGTGTTCTTATTCACTACTAAGCCAGCAGAAATCAGTGCTGCTTCAGCGGCTTTACCAGTGAGCCCGATCGACCGAGTGTCGACAAGCATCATGTGGTTTTCTGTTCCACCAGCCACGATTCGAAGACCACCAGCTGCGAGACCGCTCGCAAGAGCCTTCGAGTTCTGTACTACCTGATGAGCGTAATTCTTGAACTCCGGCTGCATGGCCTCTTTATAAGCAACTGCCTTACCTGCAATTGCGTGTTCCATCGGTCCACCTTGCATATTTGGGAACACTGCAGAGTTGTACTTACGTCGCAGCGACTTCTTTGTGAGAGCCATCGCTCCACGTGGGCCACGAAGGGTTTTATGAGTAGTGCTAGTAACGATGTCAGCATACTCAACAGGTGAAGCATGCGCGCCACCAGCGATCAAACCTGCGATGTGTGCCATATCTACCAATAAGTAAGCACCAACAGAATCAGCGATTTCACGGAAGCGCTTGAAGTCGATTGCCATCGGATACGCCGTGTAACCAGCGATGATTATTGCGGGTTTGAACTCTTCTGCCTGCTTCTGCACAACGTCGTAGTCCAGAGCCTCGGTATCAGGGTCGACACCGTAGTGACCGAATTCGTAGAGCTTGCCTGAAAAGTTGACTGGCGATCCGTGAGTCAGGTGTCCACCGTGATCCAGCGACATCGCCATGATCTTGTCGCCGGGGTTCGCTAGCGTGAAAAACGCCGCCATGTTCGCCTGAGAACCAGAATGCGGCTGAACGTTTGCATGATCGGCACCAAACAGCTCTTTTGCTCGATCAATAGCAAGCTGCTCGCTAATGTCTACGTTTTCACAACCTGCGTAGTAGCGTCGGCCGGGGTAGCCCTCGGCATATTTGTTGGTCAACACCGACCCGCCAGTTTCAAGAACTGCGGCACTGGTGTAGTTCTCTGACGCGATCATCACCAGTTGATCTCGCTGACGTCGCTGTTCGTTTTCTATTACTTTTGCGATTTCAGGATCAAAAGAGGCAATTGTCGACATGGGAGCTCCGATACAGCATCTCATTGTGTTTCAACACATGAACGCCGTTGGCTTGCTATCAATAAATAAGTGAATCTCTAAAACAGATTCAAGCACAGCTTTAAAGTCTATATCTACCTTCAAATATTCGCCGCATTTCCTTCAAAATCAATGAATATTCGTATCCACTCGTTATTATGTGTTGCCTTACACATCACGCTAGAAACATTTGCTGCGACCGGGAGAATTTATGACGTACCCCTTTTCGACTCCTAATCAGGTGACGAAATACGAAGTAATCGACGAGATTCCTAAACGAGCGATGGTCATATTCGCTCATCCCGACGATGCAGAAATCGGAGCAGGCGCAACCGCTGCTCACTGGGCAGCTCAAGGATGTGAAATCACTTACGTTCAATGCACCACAGGCAGCAGTGGTAGCAACGACACTGAGATGACTTCGGAACGTATCGTCGGCATTCGATCCGCAGAACAACGTTCAGCGGCTGATGTGATCGGCGTAGGCGACATCGTTATTCTCGATCATCCAGATGGCGAGCTTGAGGCCGACCGTGAATTCCTTGGTGAAATCGTCCACGCACTTCGCAAGTACCGACCTGAAGTCGTGTTCGCCCATGACCAGCACCGTATTAGCGGCTTCCAACATCGCGACCACCGTCACGTCGGCATAACTGTTCAAGACGCCGTGTACCCGTATGCTCGTGATCACCTGCACTTCCCTGAACAACTCGTAGATGGTGTGGAGCCTCACAAGGTGAAGCATTTATTCTTCTGGGGTACCGATCAACCCGACGTTATCGTCGATGTATCAGACGCTGTCGATACGAAAATCAACGCACTGGCGCAGCACGAGAGCCAATTGCCAGGTTTATCGTTCGGATCAGACATGGACGTACGAATGCGATCACGTCACATCGATGCAGCCAAGGGTTATGGCTTTGAATACGGTGAAGCTTTTCGCCGTCTAACTGCTCGAACTTAAAGGGCGCTCAACGAATTGCCACGAGTCGATATTCACGCACACATACTCCCTGGTTTGGACGATGGTCCGGTAACCATTGAAGAAAGCCTTGCAATGGCTCGCATGGCTGCGCGTGATGGAACAGAAGTGATCGTGGCAACGCCTCACTACCGCGACATGGAATTAGAGCACCGGTCCGGCAGGGTCATACGGGAATTAGCCGACACCATTAACGCAGCTCTTCGAAGCGATTCAGCCAGAAGAAACTCGCCTTCAGTGCGAATTTTCACCGGCATGATTCATAGGCTCGACACGTCGCTTCCCGATCTTGTCGATTCCGAAAACGCCATAACGTTAAACCGAACTAGGTTTTTACTTGTAGAGCCGCCGTTCAGTCGCCTCCCAGCGTATGTGGAAGAAGTTATTGGTCGACTTATCACGCAGCGACTCGTTCCAGTCCTCGCACATCCAGAACGAAACATCGAGTTTCAACGAAACCCTAAACGATTGCAGGTGTTAGTTCGAGACGGCGTGATCGTTCAGCTGGCAGCGGGTTCCTTAACAGGAGAGAACGGAGCCGCTTCACGGCGAGCTGCCGAAAAGTTCATCCGGCGAGGAATCGTCCATGTCGTTTCGTCTGAAATGCACAACGAACGTTCACCAAGATCACCAATCCTAAGCGAAGCATTCGATATCGTTTCCGAACTTGTGGGCGAGGAAGATGCGATCGACCTGTTCGAAACGAATCCCGACATGATTCTCGAAGGTCGCTCACCACAGTTGCGAGAACGCTCCGCACGATCACGACGGCCACGACTGCGCCGAAGCTGGATACGGATGCCGGGATTAACTAACTACAATCCAATTACCGGAATAACTCAGCGCAAGTGGCAGCGAAGATTTCGCCGAGTTATGCGGCTGAAATACCGCGGATAAGCCGCACGAAGCCTGTTGTTATTGGCTCTAGGAATCGTCGCAGGTACGTGGTGAATCCGTAGATAGCGATTCCCACGATTGCTCCGCCAATAATGTCGGTCGGATAAAAGACTCCCGCGTACAAACGTGAAAATCCGAACAACGCGGCCGCTCCATACATCCACCACCCAAATTTACGGTTTACCGTCCACGCTGCTGTTGCAACAGCAAACCCGACAGCGACTGGATTCGCAGGAAATGATGGATCAGTTGGTGGGTAGAACAGTAGGTTCAACTGATCGCCATATTCTATGAACGGGCGAGGTCTATCCCATGAAATGTTGAATATCCAAACGACGACGTTGGATATCGCCAACGCGCTGATGCCCATAAGCATCGTGTGTTGGTATCTCAACCTCTGAGCTGGTGTTGTACCAGAGAACCAAAGCCCCAACATTCCTAATGAGAAAACCAATGGCAGCAAGTAATCGCTAGCAATGATTCTCATTAGGTCATCAAAAGCTTTGACGTTGCCCACAAACCCGTTGAGCCAGATCACAATGTTTGCGTCGATGGAGTTCATTTAGACGACCTACTAAAAACCGTCTTGATCAAACTCCACCGGTCTGAATTTCGAATGCCAGACCGCCACACATCACCGATCTCAGATTTGAAATTACGAAACGAATCAGGCAGGTTTGAGAAATACGAACGGCGAATCAATCCTTCGAGACCGTCTGAATCGTCTCGAGATGCAGTCTCGCCTGTTTGCTGATCAGCAAAAGCTAGAACCTTCATGGTTACGGTTCCAGCAATCGCTGAAACTAGGAACGCTGAAATAGCGGCAAGTGAAAACCAAGCCGCCTGCTTCACACCATCGAGACCACCGTGAATATCGTTCACGTTTCGGGCTCCAGCGATTTCATCCCAACTAGCGGTGCCCCAATCACGTGTAAGTGAATCTGCCTCGACACTGCCAGCAGCCCACGGACCATCGACCCAGAGTGGTTGAAGGAAGAATACTGCGATTGCGGTTAGGATCAGCGCGATCCCCAGCAAACGGGTCATCCCTGCATTGGGAGTCATCCACAGCCCGCGTGTTCCGGCGTTGGATACCGCTATCTGCAATGTCCCAAGGCTCGTTAGAAATGCGAATAAAAAGTAGTGACTCGCAAACAGAGCCCGTACCACGCCAGGGTCGGTGTTCACCGATTAGATCCTTACTTAAATCAAGCCAGCGGACACAACGTTCGGAATGCAAATGAACGAAATGAGTACGAACCGAACTACTTGCTCGGAGGAGTAACCATCGTGCACCAGTCTTCATACCGTTCGATGTCGCCTACGACAGTCGAGAAGTACAGTTCCTGAAGCTTCTGAGTGATGGGTCCTGTTTCGCCAGTTCCGATGTTTCGATTATCCAACTCCCCAACCGCAGTTAGGTGAGCGGCAGTGCCCGTTAGGAACACTTCATCAGCGAGATAAAGTTCGGAGCGGTGAATGTGTCGCTGAACGACATCAAGCCCAAGTTCGTCTTTCGCAATCTGAATGACTGAATCTCGGGTAATACCAAGCAGGCAGTTGTCAGTTTCCGAAGGAGTGTTGATAACGCCATCTCGGATCATGAACAGGTTCTCGCCTGAGCCTTCAGATACTGTTCCGTCTTGGTTCAGCAGAATCGCTTCATCAAAACCTGCTGCAAGAGCTTCAGTCTTGGCGAGAATGCTAGTGGTGTACAGACCAGAAATCTTCACGCCTGTCGGCATCGAAGAGTCCATAGGTCGACGCCACGAAGATGTTTGGCATCTCAGTGGACGACTGTTGTCGATGTAGTTTCCAAACGGCTGAATTACCAGCATGAACTCGTCTGCAACGGTGTTCAGGTTGAGGTTCGCAACCAACTGTTCGCCCTTGAAGGCAAGTGGCCGGATGTAAACATCTTCAGCGAATTCGTTTTTCTCAAGAAGATCTGTTGTGATCTTGCATAGATCATCAACCGAGTATGGCAAGTTGATTCGAAGAATCTGACAACCGCGAAGAAGACGTTCGTAGTGCTCCTTCAGACGGAAGATAGCGACCTTGCCTTGTCGTTCGTTCCAGTTACCACGAATGCCTTCGAAGACAGCCGTACCGTAGTGGAGAGCATGAGTCTTGACGCCCACTGTAGCGTCCTCTTCGGGAACTTGCTTCCCACCGAGGAATGCCCAGATCTGTTGCGTCATGATTTCTTCTCCAAAATATGCAACAACGCCCGCAACTTCTGCTCATTGCTCGTCGCAACTTGCAGTTAGCGCGGGCGTGTCAACTCAAATAAGTAGCTGCACTCAAATAGCGACCGATCAACTCAGCCAGCCGCCAATTATACGAACGTCAGGGCAAGCAACAAGACCCATTTGTGCGTTGATGCACAAATAAACCGTGTTGAATGCCCATTCGCCCGCTAATTCACGTTATTAGTGTGTGGCTATCGTTCGCTCGGCGATGTAATCAAAATTGATATCTTCGCCCAAGCCCGGCAGAGTCGGCATCTGAATGTAACCATCCTCATCCATCGGATCGACAATCGTGTTCAGGTGCTTAGGAACTTCATCATGCTCGATGAACGGGTGAAGTAGCCCACGCTCGTACCAAGTAGTGTTCATAATCCCACCGATAACAGCGAGGTTTCCAGCGCCACCACCGTGAATTTCGCAATCCATGTTGAATGATTCAGCAAGGTGCGCACACTTCATGCTTGGTCCAATTCCACCGACGTCGGCAACACCAACACGAACAATGTCGCAGGCCTTGCTGGCAATCCACTCCGCGCGGGTGTGGTGCTTGCCGTAAGCGTACTCAGGACCGATCACTGGAATTTCCAACTGATCAGCGAGCCAACGGTATGACTCTGTTGAGTGCTCGTCCATTGGCTCTTCGTACCAGTGATAACCAAGATCCTGAATACCCTTACCGAGCCTGAGAGCATCCATGCGGGAATACCAGTGGTTGGCATCAAGCATCAATGGAAAATCAGGACCAACGGCTTCACGAACTGCGGCACAAGCCTTGATATCCATATCAACGCTAGGAGCCCAAGTTACTGGAGGCATCCATGTGTGGAGCTTAATTGCCTTGTATCCGCGGTTGACCATCCATTCAGCGAAATTAGCGTAGTCATCTGGAGTAGAAAGTCCGCCCTCCATCTCGTCACCACACATGGTCGATCCGTAAGCGAGAACCTTGTCACGGTATCCACCGAGCATCTTCCAAACAGGAGTGTCCGAAGCTCGTCCTGCGAGATCCCACAACGCCATTTCGGCGACTGCCATTGATCGATCGGTGAGGTTGGCGCCACTACCGCGCTGCCACTTGGCGAGGTTGATCCAGAGTTTTTCACGATCCCGTGGATCTTCACCCATGAAAACCTTTTTCACGAAGTTTTCGATGACGTAAGGACGAAGTCCCTCGGGCGATCCGAACGAATATCCCTTGTTACCTTCG
>Ga0302134_10000359_pt1 | contig 19051 bp, 19 predicted proteins | sample CB9_SCM_MG_FD_203123 | JGI IMG/M metagenome (GOLD analysis project Ga0302134, IMG submission 203123) | Marine microbial communities from Western Arctic Ocean, Canada - CB9_SCM | ecosystem: Environmental > Aquatic > Marine > Oceanic | place: Canada: Western Arctic Ocean | collected 2017-09-19
GGTCGACTGCATTACTCCTGAATGGTTAGCAGAAATGTTTGCTGATATGGTCGAGGGCCATATTGAGGTTCATCCTGTTCCGGGAGTTGGTGGAATCAATTGTTTGTTGCATGGAGCCTTGCAGGGTGGTGGAACAATCGCTCTGCGAAAAGATGCTCAAGGAAAAATGATGGGCCAAGTTTTGTTACAAGCAGACATCGAAATCGATGGAAAATTAGCCCGAAAGTTGAAAGTACCCTTAGGATGAAGTTTTACTTGTACTGAATTTCTATCGACAATGAGACATCGTCTGCATCATAGGCATTGGCATTAATAATCTTGATTTCCCACTCTCCGTCATCTTTGGAATCGATGAGATAGGAAGTCACTTGTAGAGTTACACACTGATACTCATCAGGAGCATTGCATTGTTGCCCCCTTTCTTTAGTTGTAGTGTTAATTATCTCCTCTCCAGTTTCATTGAACATGTGGATATTTAACACATGATCACCTGAACCGGCAACCCAATCATCATCTGTTGTTGGATAGATTAGTAAAATATCTACCTTCTTGATTTTGTTTTTTGTATCTCTATCGTAATGAAAAGTTGTCTCAAAAACTAATTCACCATTATCAGTTTGATTTCCATTAACGTGTAATTCTTGCCAATCCCCCATGTATTCTACATAAACCATTACTTGTTGTTGGGCAGAATATCCTTCGTTATTGCTAACAGTCAATTGAACTTCATATTCACCGATATCGACATCTTTCAATTCATAGGTCTTCCCTTCTGCATCAACATCATCATCTTCTATACCATTGCCATCACTATCGATATTCGTGTTGAGGTCCCATACCCAATCCGTCATGAAGTGGTTAGTACTACCCGGATCACTTGCACTACCATCAAGATTCACGGTTGTAGTAACTCTCGTATTGCGGTCATTAGAAGATTTCTCTGGTTCACAGATGTAAATAAGATAAAAATCACCATTTGAGGCTTCATTACCTTGACAGTCTGAATCTGGGTTTTCTGAACCTGGATCAGCAGTTGGAAGAACTGCAGTTTTGGCGAGGATGATTATTTCCTTGGTTGAACTCGCTTCTCCAAGTCCATCAGTTACAGTTAGAATAACTTTGTAGGTTCCATCATTTGCATAAGATGTTATTACTTCTTTCCCAGATGCATCATTGCTCTCATCTCCATTGAAGTCCCAACGGTAGGTTAGGGAGCCATCTTGAGGAAGTGAGGCGCTACCGTTGAAGGTAACATCTGTACCTGCTTGAATTGAAGTTGTGGGGCTCCAGTTGAAAATCGCCTCAAGGTCTGAACCTGGTTCTGGTGAATCATCTGAAAAGATACAGCCCGATAATGCTGAACTAAACATCAGTAAAGAAAAAAGGGCCGCAAGTAGGCCTGAATAGGTCCTCATCAAGCCTGCGTCACGGCTCGCCCGCCATCAAGTATTCGCCCATAAGTACGGATAAATGGCTTCATTCAACCCTTTTCCGAATTAGCAGCACGGCACCTAGAATACTGATAATTGTCAAGAATGGGGAGGCCCAAGATAACTCCAAGTCCATTTTTTTGGCTACTTGGTCATTTGCATTTGCCAAACCAAATTCATAATCCCTCAATTGGCTATAATCTCCATTATCTTCACATTCCATTCTTATTGTATCCCCATATGAAATTTCAAGCATGGGTTCTGTATCATTATAGAAAAAAGTACAGTTTGAAGGGCTATCTCCTTCCACAGATATACTAATTCCTGAAGAATCCAGTGCTCCAGTCGCTGATACTTTGGACACTAAAGTCATTATATCATTACCCTCATCATCAGTTTCTTCAGAATATAATACGATTTGAGCACCTTCTAATTTGTATGTTGCATTGAATTGAGGTTCAATGGTCATCGTTCTATGAGTATTATTTGCCCAAATATCTTCATCTAAATAAAGAGCCAATGGTCCTGGAGTGGAGGAGCCCACCCATGAGGGCTTGCTGGGTTTTTCATTGGTAATTGTCATCAATAATTCCATCCCAGTATCATTAGTTGCTTTTGCTCCAATAAGGTTATCCTCGGTATCAAAGAACCATGATATTGACATTCTATCTCCTTCTAACTCTTGTTCCATACTAACCTTTACCGCTCGTTCACCATCTTCATTGGGAAACCTTTCTGCCGAGGAAGTGAAATCTAAGTCCTCTCCATTATCTAAAGATGTAGCAGCCATCTGATGTAAGAAACAAAAGGAAATCGATTCGGCCCCCATGGCATCACTATCAGTTAGCAATACTGTTGCAGGCTCACCATCCATGCTCTCAAATACTGTCCGTTGACTTTCACCCATGGAACGCATAGCAAATTCCTCTTCAGATAACCAAAAATCCCCGTTTACTGGGATTGGGAATCCACCAGTTCGGATAGTCATATCAGTTTCAATTAGGGCTGCATCACGGCTGACTGACATTTTTGTATCCAAGTCGATTTCCATCTCTCCAAACATTTCATCATTTGTTGAAATTTCTAATTCTACTCGGCAACTCCAGCCATCAATTTCTCCACTCACAACCTGTTCTTGGGTTGGAGTGTCGCCAACACTGCTAACGAATTTGTCTTCAGTATAAGGGTCTGGATCAAGCCATGGATCAACTACGAATTCATAACTGGCAAATCCGACTCCCGCTAGCAATAGACTACCTACGAGTCCGATTACAGCAAGGCGCAAGGTGGCTTTTCCGCCACCTACCTCACCCGCATCAGGCGCTAAAGGAAGTGGTGTGGAATCAAGACCGGATGCAAAAGGATCGGGTTGAGCCATAAACGGTTGTTGTAAAACGGGTTGTTGTACAACCGAAGCAACAACCGCTTGGGGTTGTGCTGCAACCCATTGATAGCCGTCCCACATGTAGTTTCCATCCGGTGAAAGTTCTCCGACCATGGCTGACGCTCTTTGACTCTCAATATGAATCTTCATCTATTCAACTTAGAATGAAAAAAGATTGGCTTGCCGGTTGCCTTTCATCAATTCATCGGCACTCCAGCCAAAAGCCTCGCAAACCCTCCCAAAGGCGGTTGCCAACCTCTGTGCATAGAATATCGCATCATAGGATTCTATTCCCCCATTTTCTTCAGCCTCATTCCAAGGCTCTACTTTCATTGGCCGGTTACTTGCATCGACTACAACAAAGGCAATTTTCATACCTGGAATGAAGGGTAAATTCCTAGCCATTCGTTTCTGAGCTGCCCTTACTTGGGCTTGACCTTGGGGGTTTGCGTAGTCCTTACTGAAATCTACGCTGCCATCTTTGGCCATTTTACCCTTACACATCTTCGATATAATCAGTTGTTCGACTGGAACTTCAGCATTCTTAACCTCTCTAATTCGATCACGGGCCAACTGAATTGCGCCGCTTTCATCGCCTCCCAATACCAACTCGAATATTCGTTGCATTCCTGAAGTTAAAGAACTGAAGGAATCAGTTCTCTGAGTTTCATAGCCTTTAATCATCAAATCATCATGCGGCCAAACTACTCTGCCGACATATCTCTTCTTTGCCCCGTGAGAAAAAAAAGCGGACATTCCAGTTTCAAATTCTAGAACCGCAGAATCTTCACTGAATCGTTCTGCAGTTTCCTGACCAAATTGTATCATTGTCGCCATCGCTTCATCCCATGCTTGTTGCTCATCTGAATCCTCGTCAGGTGGTGAAGTTGGGGGTTTGCCTATCACGGGTACTGAAACAAAAATTGAATCTGTGTCTGAATAAACAACATGATTCCCCTCGTCTTCTAGACGTTGAATTATCGCTTTGATATTTCTTCTTGCCCAGGCAGTGATTGATGAACCCAAGTCTCGATGGGTGAAACGATAGAATGCTGAAGCGAATACTCCGTAGAAAGTATTCATCATTATCTTCACAGCATATTGCATTTGGTCGTGAAAAGATACCGATTCTTGATTTCCATTATCCCTTGCAAGAACCATCGCTCCCTTGTGGTATTCACGCTTCGACATCAAATCCTCCAATAAATGGGGGACAAGTCCAAGTCGAGATTCTTTGTTTCGAAATTTAGCACCAGTTGGCGATTCATGGACAGTTTCGCCTTCTTCGGGTTGTTGGGGATGGGATGGGTCGATACGAGTTGTATGACACACATTATTGGCTATCATAATCGAAGGATACATCGATTTGAAATCAAGTACAGCAATCCATGGGTGCATTCCTGCCTTCACATCATGAACATATCCACCGGTGATTTGTCCTTCTTTACGAGCGGCACTACCAGTCATAGGAACTGCAACTTTCCATTTATCTGCTAAACGAATAACCAGACTGTCAAGCAATTGGCTAGTAGTACCATTTGCTGCGGTTTCAAATGAGACTTTGGCGACTGCTGCTACTGCTTCCTTGCGGCGAGTGGCCTGAACGGCTCGTAAAATTTCAAGAGGCAAGGATGCATCTCGGGCACAATATTCCAATACTACATCTGGACGACTAGCCCATTCTTCATCCATCTTAGATGCATCAACATCCATTTTCCGTAAATCTTCGCGCTCTGGGAAGAGTAATTCTGAAACAAATTTCAAAGTCTCTCGTTTAGGTTTCAATGCCATTCTTGCTTGCCACCATGCATCCATGATAACCCGGCCTGACAGATTCCAGGCTCGGGTATTGGCGCGCTTCGGAAATAATCCGCTTCGACTTCTTTTGGCTTCATCGATAATTGATGATGTCCTTCCCCACCCAAATAATTCCATTTGGCTTTTAACATCACTTTTTAGTGTGGATTCATTTACCCTTTCTTGTATCCTTGGTAAGTCGAAATTATCGATATTGTAACCGGTAATTATGTCGGGATCACTTTGCTTAACCAGAAGAGTCAAATCTCTCATTATCTCCTTTTCATCACCCATGAAAGTGTGGATATCTTGTTGAGATACACCTCCTTCTACGCTTAGAGTTTCAATTGCAACGGCCGCGCATAATATCCTATTATTCTCAATACTAGTTTCTAAATCAAATGAAAATATTACAAGAGGGGCTTGAAATGCCTCGATGGAATTTAATTCACTTCTATTACAAGAAAGGATTAGGTCAACTGGAGCAGTACCTACACCTCCGGCTGAACGTATTAGGGAATCATCACCCTCTATTTCTTGAGACTGAAGAATATCTGCCTCGATATGAATGTGTGGTCCAAGGTCTTCATCGAGGAAAATCCGGTTACCAAAGGGAATATCAGCACTGGAAATAGTCCATCTTTCACTCAATTTTTCACGCAGTCGAGGGATAACAAATGGATGTTCGACCTCGACCCACCAGTGCGGTTTTTCTCCAAGGTCAGTCCACTTTACTACTGGTGCACGTATTTTCACCACACCTTTATCTTTTGATACACTATTCAGTCGATGTTCAATGTCCACAGGTAGGATGGATGGGTCTTTACAAAGTCCCTTTTGAGAAATTTCGATACCTGGTCGGAAGCCCTTGACTAAGACAATGGCTGACTTACCACAACGGGAACGACCAGCGATTTCAATTACCGTTTCAGGGTTCTCAGAATCAGTTTGATTCCACCGAGAAGTGAGGATTAACAAGTCACCACTCCAGCGCCCTTGGGTGTCCATATGGCTAACTATTCAAGCCGATGGAATTGAACTTTTCTCGCTTTTCTCCATTTATGTCGATGAAAGGATTGAAAGGTGAATCGCCATCCAAGCATGCTGTTGGCAATCCGTTGACCAGCGGCAGATTTCTGGAGTGTGAAAATATGCCTGAGAATGTTAACATTGACTGGGACTCTCTTACTTTTTCAATGACAAAAACAGATTTCATGTATGTCGCGGAATGCCAGCTTGGTCAACCTTGGCAAGTAGGGAATCTCCGACCCTATGGTAAATTGGAGATCGACCCTGCTGCTGGAGTTCTTAATTACGGGCAAGGTATTTTCGAGGGCATGAAAGCTCACCGCAGCGTCGAAGGGGATGTAGTTTTGTTCCGCCCTGATGAAAATGCGCGTAGATTCCAACGAGGTGCTGCAAGGTTAGGGATGCCACCTGTTCCTGAATCAATGTTCATAGATGCTGTCGAACAAGTTGTCGCCACTAATTCTCATTTCATTCCACCATCTGGCCGCGGTGCTCTTTACATCCGCCCAGTTCTTTGGGGGACTGGCCCAATAATGGGAGTTGCACCTGCACCCTCCTACACCTTCTGTGTCTTCGTTACTCCCGTTGGCCCCTATTTCAAAGGTGGATTATCCTGCATTGACCTAGTGATTTCTGATGAACACCATCGCGCTGCCCCTGGTGGCTCTGGTGGAGTGAAAGCAATTGGCAACTATGCGCCAGGAATGATGCCATCCAGAAATGCAAGGAAAGGGGGCTTCGCTGAGGTTATTTACCTCGACGCAGTTAAACACGAATTAATCGAAGAGGTTGGGGCAGCTAATTTCTTCTGTGTAAAAAATAAGAAAATTTACACACCTGAACTAACCGGAACAATTCTACCAGGGATTACAAGAGATTCAATCATTCAACTCGCTAGGCACAAAGGATACGAAGTTGTTGAGGAGAAAGTCCATGCAACCTTTGCCATGCAGGCTGATGAGGCATTTTGCTGTGGTACCGCTGCTGTCATCTCACCTATTGGCTCCATCACTCATAAAGACAAGGAAAAAGTCTACCTTAACCGCGAAATTGGACCAATAACAATGGAATTATATGATTCATTAACTGCCATTCAAAGTCAAAAAGAAGAAGATATATTTTCATGGTTGCACAAGGTTCCTCTTGAGATACCGTTGAAGTTGGCTTGATCACTTCTTCCACTTTTTGCGACCGCTACTCTGTCTATTCTTTTTGGCTTTCACTGCTGCTTGCCGGGCTGCTCCAGAAGTTTTTCTTTGGGCTCTTGCGCGTTTATCGCCGGTTTTGGGGCCCCTCTTGTTAGCAGCTGCTTCCTCATCCTTGCGGGCTTGATTCAATTCTCGCCAGCGGTATCCGATAATCTGTAGAATCTCCTCTTTCTTTGCTGTACCCAAATCTAATTCTGCAGCAGAAAGGGAAACCCACAATCTACCTTCTTTGCTCCAAGGCCGACTGGGGTGAGACACACCCTCCTCTCGTTTCATTTTCTTGACGCCTGATTGGCGTGCCGCCCACGAAAGGCCCTCAAGGTCTGGTTTGACCACTGAACAATCTTTTCCAACTCTCCTGCCTTCTCTCCGCGAAGCCCGGTTATCAAAATAACCTGGCCAAATAACGATACGATCAGGGTTGTGAGACATGCTGCTTCACCTGATGCCAATATGACATCTACCTTCAATGCGACGATGTGTTCAGAGAAGAACACCGTTGATGACACCATCATGACCTGGGCGGCTAGTGATTCTAACTTGTCCCATATCGGTATCAACGACTGCACTCTTTGTGAGAATATTTCTTCGGACGTAGTTAGGGTCGGATGGGCTCTCTACAACAGTCTTGATTGTGGCGACCTTAGTCTTGCCAGTTTTTGGATTGTTAACGCTAACTTTGTCTGCAGAAAGGACACGAACAAGATTGTTGCCACCGGTTTTGCGGTAGATCTTCCTCTTTACTTCTCCAATCAGAGCGAATTGCTTCTCACTGCTGATTTCTGTCCTTCGCTTGCTACGAGCCTGAACTCTGCGACCGCCTGTGGGCTTTCTGCGTGAGATACCATGCCATTGTGCCATGTTGAAACCTTCTCGGGGTGCGCCGACTCTGCATTCCTATTTCAATTATGAGGGCGCGCTGAAGTAAGCCCTAAGGCTACTTTTCACCTCTCCATCTGGATTGATTAGAGTAGCTTCAGCTAGGTCACCATCATTCAACCAACCCACCCCTTTTGGAGTGCCAGTGAAAATTAAATCCCCAGAACGGAGGGGTGCCCACTCGGACAGAGAAGCGAGTAAATCAAGGGGACTGTGTAGCATTGTTGAGGTGTCGGCAGTAGTACGAGACTCCCCATTAACAGTTAATTCGAGTCTCCAACCATGATGCAATGAAGGTAAATTTTCAGCCTTAATAGGCAGCCAATTTCCGACCACTGCTGAGCCCTTGAAGGACTTTGCACGAGTCCACGGAAGGCCTCCTTCTTTGGCTTCACTTTGGATGATGCGATCAGTTAAATCTAAGCCCACACAAATTTCTTCGATTGCAAGGTCTACCCCTCCTCCGATTCGCATAACTAACTCAACTTCATGCTGGATGCGGTTGTTACCTGATAATTCAATCGTTGCAGGGTTATGTTCTGGTGATTCGACCATAGAGCCCGGTGGTTTGAGAAAGAAGACCGGCTCTGGTGGCAATCCTACTCCCATTTCTTCAGCATGTGCTGCATAAGTTCGTATTGCACACCAAGACGAACCCAAATCTATTCCTCCGTCAATTTTACAACTATTTCCCATGCTTCACGAATATGTGGTATGGTAATACTACCGCCAACTACCATTGCAGTATTCAGTGCATCGAGTATTTCTACAGGGGGTAAGCCTACTTCAACACAACTTTCGGCATGAAAGGTAATACATTCATTACAACGAAGAACTGTTGATGCTACCAAACCAAGTAATTCCTTGGTACGCTTATCTAATGCACCTTCTCGATAAGCCCCCGCATCTAAAGCGAGAAAACGCTTGATGCCCAAATGTTCAGCATCTACGAGTAAATCCATTCTTCTGCTTCGGTCTTCGTGGAATTGGTGTAGGTCCATCAATATCTTGAACTAAAGAACCATATTTTATTGCACCCCATCTCTGATTTCAGAATGGGCACACTCATCAACATTGAACTACGCCCCCCTAATTGATGGTAAGAGATTGGCAGGTGCGAAAACGCCGACCGGTACGCCGCAAACAGGTGGCACAAATGCTCAGTGCACTTGAGAATAATCTCGGGGTCGACCTCAATCTAGACGGCGCCTTCCTTGAAATGGCCGAATACGGACCATGGACCTTGATGATTGTCGACAAAGAACCGCACGCGGTAGAAATTCTCGATAGCGATGACAATAAAGTGGCGGCACTGACATTGCGTGGTTTACTTGCGAATAATTCTGAAAGGTCATGGTTAGAAGTCGACAGAGGGGCAATCCCCTTCTTGATGAATGGTGCTGATTGTATGGCTGCGGGTATCCATGCCGCTGATGATGCTGTAAAGTCGGGGGATTTGGTATGGATCCGCGACCAAGTACACAAGCAGCCATTGGCATTAGGTTGGGCTTGCATGGATGCTAAAGAAATAGTCTCTGCAACAAAAGGAAAAGCAGTTCAAACCCTTCATTGGGTAGGTGATGAATTGTGGAGTATGGAGTTTTAACACTCCACATAAGGACAATGCCGGGAGGCGTATGCTTCAAATGGAGACCGATGGTAGGGAGGTCGTGAGTCATTACCGAGTTTTGCTCTGCTTTCTATTGCTGCTCGTTGGAAGTTCCATCCCAACATCCTCCGCTGCCACTGGAGGAGAAGACATTGAGGCTGACTTCAATGGTTCACCTATGACCAATATCGAGCATTCCACCAATATTCCTGACCTCAGTACATGGTCAATCTCAGTGTCACTTGAGCCTTCAGCAGCAGAAAATGGCACGAAGGTGAAGATTCTCAGCCAGATGTGTACCAATGAAGGGGTCTGTGCCCAACCAAGTTTCATGGAAGTACAGAATTCAGAGGATAATTCGTCATGGACTTCATCATGGCAGACCATCGATGACTACGCCTACGTAAATTGGATGGTGACTCTCAACTATTCCGATGGTGAAGAAGAAACTTGGCCAAAGAGTGGCGAATATGCCAAGGCTTGGTCTGCTTGTTGGTATGATATTGATAATGATAAATGGGGAGGAGAAGGTTGTAATGATGATGATGATTCAAGTTTTCTACCAAGTATTGGATTCCTCGCAACCATGGCAATGATGGCTTTAGCAGCCCGCAAGGTACGTTCAGAGAAGGGTAAATTCTGCTAACCTGTCAAGCAAACGCCTAACCTCAATTCCCCAAGAATTGATTACTACTGAAGCAGACATTCTATCCGCAGATAACTGGCCTTTGGAAAATCCTGGTAACTGTAAATCTGATGACACCAATGGCAAGACCTCTGAATTCTTCATCTCTAAAAGAACTCCGTCCTTTTTTTTACTCAAACTCAAACCTTCAATTTCTCCTGCAAGGTGACGATTCATTGCAGCAAGCAATTCTTCTGCATCATCACTTCCAGTTGAAGGAGTAATCCCTTCCAAGTGCTCTGCTGCTGCATCTCCATAGGCAGAAAGAAAGGGTAAGTCAACATCGTTGTCCTCAAGTAATTCATCAAGGCCGCGGCCTAATTTCCTAGCCACTTAATCACTACTCCAGATATGACTCCAACCTAGGATTTGGCCATCGGTGGCATCGGCGGCGAAAGTGAAAGTATGGGACCAATCTCCTTCATTCCAACTACGAATCCCATCAATTGTTGTCTTGCCTGCATCATTAACTGGAAGGAAGTCCAATGAATTAGGAAGGTCGAAACCGGTTGTTGCAACTAAAATTCCTAACTTCAGATCAGAATGCCATTGGCCATCCTTAGCTGCCAATCCATCTGAACCGCTAAACTCTGGGAAAAACCCCTCGTCAAGCCATCTATTAGACTCCATCCAAGCGATTGACGGGGATTCCGGTATTGCATTTCTGTTATGTGTTGGCGCATCATTATGCATGCCTTCAGAAATTATGGTACATGTCTCCGATGAAGCATTTGTTCCTGAAACATCGATTATTATCCAGCCACTTGAATCATCATTTGCTAACCAACTCATATTCCAAGTTGTTTTACTAGAATCACTGCGGTTATCTTGGGCTCGCCAAATGTAGGCTTGATAATCCCTTAATGCATCTCTGGCTGGGGTGTTGAAAACATCGATACATGATACTGCTACCTCTAGGCTATAACTCCGCTTGGTGGAATTATCAGGGGTATGGATTTGGTTGTTGGATGCCCAATCTTGCATTTCGCTACTCGGTGGTCTTAGATCAGAGGACTTAGGTTTTGAATCATAAGACAATCCCAAGTCTACAAGATGATCACCCCTCGATAGGCTGGTCTTTTCTATGCTCATCCTCAATTCAAGCCTCCCTTCTGGCATGGCATATTCGCCTAGAATCTCTTCTAAGGTTCCACAATTGCTTGAATCCTCGTTGGTAATGAGCAAATCCATAGATTGTCTAACAGCCCAAGGAGAAGAAGGAATTGCAAGAATACTAATTGTAGCATGGCCAAGACAATGCTTCTCTAAGTCCTTATTTTGGAAAAGAATCTTCCAAGCCATTTCCTCGCCAAATTCTTCGGAGCCAGTTACCCTCCATGACCATCCTGAAACATTTCCTGCAGCCTCTTCATCAATGAGGGTATTTCCTAGGACTTCGTGAACTTGAAGCGGTGCAAAGGTCATTGAAGCACCCATTCCTAGGGCATCGAGTGAATCAATAACCCCGCCCAAACCAAAGGAGGTAGCCTCCCCACGTAAATGCCCATCAGGATGAGTTAATTCGTAGTTGAATTGTGAACGGAGGGTGCTTTGCCCAGATATTTCAACCCATTCAGTCCAGTCAATCCCTACACGTGCTGAAACTGAAGGCATCTCCTGACAAGCACCAAGCAGTTCTTCACTCTTAGAAATTGAGACATCATCGAAATCATACTTCAATGCTTTCTCCATCGTCAACCAAGAAAAACCACTACCGCCTCGTTGTTTCACTGCCCCGAGGCGATCGTTTCCCATTTCTCCTGAGAGGTCGGTGCTATCGCCTTCCTTGATTTCAATGCTGCCTTTACCGCTGAAATCTACGTTGAGTTCACAAACTTCATCGTCGGAGCCAAACCACTCAAAAACCTTGGAAGCATATTCACCAGTAGCAACCATTTCACCACCAGTAACTGCAAAACCCATTTCGTCACCGTGGCGTAAGGGGTCTGGAGTGAATGGTTGAGCCTCAAGGTTGAACCACCACCATGCTCCCCCTCCAAGTATCAACAAACTAGCGACTATCGCTGCTGCTCTTTTCAAATCGAAAACTTCTGGTGTGATAATACGAGTTGAAGATGCCGTCTCAATCAATTTGGGTATTTCCTCATCTTCTTCGACTAATTCTACTTCGAGGATTTCTGCTTCGAGGATTTCTGCTTCTAAAATTTCTGTTTCCACGCTTTCATCTACTTCGGCTATCTCTAGCCCCTTGTCTTCTACCATTTCAGATTCAAGGATTAACTCTCCTTCCTCATCCTCAATGATTTCTGTGGGTTCGCTTTCTTCTTCCACTTCAACGCCCAGTTCTTCTTCACTTGCGCCATACTTTAGCAGGCGTGAAACGAGGTCGGCTTTCTTTCCTGAAATTGCCAATTCCTTATCCTTGCACAGTTGCTTCAAAGCAGCGACGGTTAGGGATGAGTTGGGTGACATCTGAAAACCTGTACTTGATTGGCGCCACTTGAACCCTTTCAAGGCTCGCACTTATCGAGACTCGTCAAAGGCGATTAGAAGCGCATTATTAATTTCCCAATTCATTGAAATGGACGGTGTGAACCATCGGACTGCTTAACATATGGTTGGGCATCAAAGGTATTGTCTTCCTTCAAAATGTAGTAATAGCCATCACCTGATTCAATATAATTCAATGTTGGAGTGGGTGTTGCTGCAAGTAGTGGTGCTACTGATGCCGGCTCTGCCACTCCAAGTGCTGCAAATGCATCTTGAGTTGGAGAAGCTGGTGCTGCTGCTGGTGGACCGGCACTTGGTCCGGCACTTGGTCCGGCACTTGGTCCAGCACTTGGTCCAGCACTTGGTGGAGGTGCCCCCGGCCCTGCTGTAATTACCGCCTGATTTGTTGCCTCCATCACTTCTACTTCCACAGATGTTGAGCCACGCCGAGGTTCTATTCGCCCTTTGAGAATCTTGCCTTTCTTCTGAGCGCCAACGAATCCAAATAATGCCCAAAGTACCGACAATCCGCCAAGTCCTCCAGCAATTTCTCTTAATCCATAAACTGAGGCTGAAGCCTCTAATGAACCGATTTCGTGGCCATAGTCTGTATATTCGATAACCAAGCAATACGCTCCTGGATCTAATTTGAATTCAACTTCAATGGTCTTTTTAGGTTTAGAACCCTCGATAAAGATGTGATTATCACTCCAATTACTATCATTACGAATCAACATGCTGGCAAATTCATTCAACTCATTATCGATTTCCTCGGTATTACAGTGTGCTTCTATCATATGGACGCTCAAATCACCCCCATCTGCAGGAGTTATTTCAACAATAAAACGAATATCTGTGGCATCATGTCCATCGATTGGAAGCCCGAAAAGGTAGGGAAGTTCTCGCTGGATTTCACCACCATTTTCTGAATCCTTCAGGGTAGTCTCATCATCCCAAGGTGCTGGTACAGGTAATGGAATAAGAGCGAATGCAAACATAATTGCTGCGACTCCAAGATACATGAAGACATTCCAGCGGGCTTTTTTTACTTTGGTACGTAATTCAGAAATGCTCAAATCACCCTTTACTAAACGGTCATCAGCATCCATCATCGCCGCACTAGGGGGTGGACCACCCGGCCCTGCTGCTGAAGGGGGTGGGCCTCCGGGCCCTGACTGTGGTCCCCCATAGGAATCCGGTGGGCTCTGCATACCCTCGCCGAGAACGAACTCCACCTTCAAAGCGACGATTCGGTAAACACCCAAAGAAAAGAATTACCAATGAATCATAATCCATGCAATTGAAAAGGAAGAGGCAGCCCCGTTGATGGCATGAGGCTGGCTATATTATCGCGCGGCCCACGCCTTTACAGTACTCGCAGATTGGTCGAAGAAGCCAGAAAGAGAGACTGTGATGTGGCAGTTCTCGACCCTCTTCAATTCTCACTGATGATTGCCGACGATGGAGTGCAAATCCTTCACAAAGGTGAGAGATTCATCCATGATGCCGTACTTCCAAGAATTGGCCACTCCATAACTCGACATGGTGTGGCACTAATCCGTCAATTCGAACAATTAGGAATCTACACTAGTAATTCCAGTTCCGGTATCATCCAGAGCCGAGATAAATTACGAGCTAGTCAAATTCTTGCTAAGAACAAAATCAGCATTCCAAGTACAGCCTATGTTCGAGACTTAAGAGATGTTGAGAAAGCAATCGACGAAGTCGGAGGCCTACCGGTGGTCATCAAAGTCACACAAGGAACACAGGGTGAGGGGGTTTTCCTGCGTCATACCTTAAGAGAATCAACGCACTTAGTTGAAGCATTACTACTAACCAAAAAGGCAGTTTTAATCCAAGAATACATCGCGGAAAGCCATGGTAAAGACATCAGGGTTCTTGTAGTCGGCGACAAAGTCGTAGCGAGCATGCGAAGGAAGAGCCGTGGTAGAGAGTTTCGCTCAAATTACCACCTTAATGGAATCATCGAAAAGGTAGACTTACCGCTTGAATACGAAGAACTAGCTAAGCGTGCTGCAAGAGTGTTAGGTCTCAAAGTAGCGGGGGTTGACCTTCTAGAGGGCGCAGACGGTCCAATAGTTCTCGAAGTTAATTCATCTCCTGGCTTAGAAGGGATTGAGAAAGCAAGCAACGTTAACGTGGCAGCACATATCATTGAATTCATGATTGAGGACCATGTATTCACCGACATAGATATGGCACAAGTGATGCGAACTCAACCTGGTCAAGGCGCATTATCACTGCATTTGAGGAATCATCCTCGCCTAATCGGCTGTACAATTGGCGCCATCTTCCCGAGAGATACCGAGTCGATACCTGTATTTGCTCTATCCAGAGATAAGAAATTAGAATGGAATCCAGAACCTCATACTCAATTACGTTTTGACGACGTCATGATCTTCTATGGTGAAACAAGGGCCCTACGTAGTGCTTTGAAGAAAGTCACGTACAGTAATCTCCCTCGGCAAAACGAAAACATGTCTCAAGACACTAGTACTCTCATCTGAATTGTGCGAAGCCTTGATGATGGACACCCCCATCTGCGCGTTGCCCCGCAAGGGGCAGGGATGCACTCCGCTACAGCGGTTGAAGGAGGCGTTAGCATGCGTGAAGGGGAAGCACTGGATGGACTAAGGAGACGTCAGTATTTCCTTGATCAGAATGCAAAATACGGTATAACAAAAGAGGCTCCTCAACCTGATTTACCCTCGAGATTAAAGCATTCTCTGAACCTTCCTTGGAAAGCCAGTTGGAGATTGCAATTAAGGTCAGAAGGGAAGAGTGAGAACACTTGTAGGAATTACCTCAACGGCTCACTGCGCCTGATCGAAGCAACATTACCTGACGAGAAGACACTGACCGAAGCACAAGTAGAAGCATTAACAGTTCTAGATTTACACTCTAGAATAGCCCCCCATACAGGTCGATTAGAAGTCTGGCAATTAGGACTTGGAGAATTAAAACCAAGTACTGTTCAGGCGAGGATTTCAGCAGTTAATCACCTTCTCAAATGGCTTGGCCATAGTATGCCTGAGCACATCACACGCCCCCACCGCGGAAGGAGACTACCCCGAGTGCTGAACAGCCGAGAATTAGATTCGGTTAGACAGGCTGCTGCTGTTTATGAAAACCCAGTTGCCAACGTCATTATCACCATCCTCCTCGATACTGGGATGCGAGTGAGTGAATTATGTAACCTAGAATTGCACGACCTCGACTTTGAGGATAAGAGTGCAAGAGTGGTTGGTGGAAAAGGCAACAAAGACAGATTAGTTCTTTTTACTGAAGATACCATCAAGGCGATTGGACTATGGCAACCAATTCTAGATGCAAGAAATAAGCATGCAGATAGTGCTGTCATCCTCAATACCAGAGGTGACCGTTTCAAACCAAGAGCTGTGCAAAAACTCCTCGATAAGCTTGCAACCGCTGCCTCAATGCCGAGAGGCAGACTTTCTCCACACGTTCTGAGACACTGTTTTGCAACGGGTCTTCTTGAAAGAGGAGCGGACTTAGTCTCAATCCAAAGGTTACTAGGCCATTCTCATATTTCCACAACCAGAATTTATCTTGAAGTAGGAGACCAAACTCTGAGAGAAGTCTACAAGCGCGCCCAGGCATTACGTACTAAACTCGAAGAGGAGAATTTCAAAGAAGAAATTGAAAAAGAGGGTTCAGTTTTTCTTTCGGCTATCCTTGAATGAATGTTCAGGCTCTTGCCAATCACTGACCGTACTTCCGCCTTGGTATGGTTACTGATTCCAAGTCCGGTCAATGATGGACTCGTCTAATCTTCACTTATTTTTTCCGTTTTTGCATATCTGCAAGCATATCTGCAAGACTCGGAGTTTTCAAAGTCTTGCTTGGATCTTTACTACGAGATTGTGCTGTCATTGCAGACTTTTTTGCAGTTCCCTTCTTTGCTGGAGCCTTTTTCTTTGCTGGAGCCTTTTTCTTTGCTGGAGCCTTTTTCTTTGCTGGAGCCTTTTTCTTTGCTGGAGCCTTTTTCTTAGCAGATGCCGCTTTCTTATCAGCCGCTTTCTTGGCCACCTCTTTAGTCTCAGCCGCTTTCTTGGCAATCGCATTTCTCCTTCTTGTTGCTGCGGCTTTCTTAGCAGAGGCGACGCGCTTTGCTCTAGCCTCAGCCTCAAATTTGGCAGCGGTATTTTTCTTTCGGGTTTCGACTGCCTTCTTGGCAGCAGCACTCCGTTTTGCAAAACCCGCAGAAGTTTTGCTTGCAGATTTCTTAGTGGTGGATTTCTTTGTCATTTTTCTCCCTTTCCCGGCAACAACCACAGCGCTAATGGCCCGCCTGATTTTAGGAGCCGCAAGCCTTAGTGATAACAACTCCCGCATATCTGTCTCCGCGAATGCGCTAGTCTCATTATTTCCAACAGAGTAGTTGCGCGAATAATAATTAGCAAGCGCAACAATCATCAGTGAAAGCCCAAGGCAACAAACGTGGGCAGCAACGAGGATGAAGCATCCAGCAGTATCGATGTATACCAATCAGTGCTTTGGGCTCAAGTTTGTAGCGCAAAAGATGAATTTGCAATCGAGATTGATGGGGATAATGGGATTCTACGACCAAGAAGGCATTTTGGTGCTGAGAAATCAATTATTCTCGGCGACATTATGACCATGGCGATGCGTTGCTTTGGAGCCCACTCTCCCCCGCGTGTAAGCCAATTACCTGGTTTCGATGAACAGAAATGGCATATCGAATTTGGCGATACAGTCATGCAAATTAAAGTAGAAAGCAGACCATATTGGGGGTTTGGTCTACTCGCTACCTCTTTTCTAAACAAAATAACGATAACAGGCCCAAGCAAACGCAGATGCAGATTTGTCCTCGACTTGGCTTCTGCATTAGGGAGGCCACCTTGGGAAGGGCGGCGCAAAAACAAGTGGTTCAAGGCAACCGAAAAAGATGCAGAAGGTCATAGAGCGGATTGGTCTCAACTGATGAATCAATGCCGTAATGAATTCAAAAGTCAAATCGAAGTGCAAGAACAACGTCTAAAGAAAGCAAGAAAGAGCATCAAACAATTGGAAAAGGATGAGTATCCCAATTATGACCGAAGAAAGGCAGCCGCCTCCTTACAAAAGGTTGAGAGAGATATAGACGTTTCAAAAAAAGCCCTACACGAGGATAATGCGGCAGCGGTTGACAGAGCCATGGCGCGCATAGATACAGCCTTTATTGAGGCTGACCCAGAAGCAGAAATTCACAGTGATGTCTTTGATGAAGTGGATGAGAAGGAAATCATGCATTCGATTGCGGCTGAAGATGTTGATATGGATGAAAGAATTGCACAAGCGCCTACATTCGAAAATGAAGGTGTAGTACAAGTTATGGGTGATTTACCAGTTGAGGTAAATGTTGAAGCGCAGGATTTGTTGGAAGATGATATACCGATGGTTGATTTGACGGAATCTGAATGATAATTAGGCAGTGTTGAAGATACTGTATATCCCGTCGCGTTGAAATAGGAATGGTCTGTCGGGGGGAACACTGGTTACCATGGCTGTCAAGAAGGGAAAGAAGAAAGATGGCAGTGGCATTCAACAGGCTGCGGGTCTGATTCGTTACTTCGATGAGGAGTCGGAAGACGCTTGGCATTTCACCAAGGGGCAGATATACGCAGTTTGTATTCTACTCTCAGCCGGCATCTATTTGGCCAATCATGGCGTTGTGGATTGGTTCTTTGGAATCTTTTGAGCCCTAGAAAGGCGGCACAACTGAAGACTCCTTCACAGTATTAAGTACAACATGCGTGAACGACCTAATTATCCCATCATTGGAAAATACCTCTTTGGTTAAGGCATTCAACTGCTCACGATTTCTCACCCTCGCCATGGCAATACTATCAAAATCCCCAGTCACATCATAGACGGAAAAAACCCGTGGATCAGCGGCGATTTGTTGCTGTACTTCCATCATTTGTCCTTTCTCTATACGTAAGCCGACGATAACCGTCATTTCCCAGCCAATTGCTGCTGGATCTAAATCAACTAGCCAACCCTTGATGACACCTCTATCCTGTAATGATTTGAGCCGGCTGGATGCTGTCCCTAATGCAATGCCCACTGATGCTGCTAAACTGCGTAGGCTAGCCTTCGGCTCCTCTAGTAGTTCAAGGATTATTTTCTTGTCGACAGCGTCCAACTCAACCATTCATCAATGCCCCCGGAAAGGCTTTTCTTCTCGATTCGGTTATTGAACGTTTGTGAAGGTTTACAATAGTGAAAACGAACGATTGCTCAAGAAAATAGTGGAATTAGTCTTCTTCTGAATCATTTGTATCAGAAATTGGAGAAGTTAGGCGTAAATCCATTACCCAGCCTCCAAAGGTTTCAACCTCCATTGAAAAGCGGATTATCGCTGGGCGGAGGTGATATTCTGCTTCACATTTCATGCCGATTTCAATACTCTTTTCCACCCCTGCTTTGAGGTGGCTTATATCTGGTTTTTTCTTCATCTTCCATGGTGGCAATATCTCTACCTTTTCCAAAGTTGCATCGTGTTTACCAATTTTAAATTCTAAAACTGCGTTG
>Ga0302134_10000360_pt1 | contig 19040 bp, 16 predicted proteins | sample CB9_SCM_MG_FD_203123 | JGI IMG/M metagenome (GOLD analysis project Ga0302134, IMG submission 203123) | Marine microbial communities from Western Arctic Ocean, Canada - CB9_SCM | ecosystem: Environmental > Aquatic > Marine > Oceanic | place: Canada: Western Arctic Ocean | collected 2017-09-19
CGTTCCGACCGTGCTGGCGATCGCCACGCTGACGTTCGTACTCTGGCTGGTCTTGGGGCCAGACCCTGCGTTCAACCTAGCGATGCTCAACACGGTCGCAGTGCTCATCATCGCTTGCCCGTGCGCGCTTGGCCTGGCAACGCCTACCGCAGTCATGGTGGGCACCAGCGCGGGCGCACACCGAGGAATTTTGGTGCGTGGGGCAGGCGCGCTGGAGCAAGCGCACAAGCTGGACGTCGTCGTTTTCGACAAGACGGGGACGCTTACGCTTGGCAAACCGAAGCTCACTGACATCTTGGCCAAAGGCGAAACCGACGCCGAGGTGCTACGGCTCGCCGCATCGGTGGAGCAGTTCAGCGAACACCCGCTGGGCGGAGCGATCGTCGAAAGCGCCAAGGAGCGCGGGCTGGCCCTAGCAGCGGTGACCGATTTCCAATCCGTGCCTGGCCTGGGCGTGCGCGCGGTGGTGGACGGCCAATCCATCACCGTAGGAAGCATAAAGCTCGCTTCGCAAGCAGGGGTGGCGATGGACGACGCTGTTGAGAGCTCTGCCAGCAATCTGGCAGGGCAGGGCAAGACACCCATGGTCGTGCTTCGAGGGGCCGATCTCATAGCAGTGCTTGCCGTGGCCGACACCGTACGCGCCGAATCTGCCGAGGCTGTTACACAACTCCAGGCTCTTAGCATCGACGTGGTCATGCTCACGGGTGATGGCGAAGCAACTGCCAGAGCGATCGCGGAGCAACTGGGAATCGATCAGGTGATAGCCGAGGTGATGCCCTCCCAGAAGGCAGAGCAGGTCAAGCTGTTGCAGGCCGAGGGCAAGCGCGTGGCGATGGTGGGTGACGGCGTCAACGATGCGCCAGCGCTCGCGGCCGCCGACGTTGGCATCGCCATAGGCACGGGCACCGACGTTGCGTTGGAGACGGCGGACATCGCGCTGATGCACGCGGACGTGCGCGGGGTTGCTACGTCAATCGCGCTATCCAAGGCGACGATGCGAGTGATCAGGCAGAATCTGGTGTGGGCCTTCGGGTACAACGTGGTGCTCATTCCAGTCGCAGCAGGTGGGCTCTACTTGGTGTTCGGGCAGGGCGGGGCTCCAGAATCACTCCGGTGGGCCCTCGGCGATAGCGGTTTCTTGAATCCGATGCTGGCGGCAGTGGCTATGGCCATGAGCTCCGTATCGGTGGTCAGCAATAGCCTGCGCCTACGTCGGTGGGGCAGGCGGCCCGAGTAGTTACCGAACAAGGGGGCATTCCCCCAGAGGATTTAGAGATGACTCAGTTAGACGTGATATTCGGCAAGGCGGGCGAAACGGCAATCGACCCGGTATGCAAGATGACGGTGAAGAAGGCCAGCCCCGGTGGCGGCACGGCCGAACACGAGGGAGAAGCCTATTACTTCTGCGGGCTCGGTTGCCGTCAGGCATTTGTCACCGACCCGTCGAAATTCCTAGGGTCCGACATAGCGGACAGGGGTCCTATGGGTAACGGCGACCCCAAATCGGATTGAGCTCGCCGCGCTTGCGGGCTTATTCGGGACCGCAGGCGAATACCAGTCCACTGGTGTTAATAACCCGGTGACGGATGCCGCCAGGCTCCTTCGCCTGAGTACTGAAGTCAGTCCGGACCATCCTCAGTCCGGACGGCGGAGATTGAATTGCCCCGCCATGCAAGCGGTATTAACGTGCCGCCTGTCGACCGTCCATTTTCGCAATGCGAATATCGAGGACAACGGCCTGGCCCGCGCGGACGCGGTCTAGGCCGCGCCTGATGGCCGGTTCGATTTCAGCCGGGTTTTCGACCGTTTCACCATACCCACGGCACGCTTGCACAAGGACGGCATAGTCAGGCGAGGGGTCGATAGATGTTCCGAGGAAGTCATTCTTGGTTTTCCCCACGCCTTCGGGGTAAGCTCGTGCCCAGCTATTGACTGTGGCCATGTGCTGAGAGTTGTTGTAAATGATAGTAAGGAAGGGCGTACCGTATTTCTCCGCGGCCCAGAACGCGGACGTGGGCCGAGCGAAAACGAACGAACCATCGCCCTCGAGCGCGATGACGTCACGGCTAGGGTTGGCAAGCTTGGCACCGATGGACGCGCCGAGACCCCAGCCCAAGCTAGAGCCACCCGCAGTGAAGACGGTCCCTGGAATTTTCCGATCTGACATGGCTATCCAAGGCCAACCACCAGACATGCCTTCGTTCATGACGATAGCGTCTTCAGGAATGACCTGCTCGAGGCAGTACGCAGCCCACAACGGGTGAATCGGCGTCTCGTCCTTATGAGAGAGAGCGGCGGCATTGAGGCGCGCTCGCTCGGTAGCGGTACTCACGGCGTAGCCCTCGTTCCGCTTGGCTGCGCGAGCTTTGTCGTCGTTGGTCATTCGCACCTTCAGCGCCTCGAGCAACGCGGGCAGCGCAATCTTTGATGATGCGTGCATCATCAAATCTGCAGGGTAGGACCACATGGGGATAGTGTCTTTGGTGGGGTCCATGTCAATCCAGGCTATCTTGGCCTTAGGCTCAAGCGTCTCCTGGTCAGGAATCCACGGGTTGTCGTGGTCGATAACCAGGATGACATCGGCCTCCTTGACGCTAGGAGCACCGCACGTCATGGCGTTGAGCGAGTGCTGCGTGGGAAAATTGAGGCGAGTGCCGATAGCACCCTGGACCGGTGAGCCAGTGAGTTCGGCTATCTCCGTGAGTACAGCGACCGTCTCGTTGTAGCGCCCGGATGAGCCTGCAATGATGAGGGGTTTATTTGCACCAGCAATCCAGTCAGCCAGCAAAGCGAGGGACTGTGGGTCGGCAGCAGGAGCGACTGGTTGACCATGACGACCTGCGGTTGGAAGCTGGAGCTCCGCCATCTGCTCAATCAACAGCTCACGCGGCAACGTCATATAGACAGGCCCTGCAGGTTCAGATTCAGCGACCTGGTGCGCCTTTTGCATGACCCAACTCAGGCTATCCAAGTTGCGCAATTCATAGTCCCATTTGGTGAAATTACGAACAATCCCTCCCTGGTCAGGCTGCTCTTGGATCCAGTGGATATTCATATCCTTACCCCCCCGTGCAGCCCCGCCAATAGTGGATGGCGCGCGCCCGGCGAAAACCATGATGGCCGCACGATCTCGCTGGGCATCGTGCCACGCACCTCCGATGTTTATGGTGCCGGCGTCGACATGCACAAGAACCGCCTGTGCACGCCCGGTGTTCTGGTAGTAGCCATGGGCCGCGAACATAGCCGTTGTCTCGTCTATGCAAAGGATTATCTTGGGGACAGTGCGCTCCTGCTCCATCATCCGTTGCGTGGCCTCAAGAATGGGGAATACATCGGTACCTGAGTTCAGGAAAATATACTCAACTCCGTTGTGATTGAGCATCTCGATAAACGCTTCAGCGCCATCCTCGACCGGGATTGAATGAAGCGTGCGCTCGGTCGAATCACTAGCGGTAGCCATTTTGGGTCTCCTTACGCCTCAGTTAGCTGTTGAATTCGAATGACCGGTTCCGTAGGAACGGGCTGGAGTGTCGTGCAGCAGCACTCTCCACTAAGCCTTGGGATGTCTTTACGCGTCCCCCTATCCTATGGAGCAAAGCCAGGTACTCGCAGTACCTGTGAGGGTAACCCGAAGCCTGAATGTAAGGCGCATGCCTGCGCAGGGCTCGCTGCTTGCGCCCTGGGTGGGTGGGGGCTATGGGGAAATAGGGTTCGACTACTGCTGCGGAGATCCCATCGAAACGATTGAGGCACATTAGGTGGTGCCATCCAGTGGAGTCAGTCCTGGTGACTCTAGGAGCGGTGGTTCGGGAAACCCGAAGCGGCTCGTAGAGTTGCTCGAGGAGCCGTATCCGGGTTTCCATGGAGTGGTCATCGATGGCGAAGTGTTGCGACTGCGTCGCCATCACGGCCTCTGTTATTCCCCGCCAGTGACCGGTAACGTCTGGCCATTCACGAAGGCGGCTGCGTCTGATGCTAGGAAAACGGCGACTCCGCCAATGTCATCCGCGGTACCCGCGCGGCCAATGGGGATGCGCTGGGGAGCCGTCGCCATCTCGGGCCGAACGGTGCCACCGGGGCGTGGAGTGTCAATCGTTCCCGGGGCAATGCAATTGACTCTAACTTCCGGTCCCCACTGCGTTGCCATCCGCGCCGTTAGTGCGTGGACAGCAGCTTTTGCGGCGCCGTAAGTTGCGAGGTCCGCCGCGCTTCCCCGTCCCATTCCCGCCTGGGAACCAGTGTTGATAATCGAGCCGCTGCCCTGCTTCTTCATATGGGGTACGACGGCTTTGGCACAGAGGAATGCGGTCTTTACGTTGGCATCAAACGTCGTCATGAAATCCAGCTCGTCGAGATCCAGAAGCGGCGCGCGGCTGAATTGAGGCATCTCAGGGTTGCGGCTGTAGGTGCCTCCTGCCACGTTGACAAGAGTATCGATTCGGCCGAATCGATCGATTGTCTGCTTCACCATCACGTCAACGTCAGCGGCGTTGGCCACATTCGCCACGATTCCAAGTGCTTGCACGCCCATCGCCTCAATCTCTGCGACCGCAGGTGCAATACCTTCTGCGGGCACGCCGACGATTACGATGTTAGCGCCCGCCTGGGCAAACGCCTTCGCGCACCCCATGCCAATCCCTCCGCTACCGCCGGTTATGATGACAGTGCGCCCTTCCATCGAGAATTTTGAGAAATCCATGACCACTCTCCCTCTGGTTTTATCCCTAAATGTTCAAACTCGCAGGCTAAGTCCCGCCGTTCAGATCAAGGTATGAAGCGTTGAAGAAAGCTCCCGCATCGGACGCTATATAAACGGCTGCCGCCGCAATATCCGCCGGTGTACCGAAGCGGCCTACCTGGATTTCCGCGAGTGATTTCGCACGTCGCTCAGGAGTTTCCGTGCGCACGCGTCGAGGTGTGAGGAAGTGGCCAGCATTGATACAGTTCACTCGAACACTGGGCTCCCACTCTTTCGCCATGTTGCGAGTAAGGTGCATGACGGCGGCCTTAGTCATGTTGTACACGCTCATAATAGGTTCAGGCATGCGGTAGTCGCGTGCGCCAATCGAGGACATGTTGATTACCACGCCCTTGCCACGCTTCAGCATATGTGGAACGATTTCGTGGCAGCAGACGAATACGGAGCCAACATTGATGTTGAACGCCTCCATGAAATCGGACTTATCCAGTTCCAGCAGCTTGCCGCGACTGAACGTGGGGCCTTGAGAGCCGCCGACGACGTTCATGAGTATGTCGATTTGGCCGAAACGCTCTAGCGCCGCGTCTCGCATGTGAGCGACCGACGTGATGTCCGTGACATCAGTGGACACGCCAAGCACTTGGCCGCCCTTGGCCTCTATTTCATCAACGACGCTGTCGATTTTCTCCTGCGTCCGGGCAGCGATGACGACGCTGGCTCCAGCATCGACGAAACCGTGAGCAATCATGCGCCCGATGCCGTCGCTCCCGCCAGTAACCACTGCTACTCGCCCTTTGAGCGAGAAGAGATCTAGTGAGAATTGTGGGACTTCGTCCTGCGTTGTCATTGGCAATTTTTCTTCGTAGCAGTCTTCATTCGTGATATTTCCTAGTACCAGCCCTGTTCTCGGATTAAGCCACGCAGGTACGCGACTTGGCCGATGTGCTGAATGTTATCGTTAAGGATTACTGCGAGGCGCGATGTCACCGGCTGGGCGGGCCTGCCAGGGAGCGTTGATTCCACCATGCGGCTCATGTCAGCATCGGTCAGCCCCTCAACAATCGCAAGGCTCTTTTCGGCGACCGCGTCGAAGTAGCCCGCCAGCGTCTCCAAATTCTTGGGGTCGAACTGGTGGACATCCGCCGGGCCGAAACGGGGAATATTCTCGTCCATGCCGAACCGCGCTGCCCAATTACCTGATTCCCAGACCGGAGGGGCCTTCACTATGCTTGACGAGATGTTGTCGCGGGTGCGCGTGAGGTGCCACACCAGCCAGCCAATGGGGTTACTCCCCTTACCGGCGGGTTGAGTCCTCAGGTCTTCGGTGCTCAAATCGCCCAACGCACGGTGTAAATCAGCATCGGACCGGCGTAGGGCATCAGCGTAAAGACTGGTGGTGCTCATGAGGCTCCTTTAGTTTTGTAATCGATTGCTCGGCAGAGAACGAGTCTAAACGTTCATCCAGCCGAATCCTTCAACGAGTCCTCGCGCGTACATCACTTGCCCTGCGTGCTGCGTATTGTCAGAGATGATGCTCACCAAACGTACGCCTACTGTAGGAAGCGGGAAGTATTGCGGTTCGTTAATCTCGGCGTCGAGGCCCTCCGGCGTCACTGTCGCCAGGTAGTGCTTCGCGCGTTCGTACACCGCGTCTGCATACCCCAATGAGAGGCCTGCAGAGTCAACTTTTACCGCGGCCATTTGACCCAGCGAGTGCCCGGTACCCGTCTCTCCCTCGTCCTTGGCCATTCCAAATTTCTCGTGCCAGCCCTCAGCCACCCACAATTGCGGAGCCTCCAAGAGGTCTGAGATATGGTGGTCTTGTACGCGACAAAGGTGCCAAGCCAACCATGCCATCGAGTTTGATCCCGGCATCGGTTGCTTGTTGAGCACCTCGGCGGGTACTCCCTCTATCGCCCGATGCAGGACCCGATTCACCCGGCCCAGCGCATCAGCTACGACTGCGGTTCCGTCCATGCGTAACTCCAATTCACCCGGCCTGAGCGGATTTGCTCAGCACCGCCTTGTAGCAGGCCTTATTCGGCTCTTGAGGCGGCATCACAGCGGTACTGCCTACGGGCGCAATGGTAACGCACACTCTCATGCTATGATTTCGGAAGGTGGAATCACGTATGCCGATTGGCTCCAAGAAGCGTTCCATAGACGTCAGAGTGTTCCCCGCTTTTCGAGGATTGCTAAAGACGCCCTTTGCCCGACGCGCAGCCATGGCAGCCTTGAAGGTTGCCGATTCTAGCGGAGATAGGGATATGAGCGTCGTAATTGCCGACGACGAGACCTTGCATGATTTGAACCTACGCTACCGGGGGTTCGATGAGCCGACCGATGTACTCTCGTTCGGCGATGAGAGCGATGCGTCGCTGGCAGAAGAAGGTGCCGACGATGGCCCCGCGTTCCCTGATTTGCCTGGTGAGGTTCTTCCACTGGGAGAAATCGTGCTGTCCTACCCCTTGGCTGTTCGACAGGCGAGCGAGCACAATGTTTCGATTGACGAAGAAGTGGCGTTGCTGATTGTTCATGGTGTCCTGCATCTACTGGGACATGACCATGCTCAACCAGCAGAAGAGGCAGTGATGAAGGCGCTTGAGGTCAGAGCACTGTCCGTATTATTCCAGAGCCGGACCGGATTCACGATGGAGGCCATGAAATGAGTGGGGAGGTGCTTTACCGTAAGTGGCGACCTCCTCGCTTCACCGACATCGTCGGTCAAGGGCCGATTACGCAGACCCTCATTCAGGCGGTCGCCACAGGTCGTACCGCACATGCCTATCTGCTTTGCGGCCCGCGCGGTACGGGAAAAACATCGACCGCTCGTGTTCTGGCAAAGGCTCTCAATTGCACGATGCGCCCTCCGGGGTTCGGAGATCCTTGTGGGAATTGCGACGCCTGCCTTGCTATCGAGCGGGGCAACTTCGTTGATCTCATTGAGATTGATGCCGCGAGCAACCGTGGTATCGACGAGATGCGTGATCTCCGAGAGAAGGTTCGGTTCTTGCCGACGCAGGGAAAGTACAAGGTTTACATTATCGATGAGGCGCACGCGCTGACCAATGATGCCTTCAACGCTTTCTTGAAGACGCTAGAGGAGCCTCCGCCCCACTGCGTATTCATCCTTGCCACGACGGAGCCTCATCGGCTGCCGCCGACAATTATCTCGCGTTGCCAGAGGTACGACTTCCGCCGCATCTCTCCTGCTGACGTGGTTGAGCGGCTAGGGGAGATTGCCGTATCAGAGGGCGTGGGGGTTACACCGGAGGTGCTTCGAGCGGTATCGCGCGCTGCGGGCGGAAGCCTGCGCGACGCCACGAACATGCTGGACCAACTCATCACGTCGTTTGGCGCCAAGGTCAACATCGAGCAGGTGCGTGAATTACTTGGCATCGGTGGCGAGGAGCGCGCCGTTGCCCTGGTCAAGCACTTGCTGACCGAGAACACCACTGCAGCATTGGAGTTGATTAACGCGGTCACCTCTGAAGGACAGGACATTCGCCCATTACATCGTATGACGGTCGATTTCCTTCGCGCAGCTTTACTAATGAAATCCGGGGTAAAAGATTCTCTAGAGCTTTCTAAAGAGGCGTATACCGAGTTGTCCTTCGCGGCAACAAACACTTCCATCGAGCACCTCCTACGAGCGCTACGACTGTTCGGCCAGGTGTCTTTGAAGTTCGACCAACCCTCACCGTTGCCGCTAGAACTAGCTACGGTTGAGTTGAGCTTAAGTCCGCAGGTGACGGTTGTTCAGCAGGCAGTCGCAATAGCAGTTGCACCCGCCACACCAGCACATCAGCAAACGCCCCAGGGGACATCCAAAAAGTCGGAGTACGTGCCCCAGCAGCGTCCACAGCAAGGCCAGGGTTATTCGCAGCAGCAGCGACCGCAGGGGCAATCGCAGCAGCAAAGCGAACGCTCCCCGCAGGCCCCAGCAGCCCAGCGCGCAGCGCCGGCACCGATAGACCCCAACGCCCCTGTTGAAGAGCGCCTTCTTGCCGCATGGCCAACCATCCTTCGTGCGCTAAGTCGCGTGCCTCGGCGCCGGTTCGATGTCGCCGCGTTGCTCCGCAGTTCAACGAAACGGCATATTGTCGGGGAAGATCTCTTTATCCACTTCACGCACACCTCCAACAGCGAGCGACTTCAAGATGAACTTGAAGATCCTCGTTGCCGGCTTGAAGTAGAGCGCATCTTCGAGCAGGCGCTGGGGAGCAATTACACAATCAGAGTCGAGATTGACGCCAAGCGGAACACGGCCAATCTCAACGCCGACAACCCTGGGCACCTGGTACGCGCTGCTATGAGCTTAGGCGGCCAGGTGATACAGCACGCGACTCCAGGCGCAACGCCACCTGAGCCAAAGGTCGACGAGAGAGCCGCGGAGCCCTCCGCACCAGTTAATAAGCCTATCGCGAACGAACCAACACTGGTAATCGAGCCGGCATTGGAGTCGGATAATCCAGTTGCTTCCCTAATCGCAGAGCCCGTCGCGCAGAGCGCGCCGCCACTCGTCGACGAGGGATCTGTCCTTCCCGTCATCAAGGGGGCTGTGATCGAGTCGTCGGTTACCAACGAGTCGAGCAACGGCGCTCCCTCGATAGCGCGCAATCTCTTCAACGAGATGCAAGAGATTCCTCTCACCCCATCAGGAGATGACGCTAGTGGGATCCATCCTGGGGCATCGGTACAAAGCAAACAGATCCCCGAGGGCTACTACCCTGGGCCAGACGAAGAGGAGATAGACGTATGAACCGGAATTTCATGAAGCAGGCCCAGCAGATGCAGGCCAAGCTCGCGCAAGCCCAGGAAGAATTAGAGACGATGACGGTGGAGGCTTCGGCAGGCGGAGGCGCAGTGAAATGCGTAGCAACCGGGAAGCAAACCATCGACTCCATCACCATCGACCCCGTTGCCGTTGACCCCGCAGACGTCGATATCCTGCAGGACATGGTTCTCGCTGCCGTCAACGAGGCGTTGGCGAAGTCCCAGGAGATGGTTCAAGAGAAGATAGGCGGAATCACCGGCGGCATGAAGCTCCCGGGGATGTAGCCCTTTGACTTCATATGGATACGACGGCATTCATCCGTCGCTCGCACCACCTGTTGCCCGCCTAATCGAGCAGCTGAGCAAGCTTCCGGGAATCGGCCCCAAGAGCGCCCAGCGCCTCGCGTACTACGTAATTCGCATGCCCGCCGCTGATGCGGCCGCGCTGGCCAACGCCATCGGCACAGTGAAGGATGCAATTACGTTCTGTTTGGTATGCCAAAATATCACGGAAGCAAATCCATGCAGTGTGTGCGCAAATTCCGCACGAGACCACACGCGAATCTGCGTAGTCCAGGACCCACTGGACGTGTTGGCGCTAGAACGCACGGGTGTGTTCAAGGGCCTCTATCACGTTCTCCATGGCATCATCGACCCCATGAATAATGTTGGCCCTGAGGATTTACGAATCCGCGAGTTGATTGGTCGTCTTGGCGACGGCATCGCACAGGAAGTCATTCTCGCCACGAACCCGACGATTGAGGGCGAAGCGACGGCTATGTATATCAGGCAAATCGTCTCGCCATTGGGACCCAAGGTAACGAGGCTGGCTCGTGGGTTGCCGGTCGGAGGAGACCTCGAATACGCCGACGACCTCACTCTCACCCGTGCATTCGAGGGGCGCTCAGGCTTTTAGACACGCCTCTCCCGAATCAGCACAGGCAATACCACCGCGAACGCAGCCATCGCTACGATTACCCAGAGTCCTCCCGTCAGGCTGTCCGTGGAATCACGCACCAAGCCCATCATTAGTGGCCCTGTGAAGCCACCGATCTCGGCGATGGCGAAGAAGAGACCTCCGGCAGTGCCCATGCGTCTCGCGCCCACGCCAGGCGTTTCGAGGAGAACCAGGGTGAGCACTTGCATTGCCGGCAAGCGTATGATTGTCCCCACTAACACCATGGCAATCAGCGCAGGCCCAGTGAAGCTGGTTAGCCCTATCGTCGTCAGTGCACCGCCCGCGAGCATAGCGATGAGCCACGCCGATCGTCGGCCCATCCGCGCCAGCGACGGCACTGTGAAGTTAGATATCATGGCCACGGCTATGCCCACGGCGACCCACCGCCCCGATGCAGCCAGCGAGAATCCGTTCTCTTGGAGTACCGTCGGGAGCCATGCTCCTAGAGCGTGGTTCATGAAGAACACGACGAACCCAAGCACCAGCACGAGCTGCACATTGCGGATTTTCAGCAAGCTCAGAATACCAAGGCTGTGTATCGGGTCATCAGAGGGAGTGCTCTCATCCACGGACCTCGTGACCGGTACCAACGGTGAGTCTTTTCCAAACACTATCCAAAGCACGATGACGACGAGGGTGATTGCGCCGTAGACGATGGAAATTCCGCGCCACGATCCAGTGAGCGCTATGACGAAGCTTGCGGCAGTGGCCAGCGCGAACACGGAACCGATGTCTCTCCCCACGACGTACGAGCCTGTTGCTGGCCCACGGTCGTTACCGGAGAACCATTGCCCAACGAGTTTGGGCATGCCCACCGAGATGATGGGCGCTCCCGCGCCAAAAAGCGCCACGGCGAGCAATAGCGTGATGAAGTTCGTAGCTAGTCCACGGAGAAGCAGGGACAGCAGAATCAGGCCCAGGCCCAATACGATTGCCCTACGGGCTCCCCAGCGGTCCACCAGCGACCCCAGAGGTGATCCCACTCCGATGAACACCAGTTGCCACGCGCCAAGGACCAGCCCCATCTGCCCTGACGTCATCTCCAAGTCTCTGATGATGGGGTCCACCAGAGGAGGTATGGATCCAACGCCCAGGCCAAAACAGCCGTATGCCATCGCGGCCAAAGCCAGCATGCGCCACCGCAAGGGGTCGTTGCCGCTCACGTGGATTCCGTTCCGGTCAGGTGATGGTGACACAAAAATCTCAGCCTACAAAAGGGTCTCAGGCATGGTAGCAGCACGCCTGCCTTCAGGGTGTTCCCCTTGGCCGAGCGCACCCAACCGGGTAACCTTGTAGTGATGTTTGACAACCTTACAGATAAGCTCACAGGCGTTTTCGCGAAGCTCGGCAATAAGGGGCGGATCACCGAAGAGGATGTCGACGCTGCACTCCGCGAGGTTCGCCTTGCACTGCTGGAGGCAGACGTCAATTTCAAGGTTGCCCGGGAATTCGTAGGGGCCATCCGTGAAAAGGCAGTCGGCGCTGACGTGCTCAAGGGCGTTTCACCGAGCCAAGCCGTGGTCAAGATTGTTCACGATCAGTTGGTCGACCTGCTGGGCTCAGGCGACAACACGCTCAAACCCAAGAGCGCACCGCCCAACGTCATCATGCTCGTTGGCCTGCAAGGCTCAGGTAAGACGACCACCGCTGCCAAGCTCGCTCTCCATCTGCGCCGCCAGGACCAACGAACACTGTTGATAGCAGCCGACATGCGGCGCCCTGCGGCGATGGATCAGCTTGAGGCGTTAGGTAAGCAGCTAGACATCCCTGTCTATCGTGAAAACGCTGGCCCAGAAGACGCACCGAAGGTTGCAGAGAATGGTATCAAGCGGGCCAAAGAGATGGGGGTCATGTGGGCCATCGTCGACACTGGCGGCCGGTTACATGTCGACGAAGGCCTTATGGGCGAACTCGACGAGATCAAACGCCGCACCAATCCGCTTGAAATTCTCTTAGTCGTAGATGCCATGACGGGCCAGGACGCGGTGAGCGCCGCCGACGAATTCAACAAGCGCACCGGCCTCACAGGCCTCATCCTTTCGAAACTCGATGGCGATGCTCGGGGCGGCGCGGCACTATCAGCCACACACGTGACTGGCGTGCCTATCAAGTTCGCAGGCACTGGCGAGAAGTCCGATGCACTTGAGGTCTTTCACCCCGACCGTATGGCCTCTCGCATCCTGGGCATGGGCGACGTGGTCACATTGGTTGAGCGGGCACAGGAGCAATTCTCCGAGGAGGAGGCGATTGCGCTTGAGCGCAAGATGCGCAAGGCTCAATTTGACCTAGACGATTTCCTTACACAAATCAGGCAGATCCAAAAAATGGGATCCATCGCATCCATACTCGAGATGATTCCTGGCGCTCGCGCCTTGCGGGGCAAATTGCCAGCTGATGTCGACGATAAGAAAATGAAGCGTATGGAGGCGATGATTTCCTCCATGACCATGTGGGAACGCCAGCACCCAGATCGCATCAATGGCAGCCGCAGGAAGCGTGTCGCGCGTGGGTCGGGCACCACTCCTGCGGACTTAAATCAACTTCTGGCTCAATTCAAACAGATGCAGAAAATGATGAAGCAATTCACCTCGGGGAAAATGAACAAGCGTGGCATCGCCGGGATCTCGCCCCCCCGAAGGTAGGGACGCTAAGCCCGCTCACGACCACGTGCAGCTGAGTCTTGCGGTGCGAGAGCCGCGCCGCTTTTGGGAAGGCGTTGCAGGCGCAGATACGCAAAGAGGTACGTCGTAGCGAGCCCCCGGTATGGGGCCCAGCGCTCCTTGGCGAACGCAGCAAGTTGCAGCTCTGTGATTGCCGCCCCATCGAAATAGAGTTCTTGCACCACACGACGCAGCGCCAGGTCACCAGCCGGCAACACATCCAGACGTCCCAGCGCGCGCATGAGCATCCACTCTGCTGACCAGCGACCTATTCCGCGCACCTTGGTCAGCTCAACTATCACCTCTTCATTATCCATACCGGTAAAGCGTTCAATCTCGAGCTCACCTTCAAGCGTGCGGCGTGCCACTCCCTGGAGGTACTCGACCTTACGAGTGCTCAGCTTGAGGGCGCGCAGGTCATCAGGCGTGGCGTTGTTGAGGCTCTCTGGTGAAGGGAACGCGTATAGCGCGTTCCCTTCCGCCTGGACTCGTGTGCCGTACGCCGCGACTAGACCCTCGCGAATCACGCCCGCAACGTTCGCCGAGATTTGCTGCCCGATGATAGCGACGACTAACGCCTCGAATACGCTCTCCGAGCGTGGCGGGCGCAGTCCGTACAGCCGACCAACAGCCGCCGACAATCCCTGGTCATGCTCAAGCATCGAGTAGAAGCCCGAGAGGTCTATATCTAGCGCCAGCAGGTGCCTCATCGCATTGTTCGCGAACTCCAACTCTCGCTCTCCGCCAGCCGACAGCACTCGCACCTCAAGATTATCGTCGTCCACGGGGGAGGCCGCGGCGACGATAATCTTGTTACCGCACCGCAGCGCGCGGTAGTAGGTGCCGTCAGCGTACAGGTCAGCCCCCGCACGACCGCGGAAGTGAGTTTGGTGGCCCACGGTCAAATGGAAATCAAAAGGTTCCGGTAGCGAGGTTTTGACAGAGAGCTTCATCTCAGGATTCATACCTGGCCACGCCGCGCGCAGTGCTGATAACGATAACCAACGTGATGATGCCTATCACCGAGCCCACGAGTAATGCATGGGGAGCGGTGATAGCTGCCGCCATCGCCCCCAGCATGAGTTGGCCCATCGACGGACCACCGCGGTTCGAAAGCTGTAGCACTGCGGTAGCTCGCCCTCGTATTTCATCCGACACCGCGCCCTGAAGGATCGTCGAGCGCATGATGGCGCCGACGCCATCAAGCCCACCCACCGCAGCGAGTGCCAGCAGCGACAGCCAATACGTCGTAGACGTGGCGAAGACGGCCATCGAAATCATGTATGCCACGTAGGTACCCACCACTATCATTCCCTTGTGCCGAACGTCGCCCGCTATGAGCAGGATTGCTGACCCCGTTAGGAATCCCGCTGCAGGCGCCGACAGCAGTACACCAAAGCCAAACGTCCCGACGTGGAGTATCTCTTCAGCGAAGATTGGTACGAGGCCACGATGGTGCGTAAACAGCATGGCGATCACATCAAGAAGCATCATCGCCAACATCACGTTGTTGCCAAAGACGAATCGAAATCCCTCAAGCATCGACTTAAAGGACATGCCCCTTCGTCGAGCTTCGGGGTCAGGGGGCATTGGGTTTACGAAGAACAAAGCTCCAATCGTAGGGACGAACACCGCAGCTACGGTAACGTACGTCCAGCCTGCCCCCACCCACCCGATGAGCAATCCTCCAAGGGCAGGGCCAAACAACATGGAGCCATGTCGAGCCGCTTGGTTCAGAGTGATGGCGTTCATCAGGTAATGACGAGGAATCAGTCGGGGCAGCATCGCCATGCGGGCTGGTCCTTCGAATGAATTAACCGCCGCCACCAGCAACGTCATCGCGTAGATATGCCAAACCTGAATGCTATCCGTGAGCGTTAATACCGCGAGTGCCACTGCAAATACGAGGTTGCCCAATTGCGTCAGAATCAGCAGCTTACGGCGGTCAACTATATCCGCAATGGAGCCGCCGACGAACACGAGCAGTAGCATGGGAGCGAACTGGAAAATGCCCAACAAGCCAAGGCTGAGCGGCGATTTTGTGATGTCATAAATAAGCCATAGGTTGGTGACCTGCCGCATCTGGAACCCAATGAATCCCACCATGAAGCTCAATAAAACGAGTCTGAATTGAGAGAACTGAAGTGCCCCAAGAGGACGAATCTTTAAATCAGAATCGCGGCCGTCTACTAAATCAGGAGAGCTATCTGGCGATGCGGTCAATTCGACTCCAGTTGAGGTTAATTCTTACTCCTCTCGCCTGGTTGGCAGGAAGGGGTTAGCAGGAGCGCTACTCCAGAAAGTCTCGCAATTTGCGAGACCGGCTGGGGTGCCGCATTTTGCGAAGTGCCTTCGCTTCGATTTGCCGTATCCGTTCTCGGGTGACCCCGAAATCCTGGCCCACCTCTTCTAAGGTGCGGCTCCGGCCATCCTCTAGGCCAAACCGCAGCTGGAGCACGCGGCGCTCGCGTTCGCTCAGGGTGTCGAGAGTGTCTTCTATCTGCTCACGAAGGAGTTGGAATGTCGCGGCTTCCGCAGGTGCGAGGGTACCCTTGTCTTCAATGAAGTCCCCTAAGTGGGAATCTCCTTCATCCCCGATTGGTGTTTCCAGTGAAACCGGCTCCTGAGACACTTTCATAATTTCCCGCACGCGTTCGGCGGTGGTCTCCATCACAACAGCGATCTCTTCAGCCGTGGGTTCGCGCCCGTATTCCTGAACGAGTCGGCGGCTCACTCGCACCAGCTTGTTGATTGTCTCGACCATGTGCACGGGAACACGGATGGTCCGCGCTTGGTCTGCTATTGCCCGTGTAGTCGCCTGCCGAATCCACCACGTCGCGTAAGTCGAGAACTTATAACCCTTGCGGTAGTCAAACTTCTCCACCGCGCGGATCAATCCGATATTCCCCTCTTGAATCAAATCCAGCAAAGACATTCCACGGCCGATATATTTCTTCGCAACGCTGACAACCAAGCGAAGATTCGCTTCTGCCAGGTGCGTCTGCGCCGTATCACCGTCACGTTGGATGCTCTTAAAGTGCAACCTCAGGTTGAATTCGTCAGCGTCCAGTTTTTGCAGCATATCAGCGTCATCGAGGATTTCGGAGAGTTCCGTGACGTGTACATCCCCACCGATTGTTTCCAGTACCGAGGTGGGCAGGACGTGGCTGTTTAGTGCGAGATTCACAATCAGCTTGCCCACATCCGCGGGCTCCATGTCCCATCGAGCCCCAAACTCTTCGAGCATTTCGAGGTCGGATTCACCATCGATGGCCGTTCGGAGCTTCTCGTTGGTCAGTAGCATTTTCAGGGTTAGTGGGTCGTCAATCACCAAGTACTCGGTGATTGCCTCAAGCAAATCAGCCTGTCCTTCGAGGCGCTTCAGCAGCGTCTGCACAATCGCGGCGGAGGAAACCGGTTTTTCGGTTGCCGCGAGTATCTCTTGCTCCGCCGCCTTGACGTGCTTGCCTGACTGGAACTCCTGCGCGAGGCGCCGTTCATCGGCAGCGTTCAGCAGCATCACTCGCCCAATCTCACGCAAGTACATGCGGACAGGGTCGTCAATTAGATCAGAATTATTAGAGTCCTCTACACCAGGGTCCGCGGGCACAGTCTTCCTGAGCAGGATATTTGCGGGCGGTACATCCCTGTCTTCGCTTTTTGTTGCAACGGATTCAACTGCGTCAGCAACAACAGCATCAATCAGTATGTCGGCGGGTACCGGCACAACAATCTCGTTCGGGGAACTAGGGTTTTGCTGCAAATCAGCTCCTCGTTCGCTGGGGATGCCTAGGGCGCACTCGTCCCGCTGACAAACAAGTCACGCAGTCGAGAATTGACCTGAAGTGCCTGTTTATCCACCGCATCTTTGTACTCAGGGTCGGCAGCTGAGACATCGTTGGCATCTACGGCCAAGGCCATCTCCTCCTGCGCCTTCAATTCCCTGAGATACCTCTCTTCGATGCGGTGCAGGCAAGCCTGCCAATCGGTCATCCGCTGCCTGCGGTCTGCGGGGGGGAGAACCTTAGCGGCCAAATGCTCAAGATGTTCCGCATCCATGTCACCAAGCAATATATATGCGCCCTCTATTGTACCCGCAGCTTGAATAGCGCTCAATAAAGCTCGGTTTTCAGGCCGGCGCATCCGGTCTTCGGCCAGCTCAGAAACCAATTCGAGTACCTCGGGGTATTGGGCTATCAGCGCCAGCACGTATTCGTCCAGCACGTCATGGTCGGCCTTCAAGAACACGGCCTCAGCCTCAGCTTTGGCAGCTTGTCGTTTCGCCTTCTGCTGCTGTTGTTGGCGAGGCTGCCCCTGGGCCCTAGTTTGCTCATAGCTCGCCTGCAACTGCGCAACCGTTATGGACAGCATCTCAGCAAGGCTTTCGACATAGCGCTCCTGATCCAGGAAATTAGACATCGCGTAAATCACGGGCATCAGCAAGTCCGCCGCCTCGGCCTTCCCTTCGCCCGTCGTGATATCCAACCGGTTGATTTCAGCCTTCAGTAAAAAATCGACCACCGGTACGGCGTTAGCAATCAATTCACGCCACTTTGAACTGTCGGCGCGAATCATTTCATCAGGGTCTTTCCCTTCCGTGATCAAAGCGATTCGCAATGCATCCATATCCGAGGACCGTAATCTGATGTCCGCCCGTGCACGCCCTTTCGCTGACTGTGCCGCGCCGCCCACGAGCTGCCACGATGTTCGCAAACTACGCAGCATTGCCTGCTGGCCTGCAGCATCGGCGTCCAATGCCAGTACCACACGCGGCGCGCGAGCGCGGAGCAAGCTAACCTGCTCTTCAGTCAGCGCCGTGCCCATAGACGCGACGACGTTCTGGTAGCCATGTTCGTGGGCAGTGATCACGTCCATGTAGCCTTCAACCACCACCGCGACGCCTTCTCGAGCGATAGCGTCGCGAGCGCGATCCAGGCCATAGAGCATTTTCCCTTTGTCGAACAGTTCAGTCTGCGATGTGTTCAGGTATTTGGGGTTCGCACCGTCCAGGGAGCGGCCAGCAAAGCCCACTACCTGACCTTCGCTATCGCGGAGCACGAACGTAAGTCGACCGCGAATGAAGTCTCGAACCTCACCCGACTCGAACCGGGACACGACCCCAGCAGCAACCGCCTGGTTTTCCGTGTAGCCGAGGGCAGTCAGGTGCTTCAGCAAATCATCGCCGGTGCTCGGTGCGTAGCCAATGCCGAAGCGAACAATCGCCTCCTCTCCGAGTTGGCGCTGCTCCACATACGCGCGGGCCAACGCCCCTTTATCAGCTTGTAGGGCTTCGCGATAGAAGCGAAGAGTCGCCTCGGTCACTGCGAACAGCGGGTTGCGCGGGCCGTCCTTGCGTTGCGTCCGTTCCGGCAACATGACCCCAGCGCGCTCGGCCAACGATTTCAACGCCCCGGGGAATTCAACTCCTTCGATTTTCTGAACGAAACGGAAGACGTCGCCACCCTCAGCGCACGCACCGAAGCAGTGCCAAGTCTGGCGCTCCGGGAACACGACAAACGAGGGTGTATTCTCCTGATGGAATGGGCAGCGCGCATGGAAATTACGCCCGGCCTTCTTCAGGTCGGGAACGTAGTCGGCAACGACATCAACGATGTTGATGCGCGCCTTGATATCGTCGGTTACTGCCATCGAATCTCCGCCGCATGCGTAGGGCCCCGGTTGCGCCAAGAACCAATGTGATTCTGTGGCCTCGTGCCCAGATTAGCCAAGGCTTCAGCAATCTTATTTCAGTCAGATTGCCCCTTGACGCCAGGCAAAGTAGCAAACAGTCGCCAGGTCTGGTACATCAATCCATATCAATGCGCTTCTACCGCATAGGGGCCTTTACCTCGGGTTTCTACACCTGCGCCCTGCTGGTGACCACGTCAGCAGAAGCGGTCAAGCAATACGGCATTTAGTGCTTACTCCATCGCTGCTCGGTCTG
>Ga0302134_10000362_pt1 | contig 19037 bp, 16 predicted proteins | sample CB9_SCM_MG_FD_203123 | JGI IMG/M metagenome (GOLD analysis project Ga0302134, IMG submission 203123) | Marine microbial communities from Western Arctic Ocean, Canada - CB9_SCM | ecosystem: Environmental > Aquatic > Marine > Oceanic | place: Canada: Western Arctic Ocean | collected 2017-09-19
GAAGCAGGTTTGCAGAAACGTTAATTCTAACCACTAGAGTTACGGTAAGGGTAGCAGTGTTTCCTTTTCGGTTGGAAAGTTGATGATTTGGAAAATGCTACATTGCCAGCGCTAATTTAGAACGTATCCTCTGCCAGTATGGTTGTGGGCGCATCAAAAAAGGGAGATCGAAATCTCCCTGTGGTTTGAAGTAATACTTGCTTTACGCGGCGCGCCGTAAACCTAATGTTTGCGGTTGTTGTCCGCGGTATTTTAAGAGTGCCTGTTCAACAATTGCATTCATAGTCATTTCAAGGACTTTTGATTGATGGCGAGGAGAGATGAGTTTACGCCGTAATGTGTCGCTAAGGATCAATCGCACTGTCCGTCCGGCTTTGGCTCGAACATATCCGCGAGCCTGTGAATGTGTCATCGTGTCGATGCGGGATTCAACCTTTTGCCAAACAACATTTGAACAGGCATAAGCGAGGTTATCAGCGAGCCGGCTTAGCTTTGCTTGGCCAGTTATTGCTTGAAGGAATAATTTTATAAGCATGTTGAGGAATCTTTCCACGGGGGACAGGTTGGAGCGAGTGTAGTGACGGACGGTTGGAAAAGTGGAGCACCGATACCACTTCTATATAAATCGTTACATAAACCCTGTAGTCATCACTATTGCCAGCAACGTGCGTTATGTTCTAGGTGGGCAAACTGTACCGATTAATCCTTACTGGCTACTAAAGTTCGTTTTTACCTTCCTCGCCTTTTCAAAGTAGGCAACGGTAATTAGGATGGTACTCTTGAGGGTATAGAAAGCCCTGATACACGGCGCCGTGGCCAAGTGGCTAAGGCAGTGGATTGCAAATCCTCCATCCCGGGTTCGAATCCCGGCGGCGCCTTTTTATGATAAACGCTCACCAATATCATTTCTTAGGCCACCCCGCTTATAGAATCCACACCGATGACTTTAAGTTCAATCCAAGCCCGGCACTACGACACAGCCGATCCAATCGTCGTCACCTTCGATGACGGTCTTATTTGCGACATATCTCCGCTTGAAAGTAGGTCAGAGAATCTACTCGTCTTGGCCCCTGGCTTAGTCGATGTACAGGTGAATGGTTACGGTGGTCAAGAGTTCAATGACCCAGAATTGACTGCGGAAAAGGTCCGGCAGATTTGTTTGGCCATGGATCGCGATGGAGTCACTCAGTTTTGCCCAACATTTACGACTCAGTCGTTCGAATTATTGCAGCACAGTATTTCAACTGTCGCCCAGGCCATCGACGAGCATACGGACATTTCCGATCGCTGTACGGTGTTACATTTAGAAGGCCCATATATTTCTGGTGAAGATGGACCCCGCGGGGCGCATCCTTTGGAACACGTCAGGCCGCCCTGCTGGGATGAGTATCAAAAGTTCCAACACGCTGCATTAGGTAAGATCGGCATTTTGACTTTGTCTCCCGAGTTTCCGGGTGCGGGGCAATTTATACAGCGAGTTGTCGACAGTGGCGTTGTTGTTGCGATCGGACACACGGCCGCCTCGTCAGACGAAATAGCCGCGGCCATCGACGCGGGGGCAACTATGTCTACGCATCTGGGCAACGGAGCACATGGTACAATTCGTCGACATCCAAACTATATCTGGGATCAAATCGCGTCTGACGAATTGACTTGCAGCCTCATAGCTGATGGTCACCATTTACCAACCTCTGTCATCAAGTCGATTATACGAGCCAAATCACCAGACCGTTGCGTTTTGGTCAGTGATATTACTGGGATGGGGGGAATGCCGCCTGGGAAATACACATCGACAGGTCTTGGGAATGTCGAAGTTCTCGAAAACGGTCGATTGGTCGTGCCGGGGCAAAATCAATTACTTGCGGGAGCCTCTCTCCCTATCGGTACCGGTATCGTCACGTTGATTGAAAACGTAGGATTAGATTTGGGCACGGCGGTCGACATGGCTAGCATCGGACCGGCCAATATAATTAAGCATGAACTTGCCCCGGTCGAAGTCGATGCGCCCGTAGATTTGGTTTTCTTTCAAATCCGGAACGGTAAATTTGAGGTTCACACAACTGTTAATCATGGGCGGATTGTTTATCAAGCGTCTTAATGCATTATCGGCCTTCAGTTTTCGTTCGCTTGACTGTGCGTTAGTGGGACACTGGGTTGGCGGATTGGTTGTTGAGCGTTAAAATGTGGTTTTTCATTAGCGAAAAACGGAGTGTAATAGACTATGGCCACAGCAAAGAATCTAGTGATTGCCCAAAGCGGTGGTCCTAGTCCGGTCATTAATAACACCCTGCGGGGAATCATCGAAACGGCTCGTAATCTTGACGAAATCGGCACTGTTTATGGCGCCCGTCATGGAATTGAAGGAGTCCTCAAAGAAGAACTGTGGGATCTTTCTAGCCAATCACATGAAGAAATCGAATTGCTTGAATTTACACCGGCGGCTGGATCCATTGGTACGTGCCGATACAAGTTAAAGGCTGGACAGGACGAAGATTTTGATCGTGTTCTTGAAGTATTCAAGGCCCATGATGTTGGCTACTTTATCTACATTGGTGGAAATGATTCGATGGATACGGCCAATAAAATTGCTAGTTTGGCGCAACAACGCGGACTCGACCTAGTTGGTATTGGTGGTCCAAAGACCATTGATAACGATGTCGGTGATAACGAGTACAAATTGATCGACCATACGCCAGGCTATGGTTCGACGGCAAAATATTGGATGCACGCAGTTCAGAACGCGAATGAGGAAAATCGAGGTTCTTCTCCGGCTGATCCGGTATTAGTTCTGCAAGCGATGGGACGTAAAATTGGGTACATCCCAGCCGCCGCTCGACTGGCTGATCCAAACCGCGAACTACCACTGCAAATATATTTGGCCGAAAGCCCCTGCTCGCTTGCTCAATTAGCAGACAATGTCAATGATCAACTGAAACAGGATGGTCGCTGTATAGTAGTCGTCAGCGAAGGGTTCGATGTGGGTGACCTTGGCGAGGTGAAAGACGGGTTTGGGCACACCAGTTTTAGCTCTAGCCAGACGACAGTTGCTCAATTGATCGTCAACTACCTTAATACAAACGGGCTCGCCGCCCACGGTTCAGCACGGTGTAACGTGCCGGGCACTGACCAGCGTCACAGCATGGCATACGCTTCGACGGTAGATCTAGCAGAAGCTTACCTAGCTGGCAAAAAAGCTTGTACTTTGGCAGCGGCTGGCGATAGTGGTAATATGGCGACCATTTTAAGAAACCCAGGTGACGAATACGGAGTGTATTACGACAAAGTACCTTTGAGCGAAGTTGCTAATAGCGAACGCACGTTCCCCACTGAGTGGATTACTGACAGTGGGAATGATGTGACGGACGCGTTCATTAAATATGCTCAACCACTGCTTGGTGATTCAATGGTAAGTTTACCAATGCTTCAAGGCCGCCAACGGTTGACACAGCTCGAACCGATATTTGCAACTCAGCAATTAGCCCCCTATGAACCTCAGGCAAAACGATAGAGTTGCTGCTGGCCGAAAAAACCGATTAAATATTTAGACCCCTGATATAGATAAAAAAATATGTACGAATTAGAACGCACCAAAGAGTTTTTTGTTGGCATTGATTCAGACGGTTGTGCATTTGACACAATGGAACTCAAGCACAAAGAATGCTTCATACACAACACAATTCAATACTATAACTTACAGGCAATCAGTAAATATGCTCGCGAAGCTGCCGAGTTTGTAAACTTGTATTCTAAGAGTCGTGGGATTAATCGGTTTCCAGCGTTGGTGGAATCGCTGCAGTGGTTGCAGAAACGGCCCGAGGTTGCGGCCCGCGGTGTGACCATCGAAATTCCACCGGGATTATTACGGTGGGTCGAGGAGGAAACCAAGCTTGGTAACCCAGCGCTCGAAACCTTATTGGCAGGAAGTGAAAATCCTGATCCTGATCTAATCACTGCGTTAAAATGGTCCGTTGCCGTTAATGATGCGGTGGCTGAAATGGTACATGGCGTGCCGCCCTTCCCTTTAGTTCGCGAGTGTCTGGCAAAACTGCATCCCCAATGTGACATGCTCGTCGTGTCGGCGACACCCAATGAAGCCTTGAACTCGGAGTGGGGTGAGCACGGATTAGCACAATTTGTTACCGAGATTTGTGGGCAAGAATCTGGGAACAAAAAAGAGACATTAACCAATGCCGCTAAATTCGCAACGGATCATTCTTTGATGATTGGCGATGCGCCTGGTGACTATAATGCGGCGGTTGCTAATGATTGTTTGTTCAATCCGATTAATCCAGGCGCGGAAGAAGCGAGTTGGCAGCGGTTCTTTGATGAGGGCGTTGATAAGTTTTTGACGGGTGAATTTGCCGGTGAATATCAGCAATCACTATTGGATGAATTCGATTCTTTTTTGCCAGTTGAGCCACCTTGGCCAGTAAACGCTGCATAATGGGTTATCGGTAAGACCTATGATGCTTTCTACTAAAGAATAAACCTTAAACAGGAATTGTGAAAAGAGATGTCGGAAGAAAAAGCAGATTTTGGCCTGATCGGCCTAGCAGTGATGGGTGAGAACTTGGCATTAAATATTGAAAGCCGCGGTTACCGTATGGCAGTTTTCAATCGGTCCATCGATAAAGTTGATAACTTAATACAAGGTCGTGCGGCAGGTAAGAATTTTGTGGGTTGTCATAGTTTGGAAGAGTTGGTTGCCAGCCTAAAATCTCCTCGGAAAATCATGATGCTTGTTAAAGCTGGACCAGCGGTTGACACAATCATTGATGCATTGCTGGAATTGTTAGATGAAGGCGACGTCATTATTGATGGTGGTAACACGCATTTTGTTGATACGGAACGTCGCACTAATCATGTTGAAGAAAAAGGAATGTTGTATATAGGTACGGGAGTATCCGGTGGTGAAGAAGGAGCGTTAAAGGGTCCGAGTATGATGCCCGGTGGTAGTGAATCAGCTTGGCCGCTTGTGGAACCGATCTTTAAAGCCATCGCTGCCAAAGTAGGTCCTAACGACGATATTCCGTGTTGTGAATGGGTAGGCCCTCGTGGCGCTGGGCATTATGTGAAGATGGTTCACAACGGAATTGAATATGGTGACATGCAATTGATTTGCGAAGCCTACCACATGCTTAAAGAAGCGGGTGGATTGGACAATGACCAACTTTACGATGTTTTTACTGAATGGAATCAAGGCGATCTGCAAAGTTATTTGATTGAGATTAGCCGCGACATTTTTAGTGTTGATGATGATTTGGCTGAAGGTAGGTTGCTGGATAAAGTACTTGATAGGGCGGGAGCCAAGGGCACAGGCAAATGGATGAGCCAATTAGCATTAGATTTAGGTGTCCCCAGTACGTTGGTTACAACGGCCGTTTACGCGCGTTGTTTGTCCGCTCAAAAGGAAGCCCGCGTGCGAGCGTCATCTGTTTTGCAAGGACCAGCAACGAGCGACGCTTCTACTAAGATAAGTGACGAACAACGTAAAACCTTGATTGATGACGTGCGACAGGCTTTGTATGCATCGAAAATTGTGAGTTATGCTCAGGGTTTTGTCCAATTACAGACCGCTGCCTTGGTACATGATTGGCCGTTAAATTATGGAGATTGTGCTTTGTTGTGGCGTGGTGGGTGCATCATTCGCGCTCAATTCCTCGATCGCATCAAGGAAGCCTTTGACGAAGATCCTAATCTTGAAAATCTACTGCTACACCCGTTCTTTACTGAAGCCGTACACAACGCTCAAGCTGCCTGGCGGCGAGTGATTGTATTGGCCACGGAATTGGGTATTCCTGTTCCCGCGTTCAGTGCGGCATTAGCGTACTATGACAGTTATCGCCGTGAAAGTTTGCCAGCCAATCTTCTACAAGCTCAACGCGATTATTTCGGCGCACATACCTATGAACGTACGGACCGTGAAGGTTCGTTTCACGCTCAATGGTTGCAATGGCGACGTGACCCTCAAGATTGATTCAACCAGCAATTTACAATTGAACGACTGCACCTAAAATATCAGAAGTTGAAACAACCACAGAAAGCGACAAAATGAAATCCGCGGAATATGTGCAAGGATTATTTGGTTTTCAGGACCAAGTCATTGTCGTTATTGGCGGTACGGGGGTGCTCGGAGGGGGCTTGTGCGATGGGTTCGCCGCAGCCGGAGGCCAGGTCGTTGTTTCTGGTCGTAATGAAACTAAGGGGTTAGAGCGAGTTGCTGCTATCGAACAAGCTGGCGGCAAGGCACATTTTATTACCGTCGATGTATTTGAGAAAAGCTCCATTGAGCAGTTGTGTCAGCAAGTGATTGAGCAATACGGTCAAGTCGATGTATTGATTAATTGTGCTGGCATGAATGCAGCCAATCCGTTTGAAGAGATAGAGGGTGACGAATGGGACCGAATTATGGCAGCAAATTTACGCGCCACACAATTTGGTTGCCAGGTTTTTGCGGCCGTGATGCGAGAACAGTCGGGGGGAGGAGCAATTCTCAATATTGGTAGCGTGACCGCTCACTTGCCGTTGTCCGGTGTATTTGCCTACTCTGCATCAAAGGCTGCTGTTGTGAATTTAACCAAGAATGTCGCGCGAGAATACGCGACTCTCGGTGTGCGAGTCAACGTGTTGTGTCCCGGGTTTTTCCCGGCGCGACAGAATCGAGATATTTTAAGTCCTGAGCGAGTTGAGAATATTATGACTCAGACACCCATGGATCGTTTTGGCGAGCCACATGAACTTGTTGGTGCGGCACTGCTGCTGTGTTCGCGTAATGCCGGGAGTTTCATCACTGGTGCCGAATTCTATGTCGATGGTGGATTTACAGCGAATCGATTCTAAGTCGTGAGATATGGTGGTGTGTTAATCCCTTTAACCTCCAATGGCGACTGGCTAGTCGACAAGATCACGTAGATATTGCCCGTACTCATTGTTAATGTCGTTTGCTAGGCGACCAAGTTGGTCTGCATTGATGTAGCCTGCGGTGTAGACTATTTCCTCGATACAAGCGATCTTCAGGCCTTGACGCTGTTCGATAGTTTGCACGAAATCACCTGCTTGAATCAATGATTCGTGAGTTCCAGTGTCTAGCCAAGCAAACCCACGAGTGAATCGGTCAACGTGTAATTGATTGCGGCGTAAATACTCTTTGTTAACGTCCGTGATTTCATATTCGCCCCGAGCGGAAGGTTGAAGATTAGTCGCGATGTCAACAACTTGGTTGTCATAGAAATAGAGCCCCGGAACGGCGTAATTTGAAACAGGATGATCTGGTTTTTCAACAAGTTCAAGGGGGTTCCCTGCTTCATCGAATGTCACGACACCGTAACGTTGCGGGTCGCTAACCGGATAACCAAACACTGTAGCACCAGTATCTCGCTGACAAGCTTGACGAAGCATGTCACGGAAGCCCTGACCATAAAATACGTTGTCTCCTAAGACTAGTGCCACGTGTTCGTTACCAATGAATTCGCGACCAACGACGAATGACTGGGCTAAGCCTTCAGGTTTTTCTTGTACCGCGTAGGAAATGCTAATTCCTAACTGGCTACCATCGCCAAATAAATTCTGAAAACTTGGTATGTCGCGTGGTGAGGATATAATGAGTAAATCTCGTATTCCTGCAAGCAACAACGTTGACAGCGGATAGTAGATCATCGGCTTGTCGTAAATTGGCAGCAGTTGTTTGGAGATGACTCGCGTCAGTGGATACAATCGTGATCCGCTACCGCCGGCGAGAATAATGCCTTTATTGAAATGTGATTCAGTCATAGGTTTACTACTTCGTCTGTTGCGTGGTAAATGTTTGAAATGGTACTGCCGAAGGTGACAGTGGCCAGGAGATCTCTATTGATGTTTGCCGAGTCGTTGTCCGCGGTAACTGCCATCCATCACCCGCTTTGTCCAGGGCGAGTTTTGTAGGTACCAGTCAATGGTTTGTTCCAATCCGGATTCGAATTGATACTGCGGTTGCCAGTTCAATTCCGTGCTTAATCGTGAGCAGTCAATGGCGTAACGTTGGTCATGGCCAGGCCGATCCGTAACGAACGTAATTAGTTCGCGACTACAGTGTTCCTGCTTGTTTAATTTGTCGACGATATCACAAATGGCGTGCACGATTTCCAAGTTGGTTCGCTCACTATTGCCGCCGATATTGTAGACTCGTCCAGGTTCGCCTTGATTAAATACTGTTCGTAGGGCCCTGCAATGATCTTCGACGTGCAACCAATCTCGGATGTTAGATCCGTCACCATAGATCGGAAGTGGTTCACGTTGTACTGCTTTGGAAATCATCAACGGTATCAATTTTTCCGGAAATTGAAACGGACCATAATTATTGGAGCAATTAGTCGTTAGGACGGGCAGTCCAAATGTGTGATGGTATGCTCTTACAAAATGATCGGCCGCCGCTTTGGATGCTGCATACGGCGAGTTTGGTTGGTAGGCAGTGGTTTCGCTAAAGAGACCCGTGGGGCCGAGCGAGCCATAAACTTCATCGGTTGAAACGTGTAGAAACCGGAATTGTTCTTGGGTCGCAGCAGGTTGGTCGCGCCAGTATTGAAAGCAACTATCCAGTAGATTACAGGTGCCAACAACATTTGTTTGTACAAATAGAGCCGGACCATCAATACTGCGATCGACGTGAGATTCAGCGGCGAGATTGATGATCCCCCGAGGATTGTGTTTAACTAAGATGTCCGTGACCAAATCCGAATCACAAATATCTCCTTCAATGAATTTGTAAAGTTCGTGGTTTTTAATTTCTTCTAATGAATCGAGGTTGCCGGCGTAGGTCAACTTATCGAGCACGATGACGTTTTGCGCAGCGGTTAAAACGAGTTGCTTTGCTAAACAACTGCCAATGAACCCCGCTCCACCGGTGATCAATATTGGTGAATCCGTCATCAACCCCCACAGTCCTCATGAAAAAACAAAAGTAAATCATTGAATCTATTCTAACGGGAAATACCATTATTGAATGTCCGCAAAAAAAATTCGCCCAGTTTGATCTCAAAACTGTTTGATATAAACCGACTATTCGTCATAACAGTCGCTGGTTTTACGCAGATCACTGGATCGAAAGTGGGATTTAGACGTGAATAGATCGAGGTAGATAACACCCGTCAAGGTCCTCGGAATACCAATCGCGGAGTACTTGGTGCAAATCTTCGCGGCTCTTTATCTTGGTGAAATCGGCGCGTACTAAACTGTGCTCCGGGTGCAATGCAGAATATTTAATGCAGGACTTCCGCATAACCATTGCTGTTCTTTCCTCACCATAGAGTTCGGCCGCCAGGTCGAAATGCTTGGTGATTACTTTTCGTTGTTCAAACAGAGACGGAGGCGGAGGTAGAATGCCCGTCTTGGCCAAAGCCTTCGTTTGTTGGAAGATCCAGGGGTTTCCAATGCATCCTCGAGCCACAGTCACTCCATCCACACTCGTTTGCGTGATCATGTCGAGACAATCTTGAGCGGCAAAAAGATCGCCACTTCCCAGAATCACACGATCGGGGAATCGTTGTTTGACTTCACTTAAAAATTCCCAACGACTCGGTCCGTTATAGCGTTGCTTCACCGTCCGTCCATGAACCGTGACTGCCGCGACGCCGATGTCAAATGCGCCCTCGATGATTTTAAAAAAATGTTCGCGGCTCAGTTCCGTGTCGTCGATTCCTCTCCGCATTTTGACGGTGACTGGAATGGATGACGGCACGGCTTTTCGAGTTCGCTGGATGATATCTAGAGCCACGTCCGGTTGGCTGAGGTGAAATCCTCCACGACAGCGACCTAATACTTTTTTGACAGGGCAGCCAAAGTTGATATCGATGACATCAAATCCCGCCTCGACTAATTTAACAGCACCCGCTGCAAATTGTTCTGGTTCGGTGCCCATGAGTTGCCCGCCCACCGGTCGTTCTTCATCCGTAATATAGAGGTAATGTTTATTTTTTTGGCGTCGTGGGTTTAGGGCGACGAGGAATTTGTCGAGCATTACTTCACAGACCCCATAGGTCGCTCCGTGTCTGCGGGCGATCAATCGCATAGGCCAGTCGCTGTATCCCGAGAGGGCAGCTTGGACTACGGGAAATCCAATGGCGACATTATCAAGCGACAGTGGTTTTAATTGATGCAAGCGAGAGGTGTTTCTATAAGGAAAACGGAGTTATGCTTTTGCAGATTCTATTTTATTGATGGCCCAGCGACAAGCGTCTTGTACGGTTGGCGATTCAACTCGCAGGGCATCTTTTAAAATGCCTAAATGTTCTACCGCGAGTTGATTGCCAAGAGCAATCGCAGCATTGCGGAGTAGTCCATCTCGTTTAGTTCTCCAAAGCGGGGTTTGCCGATAGGCTGCACGGAATGATTTCTCGTTGGATTGGAATAGTTGTTCAATATCGAGACAGTTTAATGCTTCACTGGCAATAAAATCGGGTTCGCTACTGTGCGATCCGCGGCGGTTCCAAGGGCAAACGTCCTGGCAGATGTCACATCCGAAGACCCAGTCCCCCATGTTTTGTTTTAGCTCATCGGGGATCGAGCCGCGATGTTCAATTGTCAAATAGCTAATACATTTGGTGGCATCGAGTACATACGGAGCTGGAAATGCGTTGGTGGGGCATTGATCGAGACAGGCAGTACAGGTTCCACAGTGATTGGTTGTACTAGGTTGGTCGTAGTCTAACTCAGCGGTGCTTAAAAGGATCGTTAGGAAAAAGTAACTGCCTTGTTGAGAATGAATGAGCATCGTATTTTTGCCAACCCAACCTAAGCCCGCCATTTGCGCGAATTCTCTTTCAAGAATAGGTGCAGTATCGACGACTCCACGGCATTTGTCTGTAGGCAATAATTCTTGATGATATTGTTTGAGTTGTTTAATTCGCTGGTGGATGAGGTCATGGTAGTCGGTGCTACCCCAAGCATATCGAGCGACACGACCCTCCCCTGCGGTTGGTGTGACAACGTCGCCTTCACCGTAATGCATGGCTAGGACCAACAGAGATTGCACGTCCTCAAGTACATGTCGGGGATGCACATAGGCGTCTTGGCGATCTTGCATATATTGCATCGAGCCGGCATAGCCTTCGCTGAGCCAGTGCGTAAAATGATGCAATCCGGTGGGTGTTACCGCTGGACAGCAGGCAGCGAGTTGAAAGCCCAATTCATGAGCTTTATTCTTCAGGCAAGTGGTTATATCAGTGGAAGTCACTGTTGGTTTTGTAACCTATTTGATTGAGTGTGAATGGAATGCTGAATTGATATTGGACAAAAACGCGAAAACCGGTAAATTTACCACAGAATGCGTGCGGTAGCGCGTGATGATTCGGTGGTAATTCCGATGTTAAGTAGTTTAAAAAGAGTGTTAGGCAAAATGAAGACTAAGCTCACCACAATAATATGTAAAGTTCATTTGCGCGGGATATTTTCTGCTGCTCCTGTTTTAGCGACAATGGCGATCCTCGTCGGTTGCCAAACACCGACAAACATGACAACGCGGATCCTGCCGCCGAGCACTCAATTGAGTGCTCAGCAATACTATCAACAAGCCCCCAGTACGGCAACCAACGTTGATTTAGGTGTCCCGACGAGTGATGAAGTTCAGGGCGCTGATAGTTGGTCTCCACGAGTGCGCCGACCGATTCAAATTGCCAGTGAACCAGATGGGCGGCAAGTGTCGTTTGAGCAACCCCTTGATACGTCGCTGCCAACGCAGGACTCCGACGTGATTCGACTTTCGATTGGGGATCGAGAGAGTGCCGCCTCCGAAAGCAACGAACCTGTAGTTGTCGAGCGTCCCCGCTAGGATATTTCACTCGTCAAGCCATTGAGTGAAAACGAACAATAGATGACTCGGCAATAGTAATAACGGTTGTTAGAATCAGTTAAGGCTCAATGGTCTTTCATCTGTCCGTAAACTGTCTCTGAGGTCTCGTAATGCCTGCAGCATTCTCTATCGGTGATTGCTTAATCGATCCGCCGCTGTTGCAAGCGCCGATGGCAGGTTTTACGAATTATGCATTTCGTCAAGTTGTCCGAGAATTCGGTGGAGTTGGATTGCAAGCAACGGAAATGATTCATGCTCGTGGCTTTGTCTGGATGGAAGAGCACAAAGCAGAGCACCCTGCTCGTTTGTGGGGAGTTAAGGAGGAATCTCGGCCATTGGCGGTGCAGATATGGGACAATGACCCGACGGCAATGGCCATTGTGGGTCGGCGGTTGTCGCATGAATATAATGTTAGCGTTGTCGATATCAATTTCGGCTGCCCAGTTCGTAAAGTAACAGAGCGCGCGGAGAGCGGATCTTATCTGTTGAGCGATCCAGATCGCGTTGGCAGGATTATAGAAACTGTCGTAGAAGCGTGTGCTCCGACACCAGTTACCGCTAAGATTCGGCTTGGCTGTACGCGAGACCAAATGAACTTCATTGATATCGCTCAAGTCGTAGAAGGCGCTGGCGCCGCCGCACTGACCGTCCATGGGCGGACAGCTCAAGATATGTTCAGGGGAGAAGCCGATTGGGATCGCATCTCAGAAATAAAACCGTACCTTAAGCATATTCCGCTTATTGGTAACGGTGATTTAGATTCCCCCGAGAAGGTCGTGTCAGCATTTCAGAAGTATGACGTTGATGGCGTGATGATCGCTCGAGCCTCGCTGGGGCGGCCGTGGTTGTTCGCTCAATGTGCCGCAGCGTTAGAGGGGCGGAATATACCCCTGGAACCTTCGTTATTACAGCAAAAGAAAATCATGTTAAGGCATTACGAACTGGTTTGTGAGCGCTTTGGTGAGACGCGGGGTACGTTGCTGATGCGAAAATATGCCTGTTGCTATGCGGTTGGTAAACCTGGCGCGAGACATTTCAGAACCCATGCCGCTACGATGGAAACTGCTACTGAGTTTCATCGAGTGATTGAGGAGTACTTTCCTCGCGAGCCAGCGACGATCAGCAAATAGGGTTAATGATACTCCGTGAATTCGTCGTTTTTGAAACGCTTCCAATAGTCCATTAGGTCGCGCCGTACGCCGGGCGACAAGAGCACGAGCCCGAGGATGTTAGGGAATGCCATGCAGAGGATCATCATGTCGGAGAAGTCTAAGACTGTACCGAGTTGGGCGGTTGCTCCGACAAATACAGCGACGACAAATAATAGTTTATAAGTGTATACACTAAATTTGCTTGAACCGAACAGAGTTTCCCAGCACCGCTCACCGTAGTAACTCCATGAAATCATAGTGGAGTAGGCAAACAATACGACAGCGACAGTTAGGACATAGGGGAACCAACTGATTTCTGAAGCGAAAGCCTTACTCGTCAATGCGGTTCCGGCAAGGCCTTCGTCAAGCCATGCCGCGTTATTCCACGCTCCGGTAATTAAAATGACAAGCGCTGTCATTGAGCAGACAACAATGGTGTCGATAAAAGGTTCGAGTAGAGCGACGGTCCCTTCACGAATTGGTTCGCTGGTTTTTGCGGCACTATGGACAATGGCAGCACTACCGACACCTGCTTCGTTTGAAAATGCGGCACGTTGAACGCCAATGATCAATACGCCGACCATTCCACCACCAAAAGCGCTGGGGTTGAAGGCTTCAGTAAAGATTAATCCGATGAGGGCAGGTAATTCTGTAATGTGGCTGATGATGACGAACAAGCAAGCGAGCACGTAAATTGCACACATCGTCGGGACGATCTTTTCCGCGACGCTGCCAATACTCTTAATTCCTCCGATGATGACGCCGCCGACAAGAATCGCCATGACGAGTCCGTAAATGGATTTGAACGTTTTGGCGGACGATTCAATGTTGGCGGTTAAAGTCTGCTTTTCACTATGGAGTTTGGTGACCGTTTCGGTTTCCTGTGCTGCGTTTGCGGTTTCTATTTGTTCGTTTAATTCGGCGAGTCGATCCGATTCAGCGGCGTGATAGATTGTTAGCAATTGTGAACCGGCTTGATTGGATTGGAACATGTTTCCCCCGCCAAAACTTCCCATGATGCACATCACGGTGAACAGGAACCCGAGAACGACTCCGAGGGGGCCGAGGCCGATTTGACGGAGGCCTTCAGGTAAGTAGGCCATCGGACCACCGATGACCGAGCCGTCTGGTTTGATTTTACGGTATTTTTGTCCGAGTGTGCATTCGACGAATTTGCTGGTCATACCGAAAAATCCACAAGCGAGCATCCAGAAGAATGCCCCTGGACCGCCCATGGACATAGCGATGGTGACGCCAGCGATGTTCCCCAAGCCAACTGTTGCCGACAACGCTGAGGACAATGCTTGCATATGTGTAACTTCCCCCGCCTCGTCCGGATTGTCGTACTTGCCGCGTACTACTTGAATGGCATGACGAACTCCCCAAATATTAAATCCCTTCATGAAGATCGTGAAAAACACGGCACCGCACGCCAACCAGAGAACGACAAAGGGCATGCCGCGAGTTTCAATGGCGATGTGTTTTCCTGCGTCGTCGACGACAAGATTACCGGCCAACAATGCTTGCTTGACTTCATCACGGGTCAGCGTGTCTGTGGTGTCAACTTGTTCGAGATTAGATTTAGACGCTACGAACAATTTAAGTTCGTTATCCCATTCATATTTCTGTGACTTGACAGTGTGCGAAACATATTCAATTTTAAGGGATAACGTACCGTTGGCTGAATCGGTCAACGTTCCATCCGTAATTTTGCTTTCGTTGTATTGTCCTGCCAGAACACCAGTTTGGACAGTTGTTTCTGTTAATGGCGGGAAATCACCGCCGGTCAGTTGTTCAAAGTCGGTCGTGGCGGCCGCTTTGTCGCGATAGAAGTATTTGACTTCTTTGAATTGAACGGTTTCGACGTCCGTAGAAAAGACGCGAAAGAACAGGACTTTTCCAATTCCATTGACGGCAGCGCCGAACACTTCGTCGCTGAACTCGGCAATGGAAAAAACGGCCTCTTCCTGGTTTGCTGGGGTAATGACCGCAGAACTGGCAGTTGTAAAATCGTCGGCGCTACCTGATTCACTGTTTTTGGTAACAGTTGCGGGCACGTTTTCAGTCACTGGCTCTGCGGTATTTTGACCCCACGTTACAGCAGTCCACAGGCCGGTTGAAAATAACAAAGCCCAGAATACAAATTGTTTGTTATTAGTTGATCGAAAACGGTGCATTGAAGATGTAACCTACTGAATAGAAAAACAGTGAAAAGGCAGTATATCCAAACAAAAAAGGATGGAATTAAGTCGTTGATTATAACCTATTGTAATACTCTGGTAGTGACTTATATAGGCGAAGAGTAACGGGTAAATCTTTTTCAAACCTAATGTTGCAATAAATCAGAAATGGGTTTATGATAGAGGTTAAATGAGGAGGATAATTAAATAATGTTGATGTCGTCCTCAGGAAATAAAAAACCTTACACTTCATGAGTAAACGTCACAATTTCTAGCTTAGATGAGGAGGTAATGAAGATGGCATTTTTAGATTCCGACATTACTATCCTCGATGTTCTACGCAAACGCGGCGGTATGACAGTTTCTGAGCTTTCAGAATGTTTAAACGTCACGGGAACAGCGGTTCGTCAGCGATTAAATCGACTGCTTGAAGAAGGTGATATTAATCGTGAACGTATGGGGACATTACGTGGTCGCCCTCGACATTGTTACTCGATAACAACAAAAGGCCGTCGTCGTAGTGGAGAAAACTTCGCGGATCTAGCGATTGCATTGTGGCAGGAAATTCGATCCATCGACGATGTAGAAATAAAACGGGGATTACTGCAGCGAATTTCTGGCCGAATGGCCCAGTTGTATGCCGGAAAAATCGAAGGAAAATCGGTCATTGAACGAATGAATTCACTTGCAGTGCTATTCTCAGAACGCCGGGTTCCGATAAAAATAAGCACCACTGGTGAATTTCCACAAATTAGCTTAGAGGTTTGTCCATACCCTGAGCTCGCGGAGCAAGATCGCAGTGTTTGTAGTATGGAGCGTCTATTGTTTTCGGAAATGATCGGTGAGACATTGCAATTGACTAATTGTCGACTGGATGGTGATTGCAGTTGTACGTTTGAAGCAATTGCACCAGATGTTAACAGGACTGTAATGCAAATTGAACCAGTAAAATGACAACCAGTGTCAAAGATAGAACAATGACATCAATTAGAGATCAAGAGTTTTTAAGAGGGACATTAGGGTAGCCGTATGAACCAACCAATGCCATGGATTGAAGGTCGTTTTGAAGAAAACGTTATTGTCACGACTGTGGAGCAGTCAATTAACTGGGCTCGCCAGTCGAGCATATGGCCAATGACTTTCGGTTTAGCATGCTGTGCGATTGAAATGATGGCCGCCGGTGCGAGTCGTTATGATATGGACCGTTTTGGAGCGGGTGCGTTTCGGGCCACACCGCGTCAAGCGGATCTCATGATCGTGGCAGGTACGGTAACTTATAAAATGGCGAGTCGCGTACGACGTCTCTACAACATGATGCCTGATCCAAAATATGTGATTGCCATGGGAGCTTGCACCATTGGTGGTGGCCCATACTTCAAGTGGGGATATCACGTTGTCAAAGGCGTGGATTTAGTCGTTCCCGTTGATGTATATATTCCAGGCTGTCCTCCTCGACCAGAAGCTTTGCTTGAAGGTTTGATGCGTGTTCAAGATAAGATTCGCGGCCACAAAATCACGAAGAAAGAAGGCACTGGTGCAAGTTCAAAATTTGCTCATCGTGGCATTAAAACGCCAGACGAGTTGCCATTGCCTCATAACAGTGGTTTTGTAACTACACCAGAGCAGCATCGCGAACCCGTTTTTCATCACCAAAAATTAAAAGGAAAATAAGTCTGCCATGAATGACAGGCAGGTTTGTAATAAGTTGGTTGGCATAACCTCACTGGTTTCCGAGTGTAATACCAATCGTTCAATAAAGAGTTACTGTTTTCTTACCAATTATCCACTTTGATTCGACCTTGGCATATGCAAAATTATTGGCATGGTTAGACTCGGATTCTGTACAACGCGAAATAGATATGACACATAAATTAACAATAGAAAACTTGCACGTTAGCGTCGATGATAAACCAATTTTACGAGGTGTAAATCTAGTTCTTGTCGAAGGGGAAACGCACGCTTTGATGGGGCCGAATGGATCCGGAAAAAGTACACTTGGAATGGCCGTTATGGGTCATCCAAAATATGAAGTGACTGCCGGTACAATTAAGTTGGATGACCGAGATGTTCTTTCGATGTCACCGGATGAAAGAGCACGTGCTGGTTTGTTTATGGCCTTTCAACGCCCTGTGGCTATTCCCGGCGTGAAGATGGCTGATTTTTTGCGTCATAGTACGACGAATGTCCGCAATCCCGATCGGAAAGAGGGTGAAGATCTGATTCCGATGAAAGATTTCCGCGCTGAGCTCAAGGACAATATGAATAAACTTGAGATGGACATGCAATTTGCGCGTCGCTACGTGAATGACGGGTTCTCCGGTGGCGAGATGAAGCGTGCAGAAATATTGCAACTCGCTATGCTACAACCCACATTCGCCATCTTGGATGAAACCGACAGTGGTTTAGATGCGGATGCAGTTCGTCTCGCAAGTGAAAGTATTGCGGAGATTGGTCGCGCTAAGATGGGGTTATTGATCATTACCCATCACGATAAATTGCTTGTTCACAATCCCCCCGAGTTTACGCACGTGATGCTCGGTGGTCGGATTGTTGAAACGGGTGGAATTGAATTGGCGGAAGAACTACACGAAAGTGGATATGAACGAATTCGCGCAGCCTACCCAGATGCAGAAGCACAAAATGAAGTGATGTCTTCGAGTGAAGCGACATCGTAATTTCGGAAACAAGCCCGATGAAAAAAGGGCTTTAAATACTTTATATAGAGGTTTTATTATGGCAACGGAAGTCACTCCAAGCGAAAAATCTGAAGTCGTCGGCGAAATTAATAAATATGATTTCCGCACAGAAAACGAGGCGGTTTTTAAAGTTGAAAAAGGAATCAATGCTGACATTGTTCGGCAGATTTCTGAGATGAAAAAAGAACCTCAGTGGATGCTTGATTTCCGACTTGAAGCGTTGGAAATATTTGAGAGCAAACCGATGCCAGAATGGGGTGGCGATATAGATATTGATTTTCAGGATATCTTTTACTACCTCAAGCCAACCGAAGGTCAAGGCAAAACTTGGGATGAAGTGCCCGAGGAGATCAAAGACACGTTTGAGCGTCTAGGACTTCCCCAAGCGGAACGTGAATATCTAGCGGGCGTAAAAGCTCAGTTTGATAGTGAAGTGGTTTACGGTAGTGTATCAGAAGATCTCGATAAACTCGGTGTTATTTTTACCGACACGGATACGGCGCTCAGGGAACATCCAGAATTGTTGAGAGAATATTTTGGTACGATTATTCCATCCTTGGACAATAAATTCGCCGCGTTGAATTCAGCGGTTTGGTCTGGTGGTTCGTTTATCTACATCCCGCCCGGAGTGAAAATCGAATTTCCACTGCAAGCATATTTTCGTATTAACGCGGAAAATATGGGTCAGTTTGAACGAACGTTGATCATCGTTGACGAAGGAGCTGAGATCCACTATGTCGAAGGTTGTACCGCTCCAATGTATTCGAGTGATAGTTTGCATTCGGCGGTCGTTGAAGTCATCGTCAAAAAGAACGCACGCTGTCGCTATACCACGATTCAGAACTGGGCAAATAATATTTATAACCTGGTTACAAAACGAGCTGTTTGTATGGCCGACGCGACAATGGAATGGGTTGATGGCAATTTAGGCAGTCAGTTGACGATGAAATATCCAGCAGTTTACATGATGGAACCAGGAGCCCACGGTGAGATATTATCGATTGCGTTTTCCAGTAAAGGTCAACATCAGGATGCAGGCGCTAAATTGGTTCACGCGGCACCGAACACGACTGGCCAAATAATCTCGAAATCGATTTCGAAGAATGGTGGCCGCAGTAGTTATCGTGGTTTGGTAAAAGTCGAAAAAGGTGCTCATAACGCTAAGAATAATGTGGTTTGTGATGCTTTG
>Ga0302134_10000363_pt1 | contig 19034 bp, 9 predicted proteins | sample CB9_SCM_MG_FD_203123 | JGI IMG/M metagenome (GOLD analysis project Ga0302134, IMG submission 203123) | Marine microbial communities from Western Arctic Ocean, Canada - CB9_SCM | ecosystem: Environmental > Aquatic > Marine > Oceanic | place: Canada: Western Arctic Ocean | collected 2017-09-19
GTTATCGAGAAAAGCCACGTTACCCCACCCGGGTTCGGAATTGTGATGCCAAAAGCTGTATTGAAAGGGTTTGTTAATGGGTCCAGGAACCTCCTGTTGCCATCCGTAGGCACCGACCGGGTAGTCGTTGGCTAAAACGACCTGAGACGGTGAGCGAATCTGGCTCATCTTTTTGCCGTGGAGCCCGTTGGATCCATTGGAGTTGCCGCCACTGTTGTAAAAATAACTGTTACCGAATGTGTCGAATAAGCTCGGTTTGCGCTTGGCACCCCACCGGCCCGGTGTCGCTCCGTCATCCCTCGGGCATTTGAAAATTCGGAAGACTCCCTCGTTGTCGTCTTGTTTGACCTTTCGGTTGATTGTGACATACGGATTAATCATCCGCTCCTGAGCCAAGTATTCCGTTCCTCGTTTGCCTCCCCAAGAATAATAGGACAACACGGGGCCACCTTTATGGGAAGGCAGTCCGTCTTCGTTATCATCGACGTAGAGAAGTGTGGCCAAGGATTGCTGGAGAAGTTGACTGGAACAGGTTACGCGTTGGGCCGTTTTCTTTGCGGACGCTAGTGCGGGCAACAGCAAGCCCGCAAGGATTGCGATAATGGCGATGACTACCAGCAGTTCAATTAGCGTAAATCCTCGGCTTTGTTTCGTTTTCATTTCCCTTCAGCTTTCAATTCTTCACCTGTCTTGCCGCCGTGTTTGCGGAGGAGGTCGGCTATTTTTTACCGCTGGCCAAGTCCAGGGGTGTATCACCGTTGTTATCCAGTGCATTCATGTCCGGACCCCTACCAATCAGCATTTCAGTGATTTCCAAGTGAGAGTATTCCGCCTCATCATGTAAAGGTGTGCATCCATAGTCATCCTTGGCGTTCACATCTACTTCATTATTTATCAATAATTCGACGATCTCTGTGTAACCCCAAAAAGCTGCACGGTGCAATGGAGTGTCTCCCCACTTACCCGCCCTCACATTCTTATTCGTTCCAGCGGCTAAATGCTCCTTTACTGCTTCGATATCCCCTTCTTCGGCAGCAAGATGTAATGACTTTGCATTTGACTGCAATGGCTCACACCCCGCCAACAGTACAGCTGTGATTGTTACAGTTAGGAGGTATTTCATCTTTCTTCAGCTTCCAGCTCCTTCTCAGTCTTGCCGCCGTGCTTACGGAAGAGGCCAGCGGTTTCGGGATGCTTAGTCATATCTAGTGGTGTTTGATCTTTCATATTCTTCGGACTCACATCCGCACCATTGGCAATCAACAGTTCAACGACTTCCTTGTAACAATTGACTAGTCCCTATCCAACGGAACGTCGAAATGGTTCTCCCTTTCCAGAACTCCCATACCCCATTCACCAAGTACGTCCCAAGAATCCAAATGAGTTTGGCTGGCGACCGTTTCAAAGCCACGCCCACCTCGTGCAGCCGCTTCTGAATCAATTTCTCCATGCGCCAACTTCATGTCGTAAATAAATTGCCATTGATACCAAGTTACACTGGGAGACGGGTAAACATTTTGAAATGCAGCACCCCATTTTGTGCCGGTCTTGCCATACCAACGGCTTTTGGATCCGAGAAAGTTAAAATCTTTCATTGCAGCCATTCCCGTATAGCCTGGAGAATTAGAAAATGGATAAGCCATACGGCGATTCCTCAAATCGAGCGCGCGCTTAGCTGAATCGACACGCGCCTGCAAATACTGATCCGCTGTGTACTTGGTTGGGTTTGAATAATACTTGAGCATCCCTTCGCGTCCTCCGCGTTTGTGTTCAAGCAGTGCGCGGCGGATTTCGCTCAACGAATTACCGATCGATGAATGACAATGAACGTACATATTGTACCCGCGCGGCGGAGCCTGATTTGCACTTGCCATTCTGGCCAACTCCTCCACTGGCGGCCAACCATGGTCGATAAAGCTGTCGTATTTTGTCGTTTGCTCCGGCGTGACTCGGTTCCACGGCATCAAACGAAAGCTCAGCACTCGTCCCCAATTGGAACCATCCGGCAAATAAGCATCCGGCCAGCCCGGCCGATATTCCATCAAATAATTTTGTGTCATCGAATGATGTGAAGGCGACCACATTCGACTCATCGCCCTCCAATGTGAAAGAACCTGCGGTTTAATCTCCTCTTGGCGAACATGTTCATGCCAAGCGTAGGCTCTCCTCAACAAATCCATATGCGCCTCATTGCCGTCCATCAGATAAAGCCAGACTAACAATGGCCCAACACCACGCGTCAAAGCACGTGGATAAGGCAATTCGATCTCGTATTGACGAGCCCGTACCGGTCTCCCGTCGTCATTGTATTGCTCACACCAGCCAACAAGTATTCCTTCACCCATTTTAGATTTGGCAACAAATCTGCCCAACTCAGATAACCTGGCAATATACTTCTTGTCGGCTGTCATATGATACATGGCGACCATCATTTGCACGCAGGAATTCGTGGCGTTGTCATTAAATGACACACCTCGCATAACGCCAGAATGCCCTGATGAACTACCGTTAAACGACCATTGATCCGGCCAACCGCCATTTCTGCGCTGCAACGAAAGCAGCACATCTGCGCAGCGCCTCGCAGATTCGAAATACTTTTTATCACCACTCAACTTGTAGGCATAGAGCATGATCCAAAACGGCTCGTTGTTGAAACCATCCTGAATTCGCACGAAGTTTTCCCCAAGCCTTGTCCCCCACGGCCAATGCCCTCTCGGCCACTGCGCTTTTAAAATTACATCCGTACGATTCAACCCAGCTTCGAGATATTTTTTATCTCCGAAAATTTCGTAAGCGCGAAAGAATCCAACCGCACCGGTTCGAAGTGGGTAAACATTAGCTTCAGCATACTTCTCGGGCATATTTTGGATTTGTGCATAAAGCCAAGCGTGAATTTCTGTTTCAACGCGCTCGGCCAACTTCGGATCGGCCCAGTTGCTCGTTTCGCGCATCTTGATTGTAGCCAGAAGCACTTCGAGTTCCCTCTGTTTGGCCAAGCGCTGCATCCCCGTTAAACCACCGTAATGAAGCGTCTCACCTCCAAACAACTGTGTGCGCTCCTTCCAAGGTAACCCCTTGTCTGACAAGGCTTCATAAGAAAGATCTTTGTAGTGTCCAAGCTTTGCATCGAAAACCAAGCCATTCTCAACGGCCCAGGCGGAGCCAGGAATAAACATGTTGATCTCCACCATGAGAAAGGCTGTGATTGTTTTGAGTAGTAGGTGATTCATTGCGGTTTGAGAGCTGCCTCGGTTTTGGCCCGATTGATGGGCTTCAGGTAAGGTCGGTGCATGGCATACTACTCGGGCGCGAAGCACGGGGTCAAGGTGCGGGACGGGGGCGGTAAGCTGGGGCTTTTTGATGTGCAGGCGCAGGCCAGCGCCGGGAGTCAAGGCTAAGCTGGTGCTTGAGGGGGCGAAGGGCTCCATTTCAGTCCTGCCTCTCTTTTGAAGTGGTAGGCAAGCCATTTGAGGGTTTCAGAGATGCGGATGCGGAGGGAGCAGAGGGTCTTGCCGTTCACCTCGAGAGGCACTTTAGGACAGTGGTGCCGCCAAATGGAAAAACTACTGGGCCGCTTCGTCACCGTTGAAAGTATCGCGAACGTCTGCTGAGGCAACAACGAATTCGCCATTTACTTTAGGCCAAGCATGTATCAGTCCCGAGTTCAGACAAAAAACCACTGGCGCACAATGAAAAATCAAAGAAAAATAATGCCAAATGAGATTCTTATGCGGCAGATCAGTTCTCCATAACTAACATTTTTAAAATTATTCATAATATCAGCACAATTGTTGAATCTTGATAAAGTTTGAATTTAAAAATTAAATTGCTAATTTAGGAGTCTGATATGAGTCAATCCTCTTAAAATGTTAGTTCGACCTGATGAATTTATTTAGTTTCATTTTACTGGTTCGTAGTTTTTTCCGAACCGCTCCAGTCGATATAGAGCGCATACAGGACATGGGCTTGTTGACAGTTAAACTTTGTCAACTACTAGCCTTGAGGCCTGACATTCTTCCTACTGAAAAATGCGTCCAACTTCAAAAACTTTATCAAGATGGAGTGCATTTACCCCCGGAGGACACACAAAACCTGCTCCAAAAAGTCTCTCCAAAAGGGTTTCAAGAAAATTTCACATCACTGGATATGCACCCGATAGCCAGCGCTAGCATTGGCCAGGTTCATGCAGGTCAACTAAAGAATGGCGATGAGGTCGTAATCAAAATAATTAAGAATGACTACTTAAAAACATTCCAAAGGGATTTAAGGAGAATGAGGAGATGGATTAAAATTGGGCTATTACTTTATCCTCCTCTACGAAGGGTCGGCAATCCAATGGGCCTTCTCGATCACATTGAGGATTACACAATGAGAGAACTCGATTTACGAAACGAAATCAAGGGTTGCGCTTTTCTTGAAAAATCCCTCAAGATTTTGAATGACAGTGGCTTTGTCATATCCAAGCTGAGTTTCCCTAAGATGTACCCAGAACTATCCAATTCAAATGTTTTGGTGATGGAGAGAATACACGCACCTACCATCCAGACACATTTGGAACAAAAAACTTTTTTGTGGAAAGATATGCTGGAACTATTCCGTATACACGGGGCGTTTATGTTTGGATTGGGAAGGTTTCACGGAGACCTTCACCCTGGAAACTCCATGCTCGACAAGAATGGCACGTTTACTTTTATTGATAATGGAGCAATTTGTGAGTCTCCAAAGAATGTAAGAGAAAGCTTGTTCCGGTTCTTTTATTTCTTGGCAAACGGAAAATTGGAAGACGCCTACAGCTCTCTTCTAGGTATGGCAAAAAAAGAACCGGATGAGCAAACAAAAAAAGAGTACTTTGAGGCCATGCATAAACTTTACAACGGATTCAGTGGGAAAAGCGTAAGTGAAATTTCACTTACCCAACAAATGATGAAGACGGTCAAAACTGCAGTGTTAGCTGGCTGCGAATTTGGTGAAGAATCATTTCCAATAATCCGTTCACTTATGTATTTGGACGGCATGGTACTAAAAGGGCATCCAACGGTAGATTTAATCAGTTCAATGAAACCGTATTTAGAAGAATTCTCAAAAATAGTTGAGTTAAATCTCGACGTTGATGAGCCCAAAAAAAAATAAAAGCTTCAAATCAAATAGGATAGCCTGAATTTGAAAGAATCTTATTATTACCGTCAAAACAATCAACCCGGGCAAGGTTCTAGCAGTAGGTATGACGCAGTACGATCATTCGCCCATAGTGAGGTGTAACACGACCTCCCTCTGAATCCTTCTCAGTTTTTTTGTGCGTTTAGTCCAAGCGCTGCTCACCAGACTTGCAGTCATTGTATGAGCCGTTGCATACAGGCAACAGTCCTCCAGTCGATGCACATGGCTTTTCTCATCGTAAGTGCTGTTTTTGCGAGGTGCGAGCAGGGATAAACAAGGATAGTACGCAGCGTCGAATAGAAGGCCGGTTCGCGGTGTAGCAATAACACGCTTGCCGGAGCTGCAACGGACACCCGAATCTCTGCGTTAATCTCCAGCCCACGGCAGCCTTCGAACGTTTTCTGATTGAAAAAAACAAGGGCTTTCCATGAAACTCTAGCTGATCTTCAACAGTGAGTTTAAGACAGATGGGTGAATACTATCTGAGGATCTCCATCCATGTTGAAGAAAACAAACCTTTGGGAATCTTTGCCTTCCGACGGTTGCCTGAAATCCGAACACCACGTGAGCGAAGCTTCACCTCACTTGGCCAAGATGGGCAATCAATAAAGTCGTGTGGTTCAAAGACTGGCTTGCTAAACTTCCGTTCATATGAACCCCATCAAACGCAGAACGTTCTTGAAAAGTGGATTGGCCGCCTCCGCGTTGGGTTTCCCGGCGCTTGGCCAAGTGCGGGGGGCCAACGACAGAGTACAGGTGGCACTGATTGGATGCGGCGGCCGGGGCACGCAGGTCACCGCGAGCATGGCCCGGCGTAGTGATGTCGAGTGCTCGCAGGTGTGCGACATCCACGAGGAGCGCCTAGTCCGGATTGCCGACCACATGGCGGAACAGCAGAGCGGCCGGAAGCCGTTGCTGGCCCGGCGAATGGAGGAGGTTTTTGCCAATAAAGACGTCGATGCCGTGGTGTTGGCTACGCCGGATCATTGGCATACGCCGGCTGCCATCCTCGCCTGTCAGGCGGGAAAGGATGTCTACGTCGAGAAACCATTCAGCCACAACATTTGGGAGGGTCGCAAGCTCGTGGAGGCGGCGCGGAAGTACAAGCGCATCGTGCAGGTTGGCACACAGAATCGCAGTGCCCCATACAACCAAGCGGCACGGGAGTACATCCGATCCGGCAGACTCGGCGATGTGCGCCTGGTCAAGGTATTCAATCTCAAGGGCGGCGGGCCGTTTCATCTCGGGGCAAGCGGTAGTCCACCGAAAGGCTTTTCCTGGAAAACCTGGCTGGGACCGGCAAAGGCGCGGCCTTATCACAGCCGCATCTTTCACGCTGGTTGGCATTATTTCTGGGACTACTCCGGAGGTGATTTGGCTGACTGCGGCATTCACCAACTCGACCTTGCGCTGATGGTGATGGGCGATCCCGCCGCACCGGCTGCGGTGTCCGCCTCGGGCGGTCGTATCCAGCACCGGGGTGACGACGCCGAGGTGCCGGATGTGGAGATTCTGCAGTATGACTATCCCGGTTTTGTTATGACCTTAGAGCATTCGCATTTCGCCGGTGCAATGAGCAAGATTAACGGCAGCATCCGTTCGAGTGACAAGTTTCCGCACTGGCCACAGTGCGCAACTCGCATCGAGTTTTACGGCACTAAGGACATGATGATGCTCGGGCGACACGGCGGCGGTTGGCAGGTGTTCGCCTCAAACGGCAGGGTAGCGGGGCAGCAGTATGGCCGACATCCGGACCCGGAGCATCAGCAGAATTTTGTCGACTGTATCCGCTCGCGCGAGTTGCCCAACGCGGACGTTGGGCTCGCGCAGGTGACAACTTCTGTGATGCATATGGGTAATATCGCGCACCGGGTCGGCAACCAAAAGCTGCGTTACGACGCCAGATCGGAGCGGTTCATCGACAGCGACCCGGCAAACCGCTTGGCCAAGCGCCAGAACATGAACCCTTATTCCGTCAAGGAGATGGTTTGAGGTCTTCAGCCGGCATTCGTGATAACGATGCTGACATAAGAAATTAGGGGAATCTTGGATTTTCAATCACTGCAAGCTGAACAGCCAGGTGCCGGTCGATGCGAATCACAATAGCCTGCCCGACTCCATTCTTTGCGGTTCAGGCAATGATTTCGTGTACGACTTTTCCGTGGACGTCCGTCAGGCGGAAGTCACGACCGCTGTAGCGGTACGTGAGCTTTTCGTGGTTTAGCCCCATGAGGTGCAGGATGGTGGCGTGCAGGTCGTGTACGTGCACGGGATTCTCGGCGGCGGAACAGCCGAACTCGTCTGTGGACCCGTAGGTGAAGCCGGGTTTCACACCACCGCCCGCCATCCAGACGGTGAATCCGTAGTGGTCATGGTCGCGGCCTTTCTGACCCTCGGAAGTCGGAGCACGACCGAACTCGCCACCCCAGATGACCAGTGTTTCATCGAGTAAACCGCGGAGTTTTAAATCCTGAATCAAACCTGCGATGCCCTGGTCGCATTCGCGGGCGAGATGGGCATGGCCACCCTTGATATCGCCATGCCCGGTGTCCCACGCGATGTCGTAGCCGCTAATGGAGTGCGAGAGTTGCACCATGCGCACGCCTCGTTCAACAAGGCGACGAGCGATTAGGCAGCCTTTGGCGAATTCGCTTTTGCCGTAGAGATCAAGTGTAGGTTTGCTTTCCTTGGCCGTATCAAAAACCTCCGGGACGGCGAACTGCATGCGGAAGGCCATCTCCATCGCCTGAATGCTTGACTCCAGTTTCTGATCCTGCTGCTGGCGCTCGAGATCAAACTTATTGAGCTGAGCGAGTAGGTTGGCCTGTTGACGTTGTTCGGTCCTGGATAGATGCGGATTTTTCAGGTCACGCAAAACGCTGTCTGGCTTCATCTCGGCGATATTCGCGTACACACCGGCATAGGCTCCTGGCAAAAACGAGTTGCCCCAGTGCGCCGCTTTGCCTCGAGGTTTAGCGCGCGGGCTCATGGCAACAAGACCGGGCAGTTCCTGATTCTCCGTGCCGAGACCATAGCATAACCACGAGCCGAGGCTGGGCCGACTGGGCTGCAGGTGGCCTAGATTAAACATCATCATCGCGCCCGCATGCTCGGGAATGTCCGTATGCATTGAGTGGATGAAACAAATGTCATCGGAGCACTTCGCTGTGTGAGGAAAAATATCGCTCACCCATTTGCCTGTTTGCCCATATTGATTGAAACCGAAGGGCGACGGGAACAAGCCGTTTTTGGTGTTCCGGAGCGACTTTCGATCGACAATCTTCGGTCGTTTACCGGCGAACTCGGCGATCTTCGGTTTGTAATCAAATGTATCCACTTGCGACGGCCCGCCTGGCATGAATAGCTGAATCACATGCTTGGCCTTGGGTGCAAAGTGAGGCGCCTTGGGCGCTAGTGGCGAAGCCTGTCCAGCGCTGGCACTTTGGCTTAACATCCCCGCGAGGCCGACGCTCCCAAGCCCCGCACCGATCCGGTGCAAGGCGTCACGTCGGGAAATCGGCGGGAGTGGATTTCTGTGGAGTTGCATTGTTTGGAACGGTTTATCGAATATACATGAACTCGTTTGCGCTGAGCAAGGCCTGACAATACTGCTGCCAGCGGGTCAGTCCGCTGGCGACCGGCTGCGAACCCTTCAAGAATCCTTTGGCTAGGCGCTGTTCGCGGTCGGTAGGGGCACGACCATAGAGCAGAGAGTAGGCACGTGCAATGCGGGTTGCCATATCGTCGGACTCTCTCTCCAAACGCTTGGACAATGCACTGGCACGGTCGAGCATAAACCGGCTGTTCATCATGAACAAAAACTGTTGAGGAATGACGTTAGCCGTGCGCTTGGCTGCGCTGGCCCGCGGGATTGGAAAATCGAACAGGCGAAGAAATTTATCCGAGGCCAAGGGCGCGTTACGGCTGACCTTTGCGTAAAGTGTGCGGCGGTTGCTGGCGACGATATCCTGCACCGGCCCGCCACCTATCTGAAGGTCGAGTTCGCCAGTGACTGCGAGCAGAGAATCCCGCCACGTTTCCGCGTCCATCCGGCGTGGTGTCATGCGCCAGAGCGAGCGGTTATCCCCGTCGCTCGCAAAGGATGTTTCGTCAAATGCGCTGCTGCCACGATAGGTCGCGGAGGTAAGAATCAGTCGATGCAACGCCTTAGTCGACCAGCCGCTTTCGACGAAGGTCGCAGACAGCCAATCGAGCAATTCAGGGTGTGTTGGCTCTTGACCAAGTACGCCGAAATTATCCGGCGAACGCACCAACCCTTCACCAAGGTGATGCTGCCACACACGGTTCACAAAAACTCGTGCCGTCAGCGGATTGGTCGGATCGACCACTGCCTTAGCCAATTGTTCACGCCCGCTGCCCTGATTAAAATGCTCGCGGTCTTTGCCGGCGACAATGCGCAAAAACCGGCGCGGCGCCACCTTGCCCGGCTTCATCGAATTGCCGCGTAGCGCCACTTTCATATCCTCGCTGCCAGCGTCCCGCAGTGTATGGGCAAACTCAAATTTCAGCGGTGCCTTTGCCTCCAGCTCCTTGAGCTCAATTTGCCAGTTGGCGATCTGTTTCTTGATCTCGTCCGACTGGGGCTGCTTCTTGGATTTTCCGATTTTATCGTGCAGGGCATCGATGGGTTTTCGGGCGTTGTGGTAGGCGTTGATAACCTTCTCCCTAGCCAACGGTGTTTCGCCTTCGCGCGTATTTTTGAATACGCCGGCAATCGAGTAGTAATCCTCAGTCGGGATCGGATCAAACTTGTGATCGTGGCAGCGAGCACACGCCACTGTCAGCCCGAGAAACGCACGCGAAAAAGTGTCCACGCGATCGTCGAGTGTTTCACTCTTTGCCTGCGCGATGCTCTCCGGGTCGCCGCCGTCCGAAGAATATGTGGGGCCCAGCGCAAAAAAACCGGTACCGGCCGCTGCCTCGCGCCCCATCTTGTCGCCTATGATCTGGCTTCGAACGAACTCGTCGAACGGTAGATCTGCATTGAACGCGCGAACCACCCAGTCGCGATACTGCCACGCCTTGGGATGCGACCGATTATCCTGCGTCCAGCCCCCCGCATCACTATACCGCGCCACGTCCAGCCAATGACGCCCCCAGCGTTCGCCGTACTGGGGACGGTTGAGCAGCGAATCCACCAATACAGACACAGCCTGATCGTTTAGCTCATCCTCGGAGTCGCCCCCCAACCGCTGAGTCCAGTAGCGCAACTCATCAGGCGTGGGCGGCAGTCCCATTAAATCCAAAAATACGCGGCGAACGAATACAGACGCCTTGGCTTCCGGCGGCTGCATGAAGCCGGCTTCGCGTAAACCTTCAGCAACGAATTGGTCGATTGGATTACGTACCCGCGCACCCGGCACATTCGGAGGGATCACTTTTTTCACCGGTCGCCATGCCCAATGTTCGCGAGCCTTTGGCCAATCGTAATTATCCGTCGTTGGCACGACCGTTGCCCTGGGCCAAGGAGCCCCCAACTCAACCCACTTCGCCAAAGCCGCAATCTCCGGGTCGCTCAACTTAGGTTTACCCATTGCCGGCATCTTCTTGCCCTGGTGCCGGACGTAACGAATCATTCGACTATCGTCCGGGTTTCCAAGAATGATGGCTGGCCCGTGTTCGCCCCCTTTCAAAATTGCGTCCCGGCTGTCCAAACGGAGTCCGCTCCTATGTCTCTCATTCAGTCCGCTGTGGCATTCATAGCAATTATCCGCCAAAACAGGTCGCACTTTGTTTTCAAAAAACTCAAAGTGCTGAGAATCTGCATAAACCAAATCCACACAAATAACACAGCATACAGCAAGTGTTTCAATTAAAAATTTCAACGCACAGAAATGTGATGCAATGAGCCTAACTCAGACAAGCACCAAAAGAGTTTCAAGGTCCAGATTTGTTGAAGAAGAGGCTCAAAGGCCAATACAGGGACATGGACCGAGCTATCCCCTCACAGCGTCCTAGGATTGACTTACGCAACAACATTGAGCAAATAATTAAGCCGTCCAGACTAACAAAAGTTTTGACCCAGTTTGGATAAATTGACCACACACAGCCTCGAACTTGTGGAAACAGCCCCATTTGCCATTGTAGATTTTCAAAGTAACGGACGACACCTCGTAGAGAGGTACCTACAAGGAATAATGAGTATCCAGAGAACAGCAGGCGAAACTGCCCATTTTTTTTGTTTATCCAAAACAATGCCGCCACATCGTTGAAATCTTGAAAATACGATTTTCCCAAAGTGATCTTAGTGTGAAATTTTTTTTTAAAATAAGTGTAGTAACGATATTTTTGGTCACATCATTAATGGGATATGCTGCGGATGGGTTCATCCATCCCGGGCTACTCCATAGCAGGGAGGATATTGTTCGGATGAAGGAGGCGGTTGCTAAAAAGAAGGGAACGATTTTCGAAGGGTTCAAGGTTTTGGAACAAAGTGACAATGCGAAGGCGGACTACATAATGCGGGGGCCGGTTGAGGAATGGGGGCGAGCGCCTAACATCAATACCGGCATCGCCCAAAGTGATGCCAAGGCGGCTTATCAAAACTCTCTCATGTGGGTAATTACCGGCAAACAAGCCCACGCCGACAAGGCAATCAAAATTGTGAACGCTTGGGCTCGCACCTTGAAAAAAGTGAGTGGTATCGACGGTGTACTCGCGTCCGGATTGCAGGGTTTCAAGTTTGCCAATGCGGCCGAGATTCTGCGTTACACAGACTCCGGCTGGACGGAGAGCGAGGCCAAGCGCTGCGAGAAATCGTTTGTGGAGGTATGGTATCCGACGATTAAGCACTACGCTTATTTCGCAAACGGAAATTGGGGAACGGCGGCACTACAGACCAACATGGCGATTGCAGTGTTTTGCAATGATCGCAAACTATATGAGAGGACGGTGCGGTACGCCGTGAACGGAGCCGGCAACGGCAGCATCCCACACATGATCGTCTATCCGACCGGCCAATGTCAGGAGACAAGTCGCGCCCAACATTACGCTCAACTTGGCCTTGGCCTGCTTGGGAGCGCCGCGGAAGTTGCCTGGAATCAGGGTGTTGATCTTTACGGCTGGGGCGACAATCGCATTCTGAAAGGCTTCGAGTATACCGCAAAATACGGCCTCGGCGAAGAGGTGCCGTATCAGCATTACCTCGATCGCACCGGCAAATATGGGTTCGGAGGTCACCACAACAAATATAACAAAATCTCCACAGTCAGTCGGGGTGGCTTTTGGCCCATCTTCGAACGGTCCTACCATCATTATCAAAATCGCCGAGGCATTCCGGCACCCTATTCAGCGAAGGTCGCTGAAATGCAGATGCCGGAAAACCACAATCGCGATCATGTCGGGCTGGGCACACTTGTACATTGGCGGCCACAACTGACCCAAGGCAAAGCAAACCAAGCTCCCGGCATTCCAGCGGGGCTCGTTGCGCGCACAAGCGATCAGGGAATCAAGCTTACTTGGGTAAAGTCGGTCGATCCGGTAAGCTATACTGATGCGGAAAATTATTCGATTCACCGTGCCATCAAATCCGGTGGGCCCTACCAAGTAATCGCCGACAAAGTTTCTGCACCTGAATTTCACGACACAGACTTTCAGCGCGGCGGCCTCTATTTTTACGTTGTCAAAGCGGCGAATAAAATCGGCGCCAGCACTGCTTCCGCAGAACTCCGAGCTAGTGCGGGTTTGCCGGATCCTTGGCTGAGTCTGGACATTGGCAATGTTGGAATTTCTGGCTTCACGGAATTCAACGGCAGAAACTTCACGCTCGAAGGAGAAGGCAGCGATATTAATGGGGAAAGTGACAAATTACATTTCGCTTTCGCTCCCTTCATTGGCGAAGGAACCATCACTGCGCGTATCATTCGCCCCATGAGTTCGCAATGGACCAAGCCCGGCGTCATGATGCGCGAAAGCCTCGACGCCGATTCACGACACGCATCCGTTTTGCTATTACCACATTGGAGCGGGGCCTTGGTCACGCGAATGGAAAGTGGAGGCACAACAACCATCCATGGCAAGAGGCAGTTGAGCGAAAAACATATCATCAAAAAGAACCGACTAAGCACCCCTTACTGGGTTCGGCTCATCCGTTTCCGGGACCGGTTCACAGGGTACATGTCGCCCGACGGATTTCATTGGCAGGAACTCGGTTCTGTTGAAATCCCGATGAGTCGAAAATTTTACATCGGGCTACCTGCCTGTTCTCAACTCAAAAAAGTCACCACCACCGTCACTTACGACAACGTCAGCATTCCCACCTGGCGGATGAGCGACGGCGACAGAATCATCACCGCCCGCCCCGAGCCGCGCTGGCACAAGTCCGCTTGGCTGGAGCGGCACAACTCTATCAACAAACGAGTCAAGAAAGGAAATGTCGACCTTATCATGATCGGCGACTCTATCACCCACTGGTGGGATAAAGCCGGCAAAAAAGTCTGGGATCAATACTACGCCAATCGCAACGCCGTAAATTTAGCGATCAGCGGCGACCGCACCGAACATGTTTTATGGCGAATCGAAAACGGCAATATCGACGGCATCTCACCCAAGCTGGCAGTGCTGATGATCGGCACCAACAACCACATGAGCAGTCCTCCGGAAATCAGCGCCCGCGATATCCGGTTAATTGTCAAAAAACTCCGAAAAAAACTACCGCAAACCAAGGTTCTTGTCCTAGCAATCTTCCCACGAGGCGGGGGGGACGATGACGGAGCAAGGCAGATCAACATGAAAGTCAATGAACTCATCTCAGATATTGGCGACGGCAGAATGGTGCATTACCTAAACATCAACGAAGCCTTTCTCAACGGTCGCAGACTTCGCCAAAACCTCATCCCTGACGGCTCACACCCAAACCAACAAGGCTACGCCGCTTGGGCCAGGGCCATGGAGCCCTCCCTCGTAAAATTACTGGTCGAAGAGCCTCTTATTCCAGCTGACTAACCCCGTTTGGCCAAGTGCTAAACTAAGGCCATGACACGATTTGGGCCGCCTGAGCCATCCTTAATCTTGGGATGTTCAACAACCAAGGTCACTCCCTCGGCGAGGATATCGACCAGTACTCAATCACTGCCCGGGCCAGCCCCCATCTTGACCCAGCGCTTCGCGCCCGTCTACAATCGTCCCTGCAACGACTCGCCGTGAACCCCACTACCCTGGCCGAAACCGAAACAGTCCCAGGCAGGAAAAATGAATCTCAAGAAACAATACACCCAAAATAAAACTTATTTTACGCTAATCCTCTATTTCACTGTAGTGCAACTAGCCATTGCTAAGACCGGTGTTTCTAGAATTATCCACATAGAAGAAACCAAAAAACTTAAGGCGGTTAGAGACAAGATTGGATCAATAAAGAACCTTAATTCACTTTACAAAGATCGGAAACACAAAAGCGGGCTGCCTTATCACTTCTATGTCCCGAAACATCTCAAGGCCGGTGTGAAGTATCCGGTGGTGACTTTTCTTCATGGCTATACTGACCTTACGATCGATACGCACAAAGGTTTCCCCAAGGGGGTGTGGTCGCTGCCAAAGATTCAAAAAGCCCATCCTCACATTCTTTTCGTGCCACGGAATCAGAAGAAAGAGGACAACTGGTCTAGCGACAAATATCGAACGATGACCATTAATGCCCTTGATGACATGGTTGCTGAACTGAATGATAACCCAAATACCCCTAATGTAGACGTGAATAGACTCTACCTGACCGGTTTTTCTAGAGGAGGCCAGGGCACGTGGAATTTTATCAGGATATTCCCAAACAAGTTTGCAGCCGCTGCTCCTCTATCTGGCTACTTCCACGGCCCGCAAAATGCTGAAGAAGCAAATCCCATCAAGCAAATCCCAATTTGGATCTTCAACGGTGATGGCGATAAAGGGGTCAAAGGCTCACGCATCAGCTTCAAGGCTCTAAAGGAAGCAGGTGCCGCCGACATCAGATATCACGAATATAAAGCACAAGGTCACGTTATTGATGACTTCGCTTACTTCACTGATGGGTTTATGGAGTGGATGTTCTCTCAGAAGCGAAAGAAATGAAATACCTACTACTCACAATAATCTCAGCTGTGCTTCTGGTGAGGGTCGATGCCGAACCACCTACACCGATTGATTCGCTTCGGATCAACGAACTGCAGGCCTCGAACCGTCACGGTTTGTTGGATGACGAGGGAAACAGCAGCGATTGGGTTGAACTCCACAACACCGGCAGCAAAGTGCTCCGATTGGGTGGGTATCGCTTGGCCAAGTCGGAGGCTCCAGCGGATGGGTGGCAGTTGCCAAATATCGCTATTGCGCCGGGCGGATTTCGCGTTATCTGGATGTCCGGGCTGAATCGAGTAACCCTCTCCCCTGAAGCATTGCGAACCTCGGTGGCAACGCTTCCGTTTGAATCAACATTGATCCCTTCCAACGCAAAGTGGAAGTATCTCGCCCCGGCAAATAAAGGGGAAGTGCCCACCGATTGGACGAGATTGGATTTCGATGATAGCACGTTTGAGCTTGGACAAGCGGGCTTTGGATTTGGGGACGAGGATGACGCAACCGAACTCCCGGTAGGAACGACACTGGTTTTGCTGCGGCACAAGTTTCGGGTCGACGAACTCCCGATGTCGGAGTCGATCGTGTTGGAGGTGGATTTTGACGATGGATTCGTCGCCTACCTGAACGGCATCCGCGTTGCTGAGTTAAACGCCGCCAAGGGTGAAATACAGTTGGACAGCCTCGCCACAAACGCACGCGAGGCCGGAGTGGCAGATCGGTTCGACCTTTCGGCACATGCGAGTCTTTTGCGCAGAGGCGATAACATGCTCGCCATCGCGGGGTTAAACTCAAGTCGTGGGAGCTCCGACATGAGTCTGAAAGCGGGGCTGGGGTTTTTACCCACCACTTTGCACGCCAGTTTTCGACTACTGAAGGAAGGCGGTCAATTGCAGCTGATTGGTCCGGAAGGGCGAGTCATGGATAGCGTTCTTTACGACCAACAAGCCAGCGACCAATCATATGGCAGGGCTCAAACAGCGGAAGCTGATTGGGGATATTTCCTGACGCCCACCCCGGGTGCAGCCAACGACGGCCCCCAACAAACCGGGCCGTTAAAGTCCAAACTAAAGTTCACACCCAAGCCAGGTTTTCACGATGCCGATGTCGAGGTGCAAATCACAGTGAATGCGTCGACCGAAGTGGACATCCGATACACGCAGGACGGCTCGGAGCCGGTTGTAAAAAGCACCCGAGTGGATGGTCCGGTGCGGTTGGATAAAACAATGCTTTTTCGTGCGGCAGCATTCATCGGCAGGGAGCGCTTGGGGGAGATAGAGTCGGCAACCTATATCGTCGGGCGTCGGCCTACGTTGCCTGTGATGTCGATCTCGATGAAGCCAGGGGATTTTTACGAAGTGCACATGCGAAGCAGCGCCACTGGGCGAGGCAGCGAACGGGCGTCACATCTGGAGCTGTTCAACACCAAGGGGAATCGCAAGGTTGCGACAGGTTTTGGGTTAAGGCTGCACGGTGGTGCCGGTCGCCGCGGCGACTTCAAAACCAAAAAGTCTTACCGTACCTATTTCCGGGATGTCTATGGTTCGCCCAAGGTGAAATACAACATCATCCCCACGGCTGATGTGAAGAATTTCGACAAACTTGTCTTGCGGGCCAATGCCAATGACCGACCTCCGGGGGGAGCCTACATTCGAGATCAATTAATGCGTGATCTGCACAAGGACATGGGAGGCCTCATCTCAAACGGTACGTGGTACCTCCTTTACGTCAACGGCGTAAATTATGGGGTGTACAACGTCGTTGAACGGATGGATGAGGAGTTTATGGCGTCGCACACCGGAAAGGGGGAGTTCGATATTATGAAAACTGGCCGTACGTTACTTAGCGGCACGCGCGATGGTTGGGATGAGTTGGAAGAGTTCATCTCTTCAAAGGATTTTTCGCGTCCGGAAAACTACGAGATGTTGAAATCGCGCGTCGATATCGAGGACTTTACTTCTTATATGATTGTAAACCTTTGGGGGCAAAACTACGACTGGCCTCACAACAACTGGTACGCTGCTCGCCGCCGTCCTGACGGCAAGTGGCATTTCATGTGCTGGGATGCCGAATGGGGGATACGCGGCGGACCTTATAAACCCGACACAGACGCCTACGCATTTATTGATAGCGGAGGTGCGTATGGTTTCGCTCTTCAAAGAAAGATGTTTGCCGCCCTACTCGGGAACCGTGACTATCGTAAGTATTATCAGAGTGAAGTTCGGCGCCACTTGAGGGGAGCGCTGTCTAAGGAAAACGTGCTGCTGCGGATCCGTCAGCAGTGTGACTTAATAGCAGCCGAAGTAGAGAACACATACCAATTGCGCAACTATAATATCGATAATTGGCGACGTAAAATCAAGGAGGTTGAGGAGTTTGCCAGCATTGGCGGAGCATTTTTCCAGAAATGCACAGATGAATATTTTGCATATCGCAACAAGCCAAATTCCAACTTGGGACTTGCTCGCTTTCAAAATCAAGCGGGGTATCGGCACATTGTTCGCCGATCTTCAGAAGGCAAGTGGCAGGAACTCATTGCTGCACCCGATGAAGATAAATGGACTATAAGAAGTTTGCCAGTTTCACCTCCACCCGCTGGGCGCCCTGCGTTGTATGCTCTTTCAAAGGATGAACGAAGGATAGTTTATCGTGCGACGAACGGTCACCTTTATGAGTACTCCAGTGACTCGAACGCTAGTCTAGACGGCAAGTGGAACGGGTATAATTTGACCCTTGGCTTGCCGAAAGCAGCATCAGAACCTTCGGTAGTCGTTGCAAACGGCAAGCCACACGTTTTTTATGTTGATGAAAAGGGACGGGTTCATGAGTTATGGTATGACGGGCTGTGGCGGCACTATCCCCTGCCCGCTTTGCCTCGTGCCGAGGGCGGGGCTGTGGCGGGACTCAACGGGTTCACATTACATGTTATATATCGCTCTATGTACGGAGTATCTTACGAACAATCGCTTGACCTGAGAGCCGCGACCAAAGATAGACGACAATGGATAACAAAGAGGGGTGTGCATAGACTGCCCGCAGCTGGCCAACCGTTTGGGCTGACTGTAAATGGCAGGCGCAATGCAGTCTTTCTAGCTGCCAGCGACTGGCCAAGACGGGCTCCGTTCGTCTTCGATTGGAACGAGCGTAAGCGGGTGCCGGGTTATCGCACTTATCAAGGCAAGCGCAACACGCTGGTTTACGCTATGGATATCGGACAGCGGTTTAAGGATTTGTTGTCAATTGAAGGAACTACCGATCAAGTTGCTGGAACTTTCCATCTTTTAAGTGGTTCTTCGAATGCTAAACACTATTTGGCGTTCCGAGACATGCAGGGAACCATCCGGGAGTATGTGCTTCGAGGTGAAACATGGGAAATGACCAAACCTACCGAGCTTGCCAATGCCCCAAATGCAATAGGTGATCCAACAGGCTGGATTGACGGCAAAGTTGGGACGAGACACTATATTTACCAGGGAGATGGAACATCCGTACATCAACTAACTTTTGACGGCAACTGGACACACCGAAACCTCTCGATGTGAGACTAAGAATCTGAAAAACCGTCAGCCTCATCGGCAAACACGGCAGCAAAGCGAGTGAAGAATTAAAAGCTCAAAGGAGCCAGATAAGTCCTTAGGGCTTCAACTTCTCGCAGTCATTTAAAATCTTATTCGCCCAACATCTACGGCTTGATATTCTTCTGAATACACACCAAACTTTTGGCTGTGATTTCAAACAATATCATTCGTCTTGGCTTCGCGCTTTTTGTCGTCAGATTTAATTGTATGACACAGCTTTTCGCGCAGGGGTCCAAAGCG
>Ga0302134_10000366_pt1 | contig 19008 bp, 17 predicted proteins | sample CB9_SCM_MG_FD_203123 | JGI IMG/M metagenome (GOLD analysis project Ga0302134, IMG submission 203123) | Marine microbial communities from Western Arctic Ocean, Canada - CB9_SCM | ecosystem: Environmental > Aquatic > Marine > Oceanic | place: Canada: Western Arctic Ocean | collected 2017-09-19
CGTTCACGATGGGTAGGACACCGAACGAAATCTGGCGTTCGATACAGGAACGCGCCCGAAGGTAACGAGCGCGATCAAAGAAGTCTGGGGGTGCGAGCAGCACCTGCCCACAGTCAAATCCCAGGGCCCGGCAACTCTCGTCATACACCCGCATGAGTTCGATCTGGCCTACCGCACTCAGCGCCTGCAGCGACGCGAAGTCACGAGGTCGGTCGTGCAACCCAAGTTTTGCCATACCCGCAGCGATCGCTGCCGACGAAACCAGCACAACACGGTGGCCAAGATCGCGGATCTGGGCAATATCACCGCAGAGTTTGGCGATCGACTCGTGTTTGAGCGCAGCACTACCTTCTTGAGTGATCGACGAGGTGCCGACCTTGACGACGATCGTCTTCGTGTCGGCGGGGTCGGTCACAGGATCGACTCGTCGTACTCGAACTCGAGGTCCCCAATGCGCACCATGTCTCCCTGCTTGGCGCCTGCTTTGGCAAGCTTCTTGTCGACACCCAGACCCGCCAGCCGATCTTGCACGTAGCCGAGAGCATCCAAGTCAGTCAGGTCGTTTAGGGCTACGGCACGTTCTGCCTGGCGCCCAAACACCTGCCATGATCCGTCGTCATTTCGACCGATCGTCACCGAGTCTGCTAGTGGACGATGCACGGTTGGTGCCGATGTAGTTAGTTCGGCATCGGCGCGGCCTTCCTTGGCCAGCTCGGCTAGCGCCCCGGTCAGCTTGCCCATATTCGTGTTCGTGATCGAAGAGAACACCAGATAATCCGGTTCGGGCTCGATCAGAGCAACGTCTGCCTTGGCCTGCACGATCAGGCGTGGCCTATCCAACAGTTCCGGTTGGTACTTGCGAAGTTCCTCAAGCAGGATCTCGACCTGATCTGCAGCACTACGGCCATCCATAGGAGCAAGATCAACCAGCACAACCAAAGCTCGAGCACGCTCAACATGGCGAAGGAACTGGTGGCCCAGCCCCTTTCCCTCGTGAGCACCTTCGATCAATCCGGGGATATCGGCGACAACGAAATCAAAGTCATCAAGCTGTACCACGCCCAAGTTCGGCTCTAGCGTTGTGAACGGATAATTGGCGATCTTCGGCTTGGCTCGCGAGATACGAGAGATCAAGGTGCTCTTGCCTGCGTTCGGAAACCCAACGAGCGCAAGGTCAGCAAGCAATTTTAGTTCCAGGCGGACCCAGTCCTCCTTGCCGCTTTCCCCCTGCTCGGCAAACTTCGGGGCGCGGCGAGTATTTGACAAGAACCGAGCGTTACCTCTCCCGCCAGCGCCGCCTGCGGACGCTAACCAGCGGTCACCGTGGTGCGCCAGGTCGACGAGCACCGTGCCATCTTCATGGCTTTTGATGATCGTGCCGACGGGCACCTTGGCTTCAAAGTCGCCACCTGAGTGGCCATGCTTCTTCTGTCCTGAGCCGTGCTTCCCGTTGTCGGCCCGCCTATGCGGGTGATCGCGATAGGCCAGCAGGGACGCGACATTGTGATCAGCGACAAGCCAGACGTCGCCGCCGTTGCCGCCATCGCCGCCATCAGGACCGCCTTTGGGCACCATGGCTTCGCGGCGGAACGACACGCAGCCGGCTCCGCCATCACCACCACGGAAATTGACCGAACATTCGTCGACGAATTGGCTCTGGCTCACCAAATGATCCTAGTGGAGCGGCTTGTGATTGCCGGGGTAGACGCGGCTACACGTCACGAGGCGAGCAGAGCGGAGCCCGGCCATCTCGCCGATCTAGCCAATGCCAGGTGCAGCCGAAGGTGAGCGAAAATGTCAACTCTGGCTCTCATTGGCGAAATCACTGATCTGCACCTCGGCGCCGTAGTCAGCAAAATCCCCATCAGCTCGGGATTGTCGAAAGTCGCCCCAGCTGATCGACCGGTAGTGCGCCTCATCATCGGGCCGAATCGAACCGGGCAACGGTTCGTAGATCGTCGTGTAACTCGGATTGAAGAAGTACGGCAGTGAGTACCGCTCGTCGGTCGTGCGGGGCGCTACCCGATGCAACGCCGCCGTGTACCGATTGTTGGACCAGACCTGCATCATGTCGCCCGTGTTGACCACGATTGCGCCGGCAATCGGTTCGACATCGATCCAGGTTTTGCCATGGGCGACTTGCAGACCACCAACGTCGTCTTGAAGTAACAACGTCAGTGCACCAGCATCGGTGTGATGGTGCAGTGCCATATCTCCAAGTTCGGTCACGTTGGCCGCTTCGGCAGCAGTAAGCGGATCATGTAATGGGTAGCGATTCATGCGTAAGAAGCTGGTGTGCTCCGCGCCGAACTCGTCACGAAGATGGTCCGCATGTTCACCAAGGCCCCGGCAAAATGCCTGGAGCAACCAGAGCGACAAGTCATTACACGCCTGCAGATAGTCGATCACGGTGTCGCGAAACCCTTCGAGACCAGGCCATTGGTTTTGTCCATCAACACGGTGAAAGTTCCGCGGGTCATCATCGGCGAGCTCAGGGAATGGCACGTGCGCTATGTCGAGGACCTCTTTCAGGTCACGGGCATTCTTGGTGAGTTCACGGTCGTAGTAGCCCCGGGAATTCTCTTTAGTTCGCTCGATTCGGCGCTTCACCTCAGCCGGCTGCCCAAAGAACGTTCGCGTGACCGCCCACAGCCGTTCCACATCACGGTCATCAATGCCGTGATTCACTATCTGAAAGAAACCAAAGTTTTCTGCGGCGTCCGCTACCCGTCTGACAACCTGCGACGAGGGTGCTTTACTCGCCCCGCCTAGATCGATTACCGGAAGCGACACCGTGGTCATGACCCAAGCGTACGGTCAACCACCTCGGCAACCGCATCAGCGGCGACCACCGCCGGGTCGATGATGTCCTTGTGACGTGAACAGGGCTAAGGCGCTCGTGTCAACGACATCATTGGGCCTGGCACGGGGGCCAATCTGATGAGATTCACGAGGTTGCACCTCATCTCGATGGTTCGGCTCATTTCGTGCGCAGGTGACCATCAGGGAGACCGAATAGCGCACGTCTATGTTCCCCAACGACAAGAGCAGTTGTTTTTCCCTACCTATCAAAATGGCCGTGCGCACTGCCGAGCGCGTTGACCTCAACGATTCCGCAACCAGCCAGCTCTCTATTTTGATAGACGAACCGCGTTAAGTATGCGTAACCCGACACTGTCACTGGGCATCGTTAGTATTAGGTCATGGCACGTTCTGATGCGCTGGTTGTCGCCCATCGGGCGATCCCATTCGCCAACAACCCAACTATTCCCCCCGAGCGCGGTGCACGTGAAGACGCTGAGCACCAAGCAATGGCAAGCGGTGCGACTCGCGCCGAAGGTGCTGGCACCAGGGCGACCCCCGAAGAACCTGACCGGTTTCGCACCTGCTTTGAGCGGGACCTGGACCGCATCAAGCACAGCAAGCCATTCCGACGCCTTGCAGGCAAATGCCAGGTCTTCATTGCACCTGACAATGACCATCTCCGGAATCGGCTCACCCATGCAATTGAGGTCGCCCAGGTCGCCGTGAGTATCGCCCGCCCACTCGGCCTCAATGTCGCCCTAACCGAAGCGGCAGCGTTGGGCCACGATTGTGGTCACGGCCCGGCAGGACATGCGTCAGAAGACGCTCTGAGCCCTTTTGTGCCTGGCGGATACCACCACGCCGTCTATGGCGCCGATGTCGTGCTTGAGCACCTGAACTTGTGTCACGAAACGGCCGACGCCATTCGAAACCACAGCTGGAATCGCCCCGCCCCCGAAACCCCTGAAGGCGAAGTCGTCGCCTGGGCCGATCGGATTGCTTATGTCTGCCATGACTTCGAAGATGCCGTGTCAGCTCGCATCGTTGGCGAACACGAGCTTCCGCCATCGGTCACCGACATCGTCGGGTCCAATCGGCGTGCCCAACTTCACAAATTCATCACGTCCATGGTCGATGCCTCCTCCAGCGCCGGAGCAATCGGGCTAGATCAAACGACAGCGGCAGCCTTGGCATCGTTTCGGGCGTTCAACTACGACCGCATCTACTTGCGACCCGAGGCCCAGGACCAGGCCGCGGTTGTGATCTCATTGCTGCAGCAGCTCACCGAGTGGCTAATCCATCATCCGGCTCACATCGGCGATGGTTCTATCGATACCACCAACGGTGACAAGGTCACCGCACTCGCGGTGCGTTACGTAAGCGGCATGACCGATCGTTTTGCCCTGAACCTTGCGGTCGAGCATCTCGGCTGGGCCAGCGACGCTCTCCCCCGCAGCGCCTAGCGCTCCAACTTGAGTTCGGACGCTCAGACCCAATACCTGCAACGAAGCGAGCGGGTCGGCTCCCGCCTCAGCCACCGTTGCGGCAAAGCAGACCCTGGACTCGGAACAACAGTCGATCCTGACGCTACGCGTTGGATAACGGGTCCGCTCCAGTTGCCAGCCGGGCGTGCGGCAAGAAGACTTGACGAGAAGACCTAGAGCGGCGTCAGCCCAACCGTTGATGCTGTAGTAGCCAGCGTTACGAGTGGCCACGCCCCAACCCTTACATCGCTAGGCGAAGCTTCTGCGAGGGCGACACTCCCCGGCAAATCAAGCCGAAAACGACGAAACCCCGCTGTTTAAGCCAGCGGGGTTCTTACGTTCAGATGATCTGGTCGATCTTGGCGACCCAGGAGCTCAATCAGTCAGAATGTTGACCGTCTTGCGGCCATGGCGGCTACCAAACTTGACCTTGCCATCAGCGGTAGCAAAAAGCGTGTCGTCTTTACCCTTGCCAACGTTTAGACCGGGATGAAACTTAGTTCCACGCTGGCGAACGATGATCGAGCCGGCGGTCACTGGTGTGCCGTCATATACCTTTACGCCGAGGCGCTGGGCACGTGAATCGCGCCCGTTTCTGGTGGAACCGCCACCTTTGGTCTTTGACATGGCGCTATCCCTTCGAGATTTCGGTTATTTCGATGCGAGCTAGCGTCTGGCGGTGACCCCACCGGCGACGGTTGTTGCTTGCATTCTTATACGTGAAGGCGTCGATCTTTGGGCCCTTGATCTCGTCGAGAACCTTGGCTGAAACCGAGGCGCCCTCGAGGTCTGAGGGAGTCGACAACACTGTCGACCCGTCAACCAGGAGCACAGGCCGAAGATCGACGTCGCTACCAATGGCGCCAACGCGTTCAACTTCCAGGACCTGGCCTTGTTCGACCTTGTACTGTTTTCCGCCTGTGGCGACTACTGCATACATAACTGCGACATTCTAACGGGCTGACAAGGGTTTCGGACGAGTACTTCGTCACATGCTTTAGAGCGCCGCTTGCTCGGCCGAGCCAAGAGTGCTCGCAGATCTTGATCTGCGAGCACTATCTCGTTCTGCGACGTTGTCTCTTAGTCCTTCGTGACTTGGGAAACGCTCGGGCCTGGGATGGCTTGACGATGGCCAAAGAGTGTGTCATCGAACAACAGTCCATTTGATTCGCAAGTAAAGCAGCCGGTGCTTACCGACTCGAGAAGACCTTCACCGATGCGCTTGCGGGTCATCTCGACTAAACCAAGGTCGGAGATGTCATAGACCTGGGTGCGGGTCTTGTCCAGTGCGAGTTCCTCGCGGAACACACGCACGACCTCGGCCCGGTTCTTGCGATTCTCCATATCGACGAAGTCGATCACGATGATGCCTCCGATATCACGGAGCCGCAGCTGACGAGCCGTCTCGCGAGCCGCTTCAAGGTTGTTTTTGAACACGGTGTCTTCGAGACTCCTCGAGCCAACGTTCTTGCCGGTGTTGACGTCGATGACTGTCAGCGCTTCGGTGTGCTCGATTATCAGCGAACCACCCGACGGCAGCCAGACCTTTTTGTCGAGCGCCTTCTGGAGCTGTTCATAGACGTGATGTCGCTCGAACAAATCGATGCCTTCAGAGACCGGGTCATAGTGCTCTACACGATCAGCCAGAGCTGGCGTAACGGCATCCATGTAGCCGCTCACTTCTTCGAACAGAGTGCGATCGTCGAGCACGACGCCGCGGAAATCTTTGGTGAACTCTTCACGAATTAGCCGCACCGCAAGATCTGGCTCACGGTTCAGTAAGCGCGGTCCGCCTTGTTTCTTGGAGTCTTCAACGATGACTTCCCACTGGTTGAGCAGACGGGCCACATCTCGCTCGAGCTCTTCCTTAGTTACATCCGCAGCTGCGGTGCGGACGATCACACCATGTTGTTTGGGCTTGATGCCATCGAGGATCTTTCGCAGGCGTTTGCGTTCCGGGTCAGGGAGTCGCTTGGAAATGCCGTACGTGTCGCTGTTAGGCACGAGCACGACGAAGCGACCTGGCAATGAAACTTCTTGTGTCAGTCGAGCACCCTTGTGAGCGATTGGGTTCTTAACGACCTGGCACAAGATCATCTGTTTCGCCTTCAGCATCTGCTCGATGCGAGGTACGCCTCGGTTGCCTTCGAATTCTTTGGGGTCGTACTGGACGTCCCCGCGGTAAAGAACTGCGTTCTTCGGCGTCGAGATCTCAATAAATGCCGCTTCCATGCCCGGCAGCACATTCTGCACCCGGCCCATGTACACGTTCCCGTGGATCTGGTTGACGTCATCGGTCGGGCGAGATACGTAGTACTCGATGAGCGTACGTCCCTCAAGGATCGCTATATGGCGGGTGTCGTTGTGCACGTGCACAGCCATCAGATAGCGACCGATCGGACGCCCGTCGCGCTCTTTGCCCCGGCGCTTTGCCATAGTGGCCTCGTCGAGTTCTACGCCCACCATCTCTTCCGGCTTACGACCCCGGCCTCGGCCTCGGCCGCCACGACGGCGACCGCGCTTAGCCTCACTCGAATCATCGCCGCCGTTTCGGTCGCCCTGGGAGTTGTTCCCTTGGTTGTTGTTGGCTTGGTTGCCAATTCCCTGACCCGAGCGCTTCTGGTCGCTGCGCCCCTGATTACGGCCGTCGGCTTGGGCGCCGCCTTGATCATTGCTATCAGAACTGTCACCGCCGTCGCTACGAGCAGGGCGAGAATCGCCGACTTTCGGCCCGTTTTGCTGGCTGTCGCGATTCTGGCCACCACGATTCCGATTCCGATTTCGATTTCGGTTGTTGTTACCGCCGCCCTCAGACGACGGTCGCTGCGATTGGGATGCCTCTGACCCTGATGAGTCTGACATGGTTAATTCTCCTTCTCATGACGCAATTTCTGCGTCGAGTAACACCTCGGCTGCACCGACTTCGAGTGGATCGAGTCGGGCGCCAACAGGCGTTACAAATTGGTTGAGTCGCCGACCACGCTTGAGCGTGAGGTTCGGCGATTTGATGTCGAGGAGCTCGAGAGGTCGCAGCGCTCGGGGCTTAGTCGCCAGTTCGGCGTAGATCTCGACAGCAGCCGGCACATCGGTGTCGGCATTCGGACGTACTTGGACTGCCAACACGGCAGAACGTACGTCGTCGGTGCTGCTTTTGCCCTTGCGCTCGCGGGTTACGAGCAATTCATCGGCTGCGAGCAGGTCCCCCGACCATGCACACAGCTCATCGTGGTCGCCGTCGACAAACAACGACCAACTGGTGGCTTCAACGCTTTCCTGCAGCGAAGCAATCTTGCCTTCCAGCGCAACAGCGCCGGTGACCGTGATGCCCTGCGGGAGGACCTCGGTCAATTGTTCTGGCAGGGTGTCGATCTCGATAGGTTCATTAAACGTGAGATCGACGAATTCGGCTTGCGATTCGAACACGGTAGGAAGTGCCAGCCCGAACGAGAGCTTTGCACGGGGTGAGAACCCCTCGCTGTACGCGATCGGCAATTGCAGCCGACGCACGGAACGTTCCCAAATACGAGCCATATCTCGATGACTCGTGAATCGCAGTTTGCCAAGCTTGGAATACCGCAGGCGAACCTGTGGCTTACGTGGTGGGGTCACAGTGCAGCACGCCTTGCTTCGCTGCGGCTGTGTGAGCCGTAGGAGTCAAAGAGCTCGGCGACATATGTGTCGCCAGGAGTCCGGGTAGCCCGGATCACTTGCTGTGCCGGCAATCTTGTTTGGGCCAAAGGCTCTATGGTCCCGACAGGATTAGACAGATCGCGGATCGTTCGGCTGGGTACACCGCTCGAATTCGCTATCCCCGTTACGTCATGTTTCATGCTGTGCTCAGCGATGGACGAGCAAGTAAATCGACCGGAATCTCGTGCCCGCGGGCTAGATCCTGGCCAGTGCCTTGGCTTCCACCCGCAGGGGGCGTAGCCGAGGCAACAACATGCTCGATCCCATAACCAGTGCACGCGCCACAGTCGTAGCAGGGCGTCCACCGGCAATCCTCAAGGCCCAACTCGTCAAGCGCATCGCGCCAGTCGTGCCAAAGGAAGTCCTTGTGAAGCCCGGCATTGAGATGATCCCAAGGGAAGACTTCGTCTTCTTCTCGATGCCGGTAGGTGAAGAACTCAACCGGCAGCCCACTATCGGCCATCGCTCGGTCCCATTTTTCGACGTCGAAGTGCTCGCTCCATTCTTGGAACGTGCCGCCTTCGCGCCATACCTGTTCAATAACAGGTCCAAGACGTCGATCGCCTCGGGTCAGCATGCCTTCGACGAATGACGCCTTGGGGTCATGCCATTTCATCTGCAAGCCCTTGGTCTTCTTGATTTCGTCTCGCAGCAGATAGATTTTGCGGTTCAGCTCTTCGATTGTGTTTTGACCAAACCATTGGAATGGGGTGAAGGGCTTGGGCACGAAACCACCAACAGACACGGTAACCGATGCCGCGTTGGTGTACTTGCGGCCGATCTCAACGCACTTGCGGCCGAGCTCAGCAATAGCCAACGTATCTTCGTCGGTTTCGGTTGGCAGCCCGGTCAGGAAGTACAGCTTGACACGGCGCCAGCCCTGCGAGAACGCGCCCTCGACTGAGGAGTAGAGGTCTTCTTCGGTGATCAGCTTATTGATGACCTGTCGCATACGCCAAGTACCGGCCTCGGGAGCAAATGTGAGCCCCGATCGTCGACCGCGCTGCAATTCAGCGGCGATGTTGACGGTGAATGCGTCGACGCGCAGACTTGGCAGAGAGACCGATACATCGCCGCAGCCCATTTCGTCATCGTCGATGGTGGCCTTAACGACTTCGGTGATGCCGCTGAAATCTGCAGTCGACAGTGAGGTCAGAGCGACCTCGTCGTAGCCGGTGCGCTTCAGCCCCTGTTGAATCATGGTGCGGACTTGCTCGGCAGGACGTTCGCGAACCGGGCGGGTGATCATGCCGGCTTGGCAGAAGCGGCAGCCGCGGGTGCAGCCACGGAAGACTTCAACGCTCAGTCGGTCGTGCACAACCTCTGTGAGCGGAACGAGCTGGTTCTTGGGATACGGCCAATCGGCCAAATCGGCAACAGTTCGCTTCTCGACAACGTCGGGAACATCTGGGAAACGTGCTGTCATCGACACAAGTTTTGGCGTGTCAGTAACACCTTCTTCGAATGCAGGTTCGTACATCGAAGGCACATAGACGCCTTGGATCTTCGACATTTCACGAAGGACTTCTTCTCGGTCAGTGCTGCCCGAATCCTTCCAAGCTTTGACGACCGCCGTCACGTCGCCGACGATTTCTTCGCCGTCGCCCAGCCCAACCCAGTCGAAAAAGTCGGCCATTGGTTCAGGGTTGAAGGTGGCATGGCCACCAGCACCGACGATCGGGTGGGTGTGATCGCGGTGTTCGGAGCGCACCGGCACGCCGGCAAGATCGATGCAGTTCAGCACGTTGGTGTACACGAGTTCAGACGAGAGATTGAACGCAATCACGTCGAAGTCGCGTGCGGAACGGTGGGTGTCGACCGAGAACAAAGGCAGATTGTGCGCCCGCATCTCAGCTTCCAAGTCGGTCCAGGGCGCATACGAACGCTCTGCAACAGCGTCGTCGCGTTCGTTCAAGATTTCGTAGAGAATCTGCAAACCTTGATTCGGCAAGCCAATTTCGTAGGTATCGGGGTAGGCCAACAGCCAGGACACCACGCCATCGGTGTACTCCGGTGTTACCGCGCCGTCTTCACAACCTATGTACCGAGCGGGTTTTTCAACCCGTGCCAGTAACGGCTCAAGCTGGTCCCATAGCGATGATGGCATCCGACGAATGATAGCCGTCGCGTCGTCACAGACCCCTGCTCATTGAACGACGGTCAGTTCCGTCCACCAAATATGGCCGTCACGTTCGATCATCTCGGGTACTTCATACAACTCGATGACCCTGCGCTAATAAATCAGACCGCCGTCGACTTCCTGGTGGCGTAGCGTCTGGCCGAGCCAAACCACATCATTCTTGCCTGCGCTGGCCCCAGATCTGGTAGCGGTACCTGGTGCCTTACAAACACTCGAAAACGCCGCCGCCGAGCCTAGCTAGCCGAGTTGGCCAACCTCGGCGTCGATTCCAGCCGTGAAACGGCGCATGTGTACCGACAAAGCAATGCCGACGCCGATGTAGGACGCCAGCACCGACGATCCACCCGAGGAAACAAACGGCAGCGGAATGCCCGTGACGGGCATGATGCCCATCGTCATGCCGATCGACTGGAACATCTGGAACGCGAACATGGCAAAGACGCCCGTGATCAGGTAGCTACCAAATGCATCACCTGCGAGTCGAGCCATGCGGTAGAGCCGCCACAGCAGCAGAGCGAAACAACCAAGCACAACTGTGCCGCCAACGAAACCAAACTCTTCGGCAATCACCGTGAAAATGAAGTCAGTTTGTTGTTCAGGAACCAACCCCGACTTGGTCTGCGTGCCCTGGCCAAACCCTGTACCGGTGATACCACCATTGCCGATAGCGATCTGAGCTTGTTCCTGGTTGTAAGCCGCAACGCTGTTCGATTCCGGGTCCAGAAACGAGTCAAAACGCGCTCGCTGATAATCTTCGAGCAGCGTGGAATTGATCAGCAAGCCCACCGTGAGGGCAGCAACGAGTACCAAGAAAATAAGGTGATGGGCTTCGGCCCGCCCGACCATCAGCATCGCTGCGGTGATTACCAGCATGACCATTGCCGTTCCTAGGTCCGGCTGTCGGATCACTAAGACGACGGGCAGACAAGCAACGCCAATAATCATGGCAAGTCTGCCTAGCGGGAGTGGCCCCGATGGCGCTTTACTCAGCAGTGCCGCTACTGCCACAATTAGGCCGATCTTGGCGAACTCCGACGGTTGCGCTCTGAACCCGCCGAACTCGAACCACGAAACAGCCCCGTTCACTTCGATGCCAGCGATCAGTACCAAGGTCAACAACGCAAGTGTTGTCAGAAAGCCCAACGGAGCCAGACGCAATAACCACCGATAGTCGAAGAAGACAATGGCCACGACAAGCACCAGGCCGATGCCCAGAAAAATCGTCTGTCGTTCGACGAACGTAGTGACATAGTTCTCGTCGTCGCGGCCGCGTGTGGCGCTGTAGATGCCGAAGAGCCCAACGATGCCCAATCCAAGCGTGGCGAGTACCGGTGAAATATCGATGTGCCACCACGGCGATGCTGGGTCGCTGCGTGGATTCAGTGAACTTGCAGTCTCGAGCATGGTCATGGCTCACCCTCTTCTTCGGCGTCGGGCACGAGCACTAGGACATCACTGTCGGGTTCGCCTACTTCGCCTGACGCAGCTCCGTTGTCAGAGCGAGCAGGAACGAGTACTTCAAAAGCATCAGTGATGGGATTCCCGGCGGCTAATTTTGCGGCTTCAGCTGAAGCAATCGCATCGGCTTCTGATTGCAACCGGGCTTCTTCCGCCGCCTCGGCTTCAGCTTCGCTGATCAGGTTCTCGGCTTCAGTTACAGTCGGCACCACATCGATGTCGCCCATAGCGATGCGACGAAAGACTGCAGCGACAACAGGTGCTGCCGCCTCACCGCCGAGACCGGCTTGCTCGATGTAGGCCACCGCCGCGTATCGAGGATTTCGACACGGAGCAAACGCAGCAAACGTCGCGTTGTCCTGCTTAGGTGGATTCTCGACTGTTCCCGTCTTACCGCACACCGTTAAGCCAGTGCTGGGGAAGTTCTCAAACGCGCTGTAGGCCGTACCTTCGGGATCTTGGGTCACGCCAGCCAGACCATCCACTAACGGCCGATAGAATTCATCGGGCATGTACAACTCGTGGATCAACCGAGTCGGGAAATCTCTTAGGACTTCGCCAGTTGCAGCATCGATTACAGCCTCGGCCAGCATTGGTGAATACACCCGACCGCGGTTCGCTATCGCTGCATAAGAATTCGCTATCTGCAACGGTGTCGCCAGCACAGAGCCCTGGCCAACCGCCATGTTCGCAGACTCGCCAGCGCTCCCGGGTGCTGGCACCTGACCTGCGTTTGCATTAGGTACTGCCGCGTAGTCGAGCCCATAACCGAAGTCTTTTGCAACGTCGATGAGTTGTTGAGACTGGAAGCCCTGACGCACGTTGAACTGATACCCGAGCTGGCCGAAGAACACATTGCTCGACTCGGTGATCGCAAGTTGGAGGTCGACCGCTCCTAAGTCCTTGTTGTTGGCATTACGCAGCACACAACCAGTACCCAAGCATCCGGGAATCGTCCAGGTTCCTTCGTCGAGCAGGAATTGGGTGCGTTTCAGGTAACCACGGTCGCCGAGCAGACCTGAGTCAAGCGCTGCATAGGCAGTAATCAGCTTGAACGTTGACCCGGGCGCGTACCCGGCTTGAGCAGCCCGGTTGAACAACGGGTTGGTTTCGTCAGCATCCAGGATGTCGTAAGAGCGTTGGCTGATGCCACCGAGAAAGAGCCGCTGGTCATAGGTCGGATACGACGCCATAGCCAAGATCCGTGACCCGTCCGGATCCAACAACACCATGGCGCCACCCGGTGCGTTGTAGGGCACCACATTTTCTTCGTCGTGATCGTCGAGTCGTTGCCGGGCGTTGCGGATGCCCTCAGCGAGTTCTTTCTCGACGAGTGCCTGAAGGTTGATATCGACAGTTAGGCGAACGTCGTTACCCGGGATCGCGTCGGTCGTGCGGACCACTGCGATGCGGTCTCCGGCTGCATCCACCTCAATCACTTCCACCTGAGGAGTACCACGCAAGATGTCCTCAAAACTCGCTTCGACACCGGCGATACCGATTTCATCGCTGGGTTGGTAGAGCTTGATGCTCTCGATGACTTTGGCATAGGTATCCCCGTCGATCGCCCCGACGTACCCCAGCAGGTGTGAAGCTCTCGATCCATAGGGGTAAAATCGCACGTTTGTTTTACGGACCTCAACGCCGGGGAAATCATCTTCGCGTTCACCGATCACGATGCTGAACCGCTCGGGTACATCTTTTACGATCGACACCACGTCAAATGGTCCGTACCGCTGGTCAAGCAGAACATCCTCGATATCAGAAGCCTTGATGAGTCGGCCGGCAGCACTAATCTCTCGAGCAAGCTTGATGCCGAACTCTCGTCGATCTGAAGCGCGAGGTAATGACTCGTTCAACGTGAACTTGTCAACAACAACTTCGTTAACTAGTCGGTTGTCAATCAACACATTGTCATTACGGTCGAGCACCCTGCCGCGAGGTGCCGCTGTGTACACCGTTCGAAGCAAATTTTCGCGAGCCGTGGTCTGGGCCTCGATCCGCTGCGACTCGGCTACTTGCAGGTACCACAGGCGAGTAAACAACGACGCGAACAGCCCAAATACGAGTACACCCAGCATGGCCAATCGAAGTGGAGACTGGCCGTTCATGTAACGAATCTCTTGTGACCAATGGGATCGGCGGCCCACATCCAGTGCGCAACCCGCATGAACAGCACAGCGAGCAGCGCGTTGAGCAGTGATGCGACCAACACGATGCGAGAGATCGGTGATTCCAACAGCGCCGTCTCGCCTAGAGCAACGCCGAGCCCGGCGAACGATGCAAGTCCAAGTGCGGTACCGCCGCCAATAGCAACAGCTGCCGTAACCGGCGACTCTTCGATGCGGTCAAGAAATACATGTCCTGCGACCCAACCAATAGCACCGAAGACGAGCGCCCGAAGGCCAATCGGTGTAAAGAAAAATAGGTCGATGACAAAACCAAAAACGAAACCGAAGTAGGCGCCGCGTTCGACGCCTCCGGCAAGACCAGCGGCAATCACCAAGCCGAGCGGCAGTTCTGCAGAAACGCCTGCGATGGGCAGATCAGGCGATACATCAAGATGAAAGACCAATATCAATAATGCAATGACCACGACCCGCAGGCTCCATGCGGATCTCATCGGAACCCACACTCCGAACAATTGAGCGGACTCGACCCAGCTGATCGTTGAACAGTCATGGTGCCGAGTCTCCATCAACGGTCCACAGAATTATCGTCACGAATCGCAGATCGTCCAGCCGTGCTACCAGCCGCACACTGATTTCTTGCTCCAGCAACTGTGCATCGAAGTCGACATCGCTGACAACACCAACAACAAGATCCGGTGGATACGAACTTCCTTCGATTCCACTAGTGACTACGGGATCTCCGACCTTAATGACAGTCTCCTCGATGATCCCATCCTTGACCACCAGATCTTGGCCGATGCCCTGCCCCCGCGCAAGAGCGACCTCGCCGGTGCCCACGACACGAATACCAAGCGGAAAATCTGGCTGGTGTAACAAACGAACCTGGCTGAAACCACCTTGGACTTCGCTCACGCGACCAACCAGGCCAGCGCTGGTCACCACCGGCATGCCACGGCGAACGCCGTCATCGGTGCCGCGGTCGATCTCAATCGAGTAACTCTCGAAATTACCAGGGCGGTCGATGACTTGGGCGACGACAGTTTCGGCGCCGCCGATGTAGTCGATCTCGATCTCTTCCAGAAGAGCCCGCAGCGACTCTTCCGCAGCACTGGCCCGAACCGAATTGCCTTGAATCTCGGCCAACTCGCGCTTTAGCCGTATGTTTTCGTCTTCGAGCTCTTCGAATTCAGAGAACGAACGCCATGCATTGGTGATCGGCGAGGTGATCGAGTCGGAGCTCCCAGCAAGGGGGTCGACGATGCTGCGCACGGCCGACTGGACCTGGTTCAGCGGTTGAAAACCCTGGTAGTCAAGCGACAGCAGCGTGATTGAGGTGAGCAGCAGCAGAGCCAGGGAGGTTCGGCGACGTCGGCGCGGGTCGAGGACAGACATGGTTCATGCAAGTAGCGAATCGCCACCTGCTAGCCGTTCAGTCGTGCGCCGAAGAGAAGAGAACATCTTTAAGTGCATCAAACTCTTCGAGAGTCTGGCCAGACCCCAGTGCAACGGCATAGAGGGGATCGGGCGCGACCATCACGGGCATGCCAGTTTCGCTGTGTAATCGCTGAGGCAGACCAGCCAGCAGCGCACCGCCGCCCGCAAGCATGATGCCGCGCTCCATGATGTCGGCCGCGAGTTCAGGCGGCGTGTTATCCAGGGTCGCCTTTACAGCGTCGACGACCGACGAGACCGGTTCCTCAATCGCCTCGCGGACCTCGATGGTCGATGTCACGACTGTCTTTGGTAGCCCGGTTACCAGGTCTCGACCGCGGACTTCGGCGTACATTTCTTCATGTAACGGCCATGCCGATGCCAACGCCAACTTGACGTCCTCGCTTGTGCGTTCGCCCAGCACGAGGCCATGTTCTTTCTTGGCGTACTGCATAATTGCGTTGTCGAGTCCGTCGCCGCCGACCCGGACGGAGCGGCTCACGACCACGCCGCCCAAAGAGATCACAGCGACCTCGGTCGTACCGCCACCGATGTCGACGATCATGTTCCCAGCCGGTTCCTGCACAGGGAGGCCAGCACCGATCGCTGCGGCCATCGGCTCTTCGATAATGAAGGCAGGGCGTCGTGCGCCGGCGAACTCGGCGGCCTCTTGCACTGCTCGTTTCTCGACACCAGTAATTCCAGATGGCACACAAATGACCATGCGAGGCTTTGCAAAGCGATTGGGGTGGACCTTCTGGATGAAATGGCGCAGCATCCGTTCGCACACATCAAAGTCGGCGATCACGCCGTCTTTGAGCGGACGGATCGCCTGGATATGGTTGGGCGTTCGGCCGATCATGCGTTTGGCATCGTGGCCAACAGCAAGTGCTTTGCCATCGTGGACATTCATCGCAACCACAGAAGGTTCATCGAGTACGATTCCCTCGCCACGCACGTAGATGACGGTGTTGGCGGTGCCAAGGTCCACGGCCATGTCTCGGCTTACGAGCCCTGCAACGCTATTGAAAAGCTTTCTCATCGGTCAACCGCTTGATGGACAATAGTGGACGAACCCAGTCTGAGCGCATCAGCAGAGTCATCTATGGACACTTTGTCAGGATATGTCTCTTGTGTAAAGAAGCCGCAAAAAGTCTTGCCTCATTAGCTGCGGCTTCCGCAATAGCAACTTTGACACCGGGGTCGCGCCCTACAGCACTCCGGCCCGCACTGCATGACGCCGCTCCGAAAACAACAAAACCGAAGCCAGCGCCCACCCTCAAGTTGGGTCAACACCGACTTCGGTCACCAGAGTCGTGGCGTTCAGCCCAATTCGGGAAAGAACAGTGCTATCTCGCGGGCTGCCGAGTCAGCCGAATCAGAACCATGTACAAGGTTCTCCGTGAACAACGTCCCGAGGTCGCCGCGAATCGTGCCCGGAGCGGCTTCGGCTGGGTTCGTGGCACCCATCAGGTTCCGAACCATGGACCAGGTGTCCTCGGTGCCTTCCAGCACCAGAGCAACGGCTGGCGAACGGCCAATGAACTCGACGAGTCCATCGTAGAACGGCTTGCCTGCATGTTCGACATAGTGCCGGCCAGCCAGATCGGCATCGATGGTCAGCATGCGCATGGCAACGACCGACAGGCCTTTGGTTTCGAAACGACGGACGACTTCGCCGACGAGGCGGCGTTCGACGGCATCAGGTTTACAGAGAACAAGGGTGCGATTCACATGGGCTAATTTATCGGTCATTTTCCTCGATGCCCGACATCAAACCCATCTCAGAGCCGAACGCAGAACGTTTTCTTATTGGTGACGCCCACAACCTGATCAAATCCGACACTACTACTGGGTGCTTATCGTTAAAGGTCGCCAAGCGCTACCCGACACAGAAGTGGGCGCCACAGCGAAAGCCAGAAGAACTGCTGGGCCCTTGCGGAATGCTCTGGGGCCACGCGTAGATGTAACCGAAACGCTCCTTGGCCAACCCTATGGCCGCAACTCAGCCCATGCGGTTTGGCGGCGGGTCTCGCGTGCTCGCTCCGCGACACCGAGCAAACTTCGCTCAGGGCTCCACTTCGCGACGACCCCAGCGGGCGCATTGGGCCACGACTGCCAGATGTTGGCCCAGAACTCGCCCGATGACCGCAAATAGGCGGTCAGTAACAGGATCGCCTCAGGACTCGCCATATCGGTGCTAGACACAGCCGCCGCCTGGCTGATTAGAGCCACAAGCGTCTCAAGTTGCTCGTCTTCCCAGCCATGCTCGGTACCGAGCCGAAACATGCCAATCTGGGTGCCAACAGTGTTGTAAACATCTTCGATAAGACGAAACGGCTTGATGTAGCTGAGGTAAGCATCGCCTTGCATCACCTCGCTGGGTTGAACCTGGACATCATCGAATGCGATGTCTGCAATACGAATCTCGGGCCCGTAGCCGACATATGGATCCAGATCGAAAGTCACGCCGGTTCGGTCCGCAGGAAGAGCGATCATCCGCAAGTCATTACGGTCGCCGTCGCGCCCGATGGATGCTGCGACATAGAGCAGATCCGCGTCGGGCGCCACCGAGCCCCAGCGCTTCGTGCCATTCAGACGGAGGCCGGTTGAGCCATCGACTAATGACGTAGCAATATATTTTGGATGCGGACCACGATCTTCGCTTATGCAGAACGCGCAGATTGCGTCAGGCGGTGTCGCCGGAAACAGTCGTCGGATCGCAGCTTGATGTCCAGCAATTGAGGCAGTCCCACGCCGCTCTGACCGCGTAGCGACCCTCATGATGCGGCGAAACGGGTCCTCACCTTCCTCGCCTTCGGGCGGCGGTCCATGCCGCTTGAGAAACGCGGCCATGTCATCACCGCTACTCGCCTCGGGCATAGCGAACAATGCTGACAGCACCTCACTCGTTGTCATAGACATGGTCAGAGTATGGTCGCTGTTCGACAACTGTTGATCATCGTGGGTGTCCGATGGTCAGAGCGTTGGATCTCAGGCGACGACTCTCGCGTGGAACACCTTCAAGATCTTGCTTTTCGAGCGGTCAGCGCTCAGCCAGAATGCGGTCACGAATCGCGCCCGCTACATACAACGATCCAACCGCCATGATGGCATCGCCTTCGGTCGCAAATGACAGCGCCAGCTCAATCGCATCAGACGGGATCGCTGCGACCTCGGGTTCGATACCCAATGACCGGGCCGCCTCGGCCAACTTGGTTGCTGACATCGCTCGCGGCCAGTCCGGCTCACAACAAATCACGATCTCAGCCGAGGTCGCGTCCAGTGCCTGAAGCATCTCGACGGGGTCTTTCTCCTCCATCATGCCGACAATCAGCATGCGTTGGCCGAACGGCGTGAACGCTTCAGCGAAGGTTCGTGCAGCAGTACGAGCGCCCTGTGGATTGTGCGCCCCGTCGATCACGATGATGGGATCCGCAGCCAAAATTTCGAACCGACCGCGCATCGCTGCTTGGCCCATTGCCGCATCGAGATGGTCACGCTCGAGGGGGGCATCCAAGAAGGCTTCGGCTGCGGCGATAGCTAACGCAGCGTTCACACCCTGATGACGGCCGTGCAGCGAGACCATGACAGCGTCGTAAACATCTCGTTGGGTCCGCAAGTCGATAACTCGGCCGCCGACCCCGAGCGCGTTCGACGTCAGCTCGATTTGGGGGCCGAACCGCAGGACGCTCCCTGGGTTCTCGGCTTCAAAATAATGGTGGAGGTCATCGTCAATATCGCCCAACACCAGCGTCGTGCCAGGCTTCACGATGCCCGCCTTCTCTGATGCTATGGCTTCGCGCCACCCGTCGGCTCCGTCGGTGTGATCCTTGCTGATGTTGGTCACCACCGCTACGACACCGTC
>Ga0302134_10000367_pt1 | contig 18994 bp, 20 predicted proteins | sample CB9_SCM_MG_FD_203123 | JGI IMG/M metagenome (GOLD analysis project Ga0302134, IMG submission 203123) | Marine microbial communities from Western Arctic Ocean, Canada - CB9_SCM | ecosystem: Environmental > Aquatic > Marine > Oceanic | place: Canada: Western Arctic Ocean | collected 2017-09-19
AACTTTGAAGGCGACGAAACGTTTCATGTCCCCGCAGTTGACTGGAAACGCACAGGCAGGCGAATCCTGACAACGGAATGGGTCAACGGCATACCACTTAACGACCGGACCGCTATTGTCGCCGCGGGCCATGATCCGCTGGCCATTTTGGCCATCGCCGCTAATTCGTTTTTTCTGCAAGTTTTTCGCGATGGCTTTTTTCACGGCGACCTGCACCCCGGCAATCTATTCGTCCGCAAGGATAGCGCTCTTGTGGCCGTGGATTTTGGCATCATGGGCCGTATTAATCGACAAGATAGGCGGCACCTCGCCGCGCTTCTGCTGGCATTCATGACTGGCAATTATCGCCGCGCAGCTGAGGTTCATTTTGATGCCGGCTGGATCCCATCAACACGTTCTATCGACGCATTCACTCAGGCATGCCGATCGATTGGCGAACCGATCCTCGATAAACCCCAGAACGAAATCTCCATTGCCCGGCTGCTTGCACAGCTCTTTCAGGTTTCCAAATCTTTCCAGATGGAAGCCCAACCGCAACTTCTCCTGCTGCAAAAAACCATGTTGGTCGCAGAGGGCAGCGGGAGACTACTGGCCCCAGAAGCCAATATCTGGTTGCTTGCCCGGCCGCTCATTGAGAAATGGGGGGCCGATAACCTTAGCCCCGAGGCGCACCTGCACGAAACGGCACAGGATATTTTCCAGACACTGCAGAAACTTCCTATCTTCATCGATAATGTTGGAAAGATCACCCAGTCGATAGCCGGCGGCGGCGTACGACTGCATCCAGATACAATCCAGGCAATGCGCGCCGGACAAAGAACGCAATGGGGCAGGCGCATATCACTGGTCATGCTAGCAATCGCGGCACTCTTTTTGCTTTCCTGACCCAGCACTCCAACCTTGCCCGTAAATTAGTTCTCGGATAATTTAATCACACTTAAATTAGTGGGGTACATTTTGTTTTGCTAGAAATCAGTGGAAAAAAGGTGCTGTTGGTGGTGTCCGGTGGGATTGCCGCTTACAAATGCCTAGAACTGATCCGCCGCCTGAACGAGCAAGGCATCAAGGTGCGCTGTATTCTGACCACAGCAGGCGCCCGCTTTGTTACGCCGCTATCGCTTTCCGCCATCAGTGGCGAGCGGGTCTTCGGTGATTTGTTCTCCTTGACCGACGAAAGCGAGATCGGCCACATTCGCCTTTCACGAGATACCGATTTGGTTGTTGTTGCGCCGGCCAGCGCCGACATTCTAGCCCGCATGGCCGCCGGCTTGGCCAACGATCTGGCGACGGCCGCACTTCTGGCGACCGACAAGCCCGTCCTAATAGCCCCGGCTATGAATTCGCGCATGTGGGATCACCCCGCAACCCAAGCCAATCTTTGCCTGCTCAAAGGCCGTGGCATTATGCGGGTTGGTCCCAACCAGGGCGAGATGGCGGAACGTGGTGAGGCTGGATGGGGCCGCATGGCAGAGCCGGCAGAGATTTTCCAGGACATCGTCGCATTCTTCGGCCGCAGTAACCGGCTGAAGGGGCTGCGATGTCTAGTGACAAGTGGACCGACCATAGAACCCATCGACCCCGTGCGGTTCCTTGCAAATCGCTCCTCCGGTCGACAAGGTCATGCCATTGCCGCCGCCCTCACGGCAATGGGCGCGGATACAACCCTAGTTTCAGGGCCGACCCACCTGCCAGACCCAACGGGACTGACGACCACACACGTGGAGACAGCCCGTGAGATGTTAGCTGCGTGTCAGGCCGCCTTGCCCGTCGACATAGCGGTCTGCGCCGCAGCCGTAGCCGACTGGCGCCCCGCAGAAGAGGCGGATCAGAAAATTAAAAAGCAGTCTAGTCACGGTGCCCCGGCCCTGCGGCTAGTCGAAAATCCTGACATCCTTGCCACACTTTCCGCCGCCGGCCCTAAGCGTCCACGGCTTGTTATAGGGTTCGCCGCCGAAACCCAAGCAGTCGAAGAAAATTCCTTCCTCAAGCGCCAAACAAAAGGATGTGACTGGATTCTAGCCAACGATGTTTCGGCAGGTTCCGGCACATTCGGCGGCGACGACAACACCGTACAGTTAATCACCGCCGAGGGTTCCGAGCGTTGGCCTACGATTAGCAAGCAGGCGATAGCCGAAAGGCTGGCGGAGCGCATCGCCGAGACGATGGGGACGGCATCATGAGTGACACGTCGGTGGCGATCCTTCGACTCGCCCATGGCACGAATCTGCCTCTACCTGAATACGCCACAACCGATTCTGCCGGTGTCGATCTCCTCGCGGCTCTACCCGCGCCCATTGCCTTAAAACCAGGAACGCATAAGCTCATCCCAACAGGAATTTCCATCGCGCTACCGACTGGATACGAAGCTCAGGTCCGGCCAAGGTCCGGCCTTGCCACACTACATGGCGTCACCGTGCTGAACAGTCCAGGCACAATCGATGCTGATTATCGGGGAGAGATCTGTGTCATCCTGATCAACCACGGCCAGGAAACATTCACCATTGAGGTCGGCATGCGTGTTGCCCAGATGGTGATTGCACCGGTGTCCCGTGTTGGCTGGCGTGAAGTTACAGAATTGCCCGTTACCGTTCGCAGTAGCGGCGGCTTCGGTTCGACAGGCATAACAGCCGGCATCATAAAGCATGGAGGAGATGAACCGCCATGCTGAGGCTTTCAAAGAAGATGCTATTCGCCATCGAGGCCGTCCTCGATATTGCCTACCATGCCAACGGTGAAACTGTACAAAGTCGCGAGATTACGAGGCGCCAGGGCATCCCCCGGCGCTATTTAGAGCAAGCTTTGCAACAACTGGTGCGAAGTAGAATCCTGGTCGGAGTGCGCGGGCCGCGCGGCGGCTATCTACTAGCCAAGGAGCGTCGGCGCACGACCGTCGGTGAGATTGTCCGTGTGGTGCACGCCATGGAAACAACGGACGACCCGCTTATTCACAGCTTCGGATCGCCACTAGCCCAGATGGTGGTCCGCCCTCTATGGTTGGAACTCCAAGAAGGCGTGATGGTGAAGCTGGAATCTGTGACCATCGAAGACCTTTGTTCACGCGCTGGTTTGGCCGGAATCGCTAGCGAGGTCCGACAAAGCCTAGATTTTTCTATCTAATCCTCGCTACCAATGAGAGTGCGGCCCAATGAATAGCAGCGAACTGCTCCGCACTATCCCCACGATCACGAGCCCAGGTCGAATCTACGATTCCATTCTAGAAACGGTTGGCAGCACACCCCTGGTACGGCTTTCACAGCTACGTCGCGATACGGGTTGCCATGCGGAACTTCTAGCTAAGTGCGAGTTTTTTAACCCTCTATCGTCGGTCAAGGACCGTATCGGTATGGCAATGGTGGAAGCGGCAGAGGCCTCTGGCTCCATCGGGCCTGGCTCTGTCCTAGTGGAACCAACATCGGGCAATACAGGGATCGCCCTAGCCTTCGTTTGTGCTGCCAAGGGCTATCGATTAATCCTCACAATGCCGGAGAGCATGTCGATTGAACGACGAAAAATGCTGACGTTCCTTGGCGCCGAACTAGAGCTAACGCCAGCTACCCGCGGCATGTCGGGAGCCATCGAACGCGCCGAGCAGCTTGTCGACGAGATCCCCGGCGCAGCCATGCTCCAGCAATTTCGTAACCCGGCCAATCCGGCCATTCATCGAACCACCACCGCCGAGGAAATCTGGCGCGATAGCTGTGGGATGGTCGACGTCGTCGTAGCAAGTATCGGAACGGGTGGCACCATCACCGGGGTCGGCGAAGTGCTCAAATCACGCAAGCCGTCCATGCGCATGATCGCAGTCGAACCGGAGAATAGTCCCGTTCTCTCCGGCGGCGAGCCGGGGCCACACAAGATTCAGGGGATTGGCGCTGGATTTGTCCCAGGCGTTCTTAACCGCGACATTGTCGACGAGGTGATATGTATTGCCAATGAAACTGCCTTCGCCATGGCGCGCAGATTAGCGCGCGTCGAAGGTATTCCTGTCGGGATCTCCTCCGGCGCTGCGCTTGCCGCAACACTAGAAATCGCCGAGCGGCCGGAAATGGCGGGAAAGATAATCGTCGTCGTGCTGCCTGATTTCGCCGAGCGCTATCTATCCACGCCCTTGTTTAGCAAACCTGAGTAAAAAATACTTTCCATGGTCAACGCCCCTTACGATTTCAGCGAAACCCAAATTCGGCGCTATGCCCGACATATTCTGCTACGCGAAGTTGGTGGCGACGGTCAGGCCAAACTGCTGAGAGCGAAGGTTCTCGTTATCGGCGCCGGCGGCCTGGGGTCACCCTTATTATTGTATTTGGCAGCAGCTGGTGTCGGCACAATTGGCGTTATCGATGATGACACCGTCGATCTTAGCAACCTGCAACGCCAGATTGCACATACCACCGGACGCATCGGCCAGGCCAAGGTAGATAGCGCCCGCTTGGCAATCTCGGCAATCAATCCGGATGTCCAACTTATTACCCACCAACGCCGTTTGACGGCCGATGGCGCCGTAAACTTGATTTCTGACTACGACGTGATTGCCGACGGCAGCGATAACTTCTCGACCCGCTTCCTTGTTAACGATGCCTGTTATTTTGCCCGCCGAATTCTGGTTTCAGGCGCCATATTGCGCTTCGATGGTCAGATCGCGACTTTCAAAGCGTATGAAAAGGACAAGAATGGCGGACATGGTCCCTGCTATCGATGCCTATTCCGGGCACCCCCACCTGACGGACATACCCAATCTTGCGCTGAGGCAGGAGTTCTCGGCGCGTTATGCGGTATGGTTGGGTCGTTGCAAGCAACGGAAGTCCTGAAGGAGATCATCGGTATAGGTCAAAGCCTATCAGGCTCACTCGTCGTCTACGACGGCCTCGCCACAACGTTCCGCAAAATCAAGGTGCGCGCCGACCCGCAATGCCCCTTGTGCGGCGAAAATCCGACTATTAACGGGGTCACGTCTCATGAAACCTGAAAGTACATCCCAGGCGAAATTACCACCCGACAAGTTATCGTTGACCATCTTCTCCGGCAATTTTGATCGGGTGCACTATGCCCTCGTTATGGCCTCAGCAGCGGTGGCGATAGGAACGCCAGCAACGCTTTTTTTTACCATGGCTGCCTGTCAGGCGTTGGCCCGGCCAGCGGCCGATGGCACCCCAGGCTGGCATAATATGCCCGCCGGCGACCGCCTAGGAAATGCGGGGGTGATGGACGCCAGCCTAGGCGAACACGGCGTTGCCCAGTTCGAAGAACTTCTGTCCGCTTGCGCGGAACTCGGCGCGCGATTCATGGTATGTGAATTGGGCATGCAGGCCATTGGCATGAGTCGAAATGATTTGCGCGACGATATCGCTATTGAGGAAACCGGAGCCATTACGTTCTTCGAGGATGCCTCGTCGACAGGGGCTATCCTTTTCGTTTAAGGAATTAAAAAAAGTTACTTTTGCATCTTAACGGGCGCTGTTTGCTCTACCCATTAATTGGACACGGCGGACATTTCGAGGAAATTTGGGGGCCATGAAATTTTGTAGGTCTGTCGTCGCCATCAAGCGTTCAGTTCTCCTGTCAGGAATGGCGGTGATGTTGGTCGCCGCCCTCCCCGCATATACGGCGCCGAAAGGAACGGGACTGCCGCTCCCCCGATTCGTCAGCGCCCGTGCTAACGTAATAAACCTGCGCACAGGACCTGGCGTACAGCACCCAGTCGAATGGGTATATCAACGCCGGGACCTGCCGCTGGAGATTATTGCTGAGTATCGGAACTGGCGCAAAACCCGCGACTGGCAAGGTGCCCTGGGATGGATTCATCAGAGCATGCTCGGCGGTCGCCGGACGTTTATTGTCACCGGCGCTAAGCGTCCGTTGCATGCGAAGAGTGAAGAAAATGCCGCGGTGGTAGCCCTCCTTGAGCCGGGAGTAGTCGGCAAGATCGTCGAGTGTCCAGACGCGTCAGACTGGTGCCAGGTGTCGGTCGGCGCCTTTGACGGGTGGTTGCAACGCCGTACCCTTTGGGGTGTCTACGACAACGAAGTCGTTCGCTAAAGCTTCAAGCATCAGATCTCAAGCCTTAATCAAAATCCTCGGCCAGTGCTACACGAATATTTTCGGGTAAAACCACCATGTGTGCGTATTGGGGATGGCCGATGCCTAGTACGGCACGCATCCCTGGCGCCCGGAATTTCGTCACCTGCGCATCCGTGAAGGGAAAGTGGATGAACTGCACCGACGACGCCTTACCATCCGCCGAAGTGCGATCTACGTCATCTTCGGCAGTTCCTTTGATTGACTCCCCGTCGATGTCGAGCGTGAACGTCTGTTCAACCCCGCCCAAACTAGCCAGAAGCTTTTGCCGGCGGCTCTCATCAGGCACCTCGAACATAACAGTCGCCACCAGCTCCCTCCCATCGGGAATCAAAGGATTAAAGGCCGCAAGTTCATCGGCGACCTGCGCAGCGCCACCGCGTTCAACATGCAGCATCTCGTGCACCTGATGCCACATGGTGTCGTAGTTCTCGAAGTAAAACGTCGCATCGGGCCCACAGGTGACGCGGCGGCTTGCCTTCAACTCCATGATGGCTTTGCGACGCGCCGCACGAACCATAGCATACTCTTCCATAGGCATCAGATCGGCGGGTGTAATTTTATGCTTCACCATGTCGGTACTTTCCCGTGGCTAGATTTGTCCAGGCTACAGGCCGTAGCCGCGGGCGATCAATTCAATCGGGTGGGTGACGGCTTTGACGTCTGCTATCGAATTAGCATCCCGCTTCTCCATACCCTGAACGATATGATCGCGCGCCAGCGGGCATTCGGAAATGACGAAAGTAGGCTTGGCCTCAGCTGCTTGTCGGGCCACTGGTCTACCAACCTTGAGCCCCACCTCGAAGTTGTCCTTATACACGCCCCAGGCGCCGCCATGGCCGGAACAGCGTTCAATGGCCTGCACGTCAGCCTCAGGGATCAGCTTGAGGAGCTCGGTCGCCTTTTGGCCCATGTTCTGCGCCCGTGCATGACAGGCAATGTGCAGTAAAACCTCGCCATCAATGGGCTTCATGCCAGCCACCAAGCCTTCCTTGCGGGCGATGTCGACAACATACTCGCTGATATCCTTTGTCGCGGCACTGAGACGTCGCACATTTTCGTCGCCCGGTACGATAAGCGGCCATTCAAACTTCAGCATCAGGCTGCACGACGGCATGAGAGAAATAATATCGTACCCCCGGTCAACCCAAGACATCAACTCGGCCGCGACCTGACGCGCCGAGTCAGCGACCCGCTGTAAATCGCCACTTTCAAGCTGCGGCATTCCGCAGCAGCCTGGGTATGAGACTTCGGTCTCGACCCCGTTGTGGGCCAATACAGCGCGTGCAGACCTGCCAATCTCCGTGTTGTTATAGTTAATAAAACATGTGGCGTAGAGAACAGCCCTACGGCCAAATGCGGGCGCGTCGCGATTGACCTCCGACATGACGGTCTTAGACTGAGAAACGAAAGATTTACCGTCGTAGCGGGGCAATGCCGCGTCGCGGTGAATATTAGCAGTGCGTTCCATTACCGGCCGTGTGAGCGCATTTCCACGCTTTGTTGCCCAGTTGGCGAGCGGCGCCACAACCGTGCCCAGACGACCGTTACGATCGGTTTTCTTGAGCTGTTGTTCTATCACCCCGACGTCACCAGATTTCAACTGCACGGCGCGGTAGCGCAGCATCAGATGAGGAAAGTCGAGATTGAATTCGTGCGGCGGCACGTAGGGACACTTAGTCATAAAGCACATGTCACAGAGAGTGCAGGCATCAACCACGGGCCTGAAGCCCGCACTATCGACGGCGTCCAATTCGCCCGTATCAGACTCATCAATAAGGTCGAAGAGCCGCGGGAAGCTGTCACAAAGGTTGAAGCAGCGGCGGCAGCCGTGGCAAATGTCGAATACACGCCGTAGCTCGACATCGAGCTTATCCTTGTCATAAAAGTCCGGGTCCTCCCAGGCGATGGGATGGCGAACTGGCACTCCGAGACCACCTTCGGCCAAAGCTCTTCTCCTCTGTCCTGGGGGGCCTTAAACAATATGGGAGGATCCGCTACCAGACCCCCCCCACACAATTTCAATCAATCAGCAGTTGCTTACGAACCCAGCGTGTCGAGGGCCTTTTGGAAACGACCAGCGTGCGAACGCTCGGCTTTAGCCAGAGTTTCGAACCAGTCGGCTATCTCGTCAAAACCTTCCTCGCGGGCGGTCTTTGCCATGCCCGGATACATATCGGTGTATTCGTGGGTTTCGCCAGCGATGGCTGCCTTAAGATTCAGGGGCGTGGTGCCAATCGGCTGTCCTGTCGCCGGATCACCAACAGACTCGAGAAATTCAAGGTGGCCATGAGCATGTCCGGTCTCGCCCTCCGCCGTCGAGCGGAAAACGGCAGATACATCATTGTAGCCCTCAACATCGGCTTTTTGAGCAAAATAAAGGTATCGACGGTTGGCTTGAGATTCACCCGCGAATGCATCCTTGAGGCTTTTCTCGGTCTTCGATCCCTTTAGCTGTGTCATATCTGTGTCTCCTATACGCTTTGAGATTGTTTCCATATCTGGTGGGCCCCAACGGGTTATTTGCCCCGGACATATCCAAAATATGGTTGGGCTACCAAAGGCTGTCAAGATAATTTGAATGATTCTAATCGTGCGGAGACAGGATTGATCTAAATAGGTATCTATTTAGTGCAGCCTGCCAAACGAATCACGACATCGATTCGTTTTATGGTTGTTCCCGGGGGTGGCGACGGCAGCTTTTCCATGATGATTTGATCGCTGGGAATATCCTCTAGGAGACCGGTACCTTCCCAGTAGAAATGATGATGATCGCTGGTGTTTGTATCGAAATAGGAGCGCGCCGCATCGATGACAATCTCGCGCAGCAACCCTGCTGAGGTGAACTGATGTAGAGTATTGTAAACGGTTGCCAGGGAGACCCGCACACGATGCGTGATCGCCTGGGCGTGAAGGGATTCTGCCGTCACGTGGCAATCCCTGCCCTCGAACATCAGCTTCGCCAGCGCCATGCGCTGACGTGTCGGTCGCAACCCCGCTTGATGCAGGCGATCAAGGATAGGACGGAAAGGTCTCATGCCACTCATACTAACCAATATAGTGAATCCATAATGGCATATAACTCAGCTTGCAACGCACTTTAATGGGGAGCCCTAGTAGGCACGGCATCAGGACAGTTTACCAGTCCCTTGGGGAATATCGGGATGCCCCATACCAATGATGTTGTATCCACTATCGACGTGCATTACCTCGCCCGTAACACCAGCGCCAAGGTCGCTAAGAAGGTAAATACCGGCGCCACCAAGCTCATCAAGCGTTACCGTGCGACGCAACGGTGCGTGGCGCTGATTATTTTGAAAAACCTGACGTGCATTACCAATGGCACTGCCCGCCAACGTCCGCATGGGGCCGGCGGAGATAGCATTGACCCGAATGCCGCGCGGCCCAAGGTCAGTGGCTAGATAGCGTACGCTGGCTTCCAAAGCCGCTTTCGCCACGCCCATAACGTTATAATTGGGCATCACTCGTTCAGCACCAGCGTAGGTCAACGTAACCAGTGACCCGCCAAGGGTCATCATCTCTGCGGCTCGCCGCGCAATGGCCGTGAATGACCAACACGAAACATCCATGGTCTTCAGGAAATTCTTCCGGCTTGTATTAACGTACGCTCCACTCAGCTCTTCTTTGTCGGAATAGGCGATGGCGTGGACGACGAAGTCGATATGCGGCCACGTCGCGCCAATGGAATCAAATACTTGGTCTATTTGCTGTGCGCTGGTGACATCGCAGGGCAAAATATGCTTCGATCCAACCGAAGCGGCAAGCGGCCGTACCCGCCGCTCTATGGCATCACCCTGATAGGTGAATGCCAGCTCAGCGCCCTCTGCCGCCAAAGCCTTGGCAATTCCCCAAGCAATGGAATGATCATTAGCTACCCCCATGATAACGCCGCGCCGACCGGCCATGAAAGGTGTCTGGATACTCAATGCCGCGCTCCGGAATCAACCAACCAGCCGGCGAGACTAGTCGTCTGCCACTGCCTGTCGTGTGCAGTCATGCAATTAATCTAGGCGTCGAAACGGCGAAAGGCGAGGGATGCGTTGGTTCCGCCAAATCCGAAGCTGTTGGATAACACGCAATTGAGATGGAGGCCTTCCTGACGTTCCCGCACGATGGGCATATCCCCAGCCTCGGGCATCAGATTGTCGATATTCGCCGAAGCGGAAATGAAACCGTCCTCCATCATCAGCATGCAGTAGATAGCCTCGTGCACGCCGGTCGCACCAAGCGAATGGCCAGTCAAGGATTTGGTTGAGGAAAGCGCCGGCACCCCGCCGTGCTGGCTAAAAACGTTAGTAATCGCTTCCAGTTCCTTGAGGTCACCAATCGGTGTGCTGGTGCCATGAGTATTAATGTAGTCGATTGGCCGTCCCAAATCTTTCATCGCCATGCGCATGCAGCGTTCCCCGCCTTCGCCAGACGGCTGCACCATATCATGCCCATCAGACGTTGCGCCGTAACCGGCAATCTCAGCATAAATCTTCGCGCCGCGGGCTTGGGCATGCTCCAGCTCCTCAACAACGACAACGCCACCGCCGCCAGCAATAACAAAACCGTCGCGATCGACATCGAACGGCCGCGATGCGCGCTCTGGCTGGTCGTTGAATGCCGATGACAAAGCGGGCATAGCATCGAATAGGACAGACATCGTCCAGTCTAATTCCTCGCCACCCCCGGCGAATACAATGTCCTGTTTACCAAGCTGGATAAGTTCCGCTGCGTTGCCGATGCAGTGTGCACTGGTGGCACAGGCAGAGCTGATTGAGTAGTTAACGCCCTTGATACCAAAGGCGGTCGCTAGGGTGGCCGAGTTGGTGCTCGACATAGTGCGCGGCACCATAAAGGGCCCGACTTTCCGCGGTCCCCGTTCTCGTACCGCATCGAAGGCCTGCAGAAGATTCCGTGTCGACGGACCGCCAGAGCCCATGATCAAGCCATAGCGCTCGTCACCAAGGGCGCCCTCATCAAGCCCGGCGTCCTGAACGGCCTCCCGCATGGCAATATAATTATAGGCAGCACCCTCACCCATGAACCGCCGGACCTTTCGGTCGACAACCGCATCAACGTTAATATTGACTAATCCATGAACGTGGCTGCGAAATCCCATTTCTCGATATGCCGGCGCGGAGGTAATGCCGGACTTGCCATCCCATAGGGATTGACGGACTTCTGCCTTGTTGTTGCCAATGCTGGAAACAATTCCAAGACCGGTAATCACTGCGCGCTTCATTAGGAGACCTCGCTATTCCCGGGTTGCATCGTTATCAGTAAAGACCCCGACACGTAGGTCGCTGGCTTCATAAATGAGTTGTCCGTCCATCGATACACTACCCTCGGCAATGCACAGGCACAGGCGGCGACGGAGCACACGTTTAATATCGATGCGGTATTCAACCCGCTTAGCCTCTGGCAACACCTGGCCAGTGAACTTGACGCCACCGACGCCGAGAGCGCGACCGCGACCAGGCGCTCCTGTCCAGCCGAGGAAGAAACCTGTCATCTGCCACAACGCATCAAGACCGAGACAGCCCGGCATCACAGGGTCGCCCTCGAAATGGCAGCCGAAGAACCACAGGTCAGGTCGGACATCAAGCGACGCCACTACTTCTCCCTTGCCATGGGCGCCACCTTCCTCGCTGATGCGGTCAATTCGGTCGAACATTAGCATAGGTGGCAGGGGCAGTTGTGCATTTCCCAAGCCAAACAGGCGGCCATGCCCGCATTCGAGGAGATCTTCGTAGGTGTAGGCGTTCTTGGCGGTCACAGTAATGTCATCAGCCTGCAGTGGTACACTTTAACAAAATCATTGCGACCACCACGATAAATTGGTGATCAAATCAACGCCCTGTCCTCGGGCGGATGGCAAGCCTTTGTGGGCACGCCATATCTCGTCTACCAATCCATATATGGGCTGGCCAGCAAAAAGGCGAATCATCAGGTGCGAAGGCGGCCTCATGGATGGCTTTCTACAACAGCCAAGAGCACGTCAGTTAAGTCCATTATGACGCAGTTTACCTCATCCGCCCATAACCTGTTGCCATGACTTAGAACATGAACGCCATGCGCCGTGAAGTATATTTCGAGTTCAAATTTCGTCATATAATCAGCGGGGGCGGGACAAAACCCGTCAAGAGCACCCACAGGGGCGCTGCCCGCCGTATCATGGCGCCCTAAGACAGCAGGTAAACAAAGACCCCCGGCAATAACCGCCGGGGGCCTTTTCGAACGGGATACCATAGCTTGATTTTCTATTGGCCGGCTCTTCCCGCTTATTCGCGGGAGTCACCATCGCGCCGCCCGGAAATATCTTCGCCGCTCATCTGATCCACGTCACGCATGGACAGCTTGACCTTGCCCCTATCATCAATGCCGATCAGCTTGACTTTGACGCTATCGCCGACGGTTAACACATCGGTGACCTTGTCAGTCTTCGTGCTGGCAACCTGGCTAATATGAACCAGCCCATCACGGGTTCCCATGTAGTTTACGAAGGCGCCGAAATCGAGAATCTTCACAACCTTACCGTTATAAATTTGTCCGATCTCCGGCTCGGCCGTGATTCCGAGAACCCACTCGATGGCAGCATCGGCTGCCGACTGGTCTACGGCGGAGACCTTGACAGTCCCATCATCTTCAATATCGATTTTGGCACCGGTGGTTTCGCAGATTTCACGTATCATCTTGCCACCCGGGCCGATGACTTCCCGAATCTTGTCCTTGTTGATCTTAATCGTCGTGATGCGCGGCGCATTATCACTTACCGCATCACGAGCCTGGCCGAGCGCTTTGCCCATTTCATCGAGAATATGCAAACGGCCTTCATGCGCCTGACCCAGGGCAACCTTCATGATTTCTTCTGTGATCGAAGTAATCTTGATGTCCATTTGCAGTGCCGTAATGCCATTCGCCGTACCGGCGACCTTGAAGTCCATGTCGCCGAGATGATCCTCATCGCCAAGGATATCTGACAACACTGCGAAGCCATCATCTTCCTTGATCAGTCCCATGGCGATACCAGCCACCGGGCTGCTCAGCGGAACACCAGCATCCATCAATGAAAGCGATGTTCCACAGACTGTCGCCATGGACGATGAACCGTTTGATTCGGTGACTTCTGAGACCACGCGCATGGTATAGGGAAACGATTCCTTTTCTGGCAATAATGGACGCGTGGCACGCCAGGCGAGCTTGCCGTGACCAATTTCTCGCCGGCCAGGGCTACGCATAAAACTCGCTTCGCCGACTGAATACGGTGGGAAGTTGTAGTGCAGCATGAAGTGCTCGCGGTATTCACCTGCAAGTGCATCCATGATCTGCTCATCCTGTCCAGTACCCAATGTCGTCACAACAAGTGCCTGGGTTTCGCCTCGGGTAAACAGAGCGCTGCCATGGGAGCGGGGCAGAATACCTACCTCACAAATGATCGGCCGCACAGTCTTGGTGTCGCGACCGTCGATCCGCATGCCAGTTTTCAAAATGTCGCGGCGGACAATGTCTTTTTCCAGGTTCTTGAACGCCTCCGGTAAAATTGCCGGCACCAAGTTCTGGTCCAAGCTGCCATCAGAAGAGATCGCTTCCTTCACATTAGAACGGACAGCCGCGATCTGTTCCTGACGCGCGCTCTTCGCTGTTTCCGCGTATGCAGCGCGCAAATCAGTTTCGGCTAGAACCTGGACCTTGGCAACAATGGCGTCCTTGCCTTCCGGCGGAGGTGGCAGGGTCATCGGCGACTTGGCGCACATTTCAGCCAGCGCGATGATTGCGTCAATAACCGGCTGGAAGGCCTTGTGTCCAAAGGTGACCGCCCCAAGCATAATCTCTTCGGACAATTCGTGGGCTTCTGACTCGACCATCAGAACGCCTTCCTGGGTGCCGGCCAGAATTAGGTCTAGGCGGGATTTAGGCATGTCATCGATAGGCGGGTTCAGCACATATTCGCCGTCGATATAACCGACACGGCAGCCCCCGAGAGGACCCAGAAATGGCAGGCCCGAAATGGTTAGCGCCGCTGAAGCACCAATCAGGGCTACGATGTCAGGGTCATTCTCTAAATCGTGCGCTAGTACCGTGCAGATAACCTGAGTTTCGTTTTTGTAGCCTTTAGCGAAAAGGGGCCGGATAGGCCGGTCAATAAGACGCGATGTGAGCGTCTCTTTCTCTGCTGGGCGGCCTTCGCGCTTGAAAAATCCACCAGGTATTTTGCCAGCGGCAAAAGCTTTTTCCTGATAGTTCACCGTCAGGGGAAAGAAATCTAAACCGGGCTTTGGTTTTTTCTCACCAACGGCCGTACACAGCACTATGGTGTCGCCATAGGTCACTATCACGGCGCCGTCGGCCTGACGGGCGACCTTGCCAGTTTCCATGACCAACGTGCGTCCGCCCCACTGCAATTCCTTGCGAAATTCCTTGAACATTTTGTTTATATCCTTTCCTTGCGTTCAGGCCGGCACGCGTATTCGTGCAACGACCTCGAGTAGCCCAGGCGCATCCATGTTGAGGGCGCACAGATATGCAGCGCTGAGCACTTGACCCAGCGCCGTTATATCCGCCCCCCATGGGGCGGATCAATTGCCTCAACGCCTGATTTCCAGCCGCTTGATAAGATCTTCATAGCGCTTCTGCTCATTGGACCGAACGTAGTCCAACAGGCGCCTGCGTTGCCCGACCATCATCAGAAGGCCACGACGAGAATGAAAATCTTTCTTGTGAATTTTAAGGTGCTCGGTAAGATTTTTTATGCGCTCCGTCAGGATCGCAACCTGCACCTCGGGGGAACCAGTATCACCCTTAACGCGGGCATACTCTAAAATCAATTCGCCCTTACGGACGGCGGTAATCGACATCGATGTCTCCATCACTCACAGGTTTAAGACACGGACGGAGCGGATTTCTCCACCCTCAATGCGGGCCAACGCCACCGGCCGATCGCCGGATTTTGCACAGAACACCACATCCCGTAGATTCTCGGTCAGAGAAGACCGATTTACGACGGGCAACACCGCAACGGCTTGCCCACGTTGTAAGCGCCTAGCTTCGGGTTCTGTCAGGGCTAGCACCGGGATGTCGTCCAGTGCGGTCGCAACAGGAAGTAGGCACTCATCAAGCCCCGCACTATGCCCAAGCGCGGCAAGATTATCCAGGGAAATTGCAACAGACTCATGAAAGGGGCCGACAGACGTGCGGCGCAGGTTGATTATATGCCCGACGGTCCCCAGGGCACGCGCCAAATCTCGGCCAAGTCCCCGCATGTATGCCCCCTTTCCCGCAATCACTTCGAAGGCGGAATGGTCTGCATCGGGGGTATCCACTAAGGTAAAGCTATCAATTCGGACAATTCTTGATGCCAGTTCCACGTGCTCATTAGCACGCGCCAGATCGTAGGCACGTCGGCCAGCGACCTTAATCGCCGAATAGGCTGGTGGAACTTGTTCAATGGCCCCAACGAAACCGGGAAGCGCTTTTTTAATCGCCTCGGCATCGGGCCTATTGGTGCTAGTTTCCATCACCGCCCCCTCGGCATCGTCTGTCGTTCGTGCTTCCCCCCATCTCACAGTAAATTTGTAAGTCTTAGTACCATCCATTACGTAGGAAACGGTCTTGGTCGCCTCGCCGAAGGCCAAGGGCAGGACCCCAGTGGCGAGCGGATCAAGGGTCCCACCGTGGCCCACTTTAGCGGCTTCGGTCATGGCCTTAACTTTGCTGACGACGCCAGCGGACGTCATGCCGGATGGCTTATCGATTATGATCCAGCCGTTAATCATCTTGCCGCGGCGTTTACGCATCTTCGTCTTCTCCTCCCTTGAATGCTGCTTGCCGCAGGAGGTGATCGATACGTGAAGCGGTGTCAAAACTCTCGTCGGCGGAAAACTGAAGATTAGGCACACGCCGCAGGCGCACCGATTTTGCAATTGCCCGGCGCAGAAAAGGCCTTGCTCGGGTCAGAGAATGGAGTACGACGGATACATCTCCACCTCCAAGCGGTACGACAAAGGCGGTAGCGTTTCGCAGGTCGGGGCTCACTCGGACCTCCGTGATGGTTATTGTGGTACCAGCGATTCCAGGGTCATAGACCTCACCACGTTCCAGAAGCCAGGCCAGCGCATGCCGCAATTCCTCTCCGACCCGCAATTGGCGTTGGCTTGGCGCGGCGGCCCGGCGCTTTGGCATTATGAAAAATCTCTCCGGTAGGCGCTGCGGGACATTTACCGGGCGCGAAATTCACCTTATTAAACAGGGTTTTCCTATGTTTTCCATAGGCTGGCTTGGCGCCGAACACACCATGGTGTAGTCCACTTCAAGCTTTACGTAACGCAGGATGACAGCCTATGGGCAACATAGGCTAAATTCTATCTGTTAGAGCTGGCGGGCGATTTCCTCAACCTCAAAGCACTCGATCATGTCGCCAGCCTGGATATCTTGATAATTCTCCAGCGCAAGACCGCACTCAAAGCCTTCCTTTACTTCGCGCGCATCATCCTTAAAGCGCTTGAGCTGAGCCAGGCTGCCTTCGTGAATCACCACCTGATCGCGTAAAAGGCGAACCTTGGCGCCGCGACGAACTGCACCCTCCGTGATCATGCAGCCAGCAATTTTTCCAGCTTTGGTAACGTTGAATACTTCACGTATCTCAGCATAGCCAAGAAGGTTCTCCTGAAGCGTCGGCGATAGCATGCCGGATAGGATCTGACGGACGTCATCGATCACGTTGTAGATGATCGAATAATAACGGATTTCCACATTATCCCGCTTAGCAAGAACCCGAGCCTGCGGATTGGCACGCACATTAAACCCGATGACAATAGCATTGGATGCACGGGCCAACGTTACATCAGACTCATTAACCCCGCCTACAGCGGCGTGAAGAACGCTGACCTTAACTTCATCCGTGGATAACCCGTTTAACGCCATGTTAATGGCCTCAACGGAACCGTGCACGTCAGCTTTTACGATAACCGCCATTTCCTTAGCCGCGCCTTCCTGGATGCGCAACAGCATCTCTTCCAGCGTACCGCGCGCTGAGCCCACCGCCCGGGCATCGCGCTGCTTGCGCTGGCGGAATTCTGTGACCTGACGGGCACGACTCTCCGTATCGACGACGATGAAATCGTCACCGGCGTCGGGAGTTCCGCTAAGACCAAGGACCTCGACAGGCACTCCCGGCCCACCATCTTCGATCTGCAAACCGTGATCATCGACCAAGGCGCGAACCCGGCCCCATTCTCCGCCTGCAACGAATATATCACCAACGTGAAGCGTACCCCGGTTGATAAGTACCGTCGCCACAGATCCACGGCCAAGCTCGATGCGCGATTCTATAACTACGCCTTCAGCGGTTCGGTCCGGATTAGCGGTTAACTCCAGCAACTCCGCCTGCAGCAGAATCACCTCCTGCAGCTTGTCCAGATTCATTTTTTTCGTCGCCGACACTTCGACCGTCAGGATATCGCCACCCATCTCCTCGACGACAAGATTATGCTGCAGTAATTCCTGACGCACCCGGTTAGCGTCTGCGTTGGGCAGATCCATCTTATTAATCGCGACGATGATCGGAACGCCTGCCGCCTTGGCATGGTCGATGGCTTCCTTTGTTTGCGGCATGATCCCGTCATCCGCAGCAACGACCAAAACAACGATATCCGTCACCTTGGCACCACGAGAACGCATTTCCGTGAAGGCGGCATGACCCGGCGTATCGACAAACGTGATCTTGGCCCCCGACGCCAGAGATACTTGATAGGCTCCAATATGCTGCGTTATGCCCCCCGCCTCACCAGCAACCACATCCGTCTGGCGCAGAGCATCGAGCAACGAGGTTTTGCCGTGGTCCACGTGACCCATAATCGTCACCACCGGCGGCCGCGACTTCAGACTCGCGTTAGTATCGGATGTGCCGGCCAGACCAATTTCCACATCTGCCTCGCTAACACGCCGGACGTTATGGCCAAATTCATTCGCCACAATCTCGGCGGTATCAGCATCAATGAGCTGATCTACGGTCGCCATTACATCCATTTTCATTAACGATCGTATAACCTCGTTACTACGTTCGGCCATACGGTTTGCCAATTCCTGAACAGTAATCACATCTGGAATCACGACATCTCGAACTACCTTTCGAAGCTCGCCTATGCCAAGCTCAGACTGGCGCTTACGCTCTCGCTCTCTCGCCCGCCGGACCGAGGCCAAGCTTCGGGTTCGCTCATCTCCATCATCCAGCGCTTCGACAATTGTAATCTTGCCAGCCCTTCGGCGCGGCTCCCCGCGGCGCGCTGTCAAACTTGGTCGTCGTACCGGTGTCCCGGGGCGGCGACCCCGGGCCCGCTCATCAGCATCTTCGGGCTCGCCATCAACCGGTTGAACTTTAGCAACAACAATAGGGGCAACAGGCGTAATCTCAGGGGCAACAGGCGTAACCCCATTTGCCAACTCTTCCGGCTGCTTAATCTTCGCCCCTTCGTTAGACCGCCCTATGACCTCCGCCTCTGAATCTTCCTGAACAGGGGCCAGGACCAATTCTTCCTCAGCAACGGAACCCAGGGCGGAACCCCCAGAATCAGCTCCGCCGGGCATCAACTCAGATTCAGCGTCCTCGCCGGTTGGGGCAATCGAAGCAGGTGGATCTTCCTCGGATCGTTTAAAATCCTGAAGGGCACGAGCTCGAGCCGCTTTTTCATGATTGGTCAACTGGACATTTGCAGCCCGCGCGGCTTCGGTATCTCCATCAACCTCTGGCTCGCTGACTTCCGGCACCACCTCGCCAGCCGGACGCGCGCGAACCTTAGCCATCTGCCCCATGTCATCAAGCGCATACGATCGTTTTTTGCGAACCTCGACCGCAACGACTTTGGAGCGCCCGTGCGAAAATTTTTGACGCACCTGGCCGCTCTCAACCGTTTTGTTC
>Ga0302134_10000369_pt1 | contig 18979 bp, 8 predicted proteins | sample CB9_SCM_MG_FD_203123 | JGI IMG/M metagenome (GOLD analysis project Ga0302134, IMG submission 203123) | Marine microbial communities from Western Arctic Ocean, Canada - CB9_SCM | ecosystem: Environmental > Aquatic > Marine > Oceanic | place: Canada: Western Arctic Ocean | collected 2017-09-19
CCTCGGTGATAAAGTTGAATAAATCGCACGCCACGTTCGGCGAGTCTACGAGCAAGTAAGCAATTTGCCGCGAATTTTCCAGGCATTTGGCATTGGGGCCCATAGGCATCGAGTACATGTTGAGGTTCTTGTGAGATATCGGTTGCTTCGGGAACCGACATCTGCATGCGGAACGCCATTTCGTATTGGGCGATCCGAGTGGCAATTTCAGGATCACCAAACGTGTCGATTTGTAGTTGGTTAAGTGCTTCAATTCGCGAGATCATTCGTTTGCGGGCAGTAACAGTTTCGCCGGTTTGACTATTTAGATATAGCACGGGGGTTTTGCCTCCGCGGAATTGTACACCTTGGTGGACGCCGGGCAAGAATCCGTTACTCCACAGTTTTGTGTAAACGGGCTGGCTACCGGGTCGTCCGGTTCCATTGGATATAAGAACACAGAACGTAGGCAGGTTGTCGTTTTCAGTTCCGAGTCCGTAGCTCATCCAGGAACCCATACTGGGGCGCCCAGGTTGTTGGTGACCTGTTTGAAAGAAAGTGACTCCGGGGTCATGATTGATGGCTTCGGTATGCATCGATTTGACGAAGCAGAGATCATCGGCAATCTTAGCGGTATGAGGCAGTAGTTCACTAATCCATGCTCGGCCTTGTCCATGTTGTTTGAATTTAAATTTGGAGCGGGCGACGGGAAAGCCTTTTTGACCGGAGGTCATGCCCGTGAGTCGTTGTGTTTTTTTGACGAATCCGTCGGTGCTCCACTTCGCGGTTTTTTCGTCGTAGGTTTTAAAGAGCTCGGCGCCATGGTGCTTATCAACTTCGGGTTTGTAGTCGAACAGATCCTGTTGTGAAGGAGCTCCGTTCATGAACAAGAAGATGATGCGTTTGGCCTGTGGGGCAAAGTGTAGTCCCGAGGAATGAATTTGTTTTGCCAGTGCATCGGGTGCGAGCATACTTTGCAGCGCCAGTGAGCCTACTCCGGCAGATCCAGCGCGCAACAGTTGTCGCCGGGTCACGACATGCTTAAGAAATTCATTGGCTTCGTTCATGTTTTTGGATTCAATTAAAGCCACTGTTGTTTATGGGATTATATATGAATTGCCGAAACTGAAATTCATGGGAGCGTTTCTGAAGCGGTTAACTTGGGAGCACCCATTGTCCTGACACCCGACGATTGATTTCAATCGCAGTCTCATCGCAATTTCTTACATGTCAATTTCAAAACCCTTGCGGTTTTCCCGACTGAGGAAAGAGTTCGCTTGTTTGTCGCCGATGATCTCGCGTTTTTTGGGATCCCATTTCAGTTCGCGGTCCAAGCGGATCGCAATATTTGCGAGATGACAGATTTCAAGCATTCGGTTGTGAGTCCACACATCGGAGATGGGTTGTTTACGAGATTTGATGGAGTCGATGAAGTTTGCCGAGTGATTTTCGCTGACTTTACCGCCATACACTTTTTCGACTGCCCCGTCTGGTAGTGGATTGGTTTTAAGATCATCAACTGGTTTACCGACAATTTTCCCACGATTAACAAAGAAGCGACCTTTTGTGCCTTCAAACAAAATCCCGTTGTCACCGTCGCTGGTGATTAGTAATTCGACGTCGTTAGGCATCGCAGCTCGAACGTTGAAATTTGTAGCGATATTGTACATGTCGTCCACGAGCGGGTAGCCATCTTTGTAATCCACAGGCAAAGTATAGTTCAGTGGTGTTACTTTACTTGGACCAGTATCGTTAGCCCCGATAGCCCAGCAGGCGATATCGACGTGGTGGGCGCCCCAGTCGGTTAGTTTGCCACCAGAGTACTCGTGCCAGTTGCGGAAGGCGTAGTGGGCGTTGCTATAAAGCGGTACACCGCCGCCGTACCCTTTTCTTATTTCAGGTAGTGCACGGTAAGCAACCTGTGGTGCGGGGCCGAGCCAGAAATCCCAATCGAGTTCTTCTGGTACGGGAGCCACAGGTATTTTCGGTGAAGGTGCAAAGCCACCAATTCCACAGGTAATCTTTCGTACTGTACCGATACGTCCTGCTCGTACTAAAGCAATTGCTTGCAAGAAGCGTTGGCCGGATTCGGTACGTTGCATTGTCCCGACTTGGAAGACTTGTCCGGTTTCTTTGACGACCTTTTCAATCAGTTTACCTTCGGCAATGGTCAGTGTGAGTGGTTTTTCACAGTAGACATCTTTACCGGCGTACAGGGCTTCGACCGCGACTTTAGTGTGCCAGTGATCGGGTGTGGCGATCATCACCGCATCAATATCTTTGCGTTCAAGGATTTTACGATAGTCTTTATAGGTATCCGGTCGTTTACCTTGTCGTTGTTGAATTCTTTCAGCGTTGGTGCCTAAGACTTTTGAATCGACATCGGCGAGCGCAGCGAAGTCTGCGAACTTCAGTGTTTTTTGTGTGATACTCCAGCCTTGGTTTCGCAGGCCGATTGTTGCAAAGACGGGACGGTCGTTAGCGGATTCACGGGCGAGTGTGGTGTCTGGGGAAGGCAGTAGCAAGCCAGCGGCGGCTGTCGCCGTTGAGGTTTGTAGAAACCGACGTCGAGTGGTGGCTGGTGAATTTGGCATGGGACAGAAATCCTTTGAAAGTATTTACAGGCAGGCCTAGCTTATGCTTCATTGTGACAGTGGAGGAGGTAGATTTCAACCACGAATGAACACGTATGGCTGAGAATCGCAGCTTTTAGTGATTATGTGATTTATAGCAAGCCGTGGTGACATTGGTCTAGGCGAGTTCCCAAGAAGCGGATCTTTCTGAAACAAGAGGGACGCGTGGGTTGGCACTATGAGATGATTTCTTCAATTGGGTGACCATAGTCGATTTCCAGTCGCTTCCGGCCGGGGACGCTGAGACGGCGCGGATCGAGGCCGAGCTGCTTCATGACGGTAGCGTGAATATCGGTGACATAGTGGCGATCCTCAACGGCGTGGAAACCGAGTTCGTCGGTGGCTCCGTGGACAGTTCCGCCTTTGATTCCGCCTCCAGCCATCCAGACGGAAAAGCCGTAGTTGTGGTGACCTCGCCCGTTCGAACCTTGCCCGCCGGGAGTCCGTCCGAATTCCGAGCCCCAGACCACGAGCGTTTCGTCGAGGAGGCCTCGCTGCTTGAGATCTTTCAGGAGACCCGCGATGGGTTGATCGATCTGCTGGCAGTTTTTCGCATGATTTGTTTGCAGGTTGCTGTGAGCATCCCAAGCCCCTGCTCCGCCACCGCCATGGTAAATCTGTACAAACCGCACGCCGCGTTCGACCAGTCGCCGCGCGGTCAGGCACAGTCTTCCGAATGACTGCGTCGGACCCCCTGTTGTGCCGTAGAGCTTGTGCGTTGCCGCCGTCTCGTTCGCTGAGTTCACGACGTCCGGAACCGCCGTCTGCATTCGAAACGCCAGTTCGTACGATTTGATCCGAGCCGCCAATGCCGCATCATCCGGGTTCTCGTCAGCTGTCAAACGATTGAGCCGGCCGAGCAGTTGTTGCGCTTTCAAACGCTCAATCGAGCCAGCACCTTGGGCAGGAATCGCAAAGGGCAGTGGGTTCTTGGGGTCGACCGACAGGGTGACTCCGTCGTGTTCGGGGCCGAGATAGTCGGCTCCTTCCGTTCCTTTGCCACCGCAGCAGTCTCCGATCTTGTTCCCCAAGACGACAAACTGTGGCAGGTTGTCGTTCAGCGAACCGAGACCATAGTGCGTCCAGGCTCCGATCGTGGGGAAGAATCCATCGAAACGGTTTCGTCCCGTGTGAAACTGAAGCTGAGCGTCGTGATTGCTGGCCGTCGTCCACATCGAGCGAACGATCGACATGTCGTCAACGCACTCGGAAAGGTGTGGTAGCCAATCGCTGACCTCGATACCACTTTCGCCGTGTTTGCGATAACCGACCTGTAGCGGATACAGTTTGTCGTAAATCTTCCCATTGGCGTCGCCCTTCACCAGTTCGATACGATTTTTGATGTAGGGCGATTCGAGCACGCTGGCGAACGGGGTGGTGGGAATTGTTTTGCCACCATGTTTTGTCAGTTCGGCCTTCGGATCGAACGTCTCGACGTGACTAACGCCGCCAGCCATGAATAGCCAGATTACGCTTTTAGCTTTCGGAGCGAAATGGGCGACGCCATCAGGCGGAATCCAGCTAGACTCGGCACCAAAGCCATCCAGCTGCAGCATTGACCCTAGAGCCAGCGAGGCGACGCCGGTTCCCATGTCGGAGAGGAATTGTCGTCGGGGTTTTGCGAGATTGTTCATGATAATTTCCGTGGGTTCTGGATCTACATCATCGAATCGTGATAAAGTCGTTGTGGTTCAGCAGTACCAACGCGAGCTGACGTCGAGCCTTCGCGTTGCCTGCGAACTCCGTGAGAAACTGAGTGCACTCGATCTGTTCTTCCGGAGTAGGCTCGCGACCGAGTATATGTTCGAATAAAGATTTGACTAACTCACTGCCGTTAAGTGTATGGTAAGTTTCCGCAATCTTTTGCACCTGTGCGGCGGCTATTTGGCTATTGAACATCGCGAGAGCCTGTTGCGGAGCGACCGTTGATTTTCGCTGGTAGCACTCGTTGACCTTCGCTCCGTCGAACACGCTGAGAAACGTCATCTGCCGTTCTTTGTCCTGTCGGAAGTAGAGGCTCCGGCGTAGTGATATTTGCCCTTGCGTATGCTCGATGGGCGGGCCACCCATTGCCAAATCGAGGCTGCCACCCAGCGACAGTACGCTGTCCCGTACGACTTCGGCTTCCATCCGGCGAGCGTTCATTCGCCACAGCGTGTGGTTGTCTGGATCAACCAGTTGCGTCGCGGCCGATGCTTCTCCCACCGCAGAGCTCATTCGATAGACGCCAGACATGACGATCCGCTTGTGAAGTTTCTTCAGGCTCCAGCCGTCTTCCATAAACTGCACGGCCAGCCAGTCGAGCAGCGCTACGTGCCGCGGTTTCTCAGAACGCAGTCCGAAATCGAAAGTGCGTTCCACAAGTGGCGCGTCAAAGTGGCGCAGCCAGACGTGATTGACGAGAATTCGTGCCGCCAGCGGATTGTTCCGATCAGTGATCCACCGCGCAAAGGCGAGACGACGGCCGGAACTGGTTTTCGAATTCTGCGGTCCAAGCGTTGGATACTGGCTTGAGCCGCTGTTAAGTTGCCCTTTTGCGGTGGTCAGCTTCTGCTGTAAATCCTTAAATTGTTTTTCCGCTGCCTGAAGATCCACTGTCGCTTTAGCTTGGGTGGAGGCGGTCTCCTGCTTCTGCCGAGCCTGTTCGATTCCCAGTTGAGCCTGGGCGATCTGCTCAGACAGTTGATGGATAGCATGCTGACGGCTCGCGCGTCCCGCGATGACCGCCAATGTATCGATATTGCCTTCAGCCAGTCCAAACTTCACGGTTTCTGCCGCGATGCGTGCTTCGAGCGCAGCTAGAATGGATTGCGTGGCGTCTTGATGTGCGACGGCGACTTTCTCGACCGCTTCGGAGAGTTTCAAAGACTGTTGCAGATCTTTTCTCGTGAGCAACTTCGGCGGCGTTGCCGAGTCTCCCGCTGCAGGCTCAAGCTGCGTTTCCGGTGTCAGGGTCGTCACATCGAGTTGATCGAATTCGGCGGTCGCGGAGAAAGCCCAGACCGAGATGTGGCCGGCTTTGCGTTGCGGCAGTTTGTACGCCATTTTCAGTTCGCCATCGATCAGTACATTCAGTAACTGATCCTTCACGGCCAGCTCGAGCTCGTAATCCTGCCCGACGTTGATCGCGTGCCGCGCCATTCCGACAGTTGGGTACTGCCAGACTCCATTGCTGCTTTGGCTGGTGAACTGCACCTTTGTCCCAGACACGGACAGGTAAACAGCATTCATCGCCACCCCGTCCCCGTCAAAGCCGAGACCAACGGATCGCCACATGTCCCCGCCTGTAATCCGCAGCCGCAGCTTTGCTCGAAAGTCTCGTGGGTGATTGATCGTTGAAACCAGACGGTGCTGCTTTGTTGCCCCCGCCGACTGGACGAGTCGTCCATCTTTAACCGACCATGTTCCGCTTTCGACTTTCCACTGAGCGGGATTCAGTTTCGAGAAATCATCGCTTAATACAGAAGTGCTGGGACCAGCGGACTTTTTGGGGATTGTCTTTGTTGGAGGATCATTGGGCCCGGGCGCTGGTTCTTGGAACTTTGCGAGCTTCTGGCGTGAGTCAGCAAGCGCTGTCCGCGCGTTCTTGAGTCCGGTTTCAGCGGCCGCTATTTCCACTCGCGCGGCCTGCAGCGTCATATCGCGGTTTTCTTTTCTCAGTGCCGGATACCAGGTGGTGACCGAAAGTGGAATTGGTTTAACTGATAGTTCGCCGAATAGTTCCGGCAGGCCGGGAGTCAACGAATCTTTACTGGGACGATTCTCATCGCCTAGCAGAAATGTATACGTTTTTCGATCCAGGTGAGCATCGTAAGCGCGAACCAGCATTTCGTTTTTCGAACCGGCCGACGCCAGTTGCAGCGGTTCATCGCGAATGTCGTGTGTTTCAAAAATCGCCCGCATTTGGTAATAGCCCGTCTGCTCGAACGGATCATACTTGTGATCGTGGCAGCGGGCACAGTTCACGGTGAGGCCGAGAAACGCCTTCGATGAATGCTCGACGATATTGTCGAGCCAGACGTTCCGGTTGAACTTGTACCAGTTCCTCGCCAGGAACCCCGTCGCCCGCAACGCTGTCTGATCCTCCGGCGAGGCCTCGTCCGCCGCGAGCATCTCGACGATCATTTGGTCGTAGCCTTTGTCTTCGTTGACCGATTCGACAATCCAATCCCGCCACCGCCAGATGTGTTGGCGGCTATCGCGAATTTCTTTACCGTAGCCAGATGGATCGCTGTACCGCCAGATGTCCATGAAGTGCCGGGCCCACCGCTCGCCGTAACGAGGGCTTTCCAGCAAACGGTCGACTGCGTTCTCGAAAGCCTCTTCTGATTTGTCGTCAAGAAACACCCGCCGTTCGGCCGGAGTCGGCGGGAGACCGGTCAGTGCGAGGGACGCTCGCCGGAGAAGCATCGAACGCGATGTCTCGCCGACTGCGGTGACTCCGATGCGTTGATGTTCGGCGGCGAGGAAGCGGTCGATGTCACTGCGAATCCAGTCAGCGGAGATGCTTGGAGCTTCCGCTTTGACCGGTGACAGAAAGGCCCAGTGGCGCGAAGGAGCCTCGGGAATTACCTCATCTGGAGCTGGGGATCCGGCATCGATCCAGGCGGACAGCTTAGCAACCTCTTTCGCCGTCAGTCGCGCGCCGTCCTCCGCGGGCGGCATGCGGTTGTCATCGTCGTCGGTGACTCGTTTGAGGAGCAGACTTTTGCCAATCGAGGGGGCGATATAAGCTGGTCCGCTGTCACCACCCTTCCGAATAAGACTCGCCGCATCCAGTCGCAGTCCACCCTCCTGCTTGCGCGAGCTATGGCAAGAAAAGCACTTGTCTCGCAGCAGTGGCTTGATTTCCTTCAGATAGTCGACGCTCTTTCCCGACGGCTCTGCGATCTTCGATTCATCTTGTGCATAAGTCGTCTGCGCTAAATTCCCGCCGCAAAGCATAAGCAGCACGAGGCCACGGCCGAGCAGTTTAGGTAGAAGAGTCATTCCTAGTCCCCGAACCGACTTGACGTGAATCAGGTGGCTGGTTTCGTACCGCTCAATCATTTCAAGCCATCTCCCTTTCTCGCCGTACCCGTGCTTCCCTGTCCCGGAAAATCTTCGACTTGGCCCAAAACGGGTGATTGTCGAGGCACTGGTACGACAGAGTCTTCTTCGTGGCAGACCCGTTCTTCTCCAGTAGTGCGGTCAGAATCTCGCGGTACTGCCGCATGCCCTTAAACGCAATATTTTGACGTGATTTTCCCACTCAAACAACAGATGGTCGTAACGCCCTGTCAGTCGAAGAAGCCATTGATGTATGCGATGGTTGGCAAGCTCCCCCGGCAAGACTCGAACTTGCGACAAGTCGGTTAACAGCCGACTGCTCTACCAACTGAGCTACAGGGGATAATTGAGTTATTTAGTCTATTTTATCCGTATATCTTTGGCAATGGGTATATGGACATTGTTATTGATTAACGACGCAGGTGAAAAAAACGGCGATTGATTTCTAGTATCCCGTCCGTCGAAATCGCACATTTGACCTACCCTTGGCGACGTAAATCAGATCGGCACAAATCAACCACAAATGCGTTTCATGTTTTGAATGGGAAATAACGTGAATGTAGTTATACGTCCACAATTTCTTCGAGATTGTTTTTTTGAGCAATGGCTATGGCGTCTTGGCCACTGAATCTCCAGAATAGACCAGGGTGAATCAAAAATTCACAGAAGGTGGATGTGATTAAGCCGCCTAAGATCACAGTAGCCACCGGGTAAAGAATTTCTCGGCCAGGTTCTTGACCACCTAACACCAAGGGGATTAAACCGATTCCTGCTGTCAAGGCTGTCATTAACACTGGTGCAAGTCGTTCCAAACTACCTCGCAAAATCATCTCCTTGGTAAACGTTTCGCCCTCTTCCTTCACTAAATACACATAATGCGTGACTAGTAAAATTCCATTGCGAACCGAGATTCCACCGAGGGAAATAAAGCCTACGAGACTGGCTACCGTTAAATCTTGTTGTGTTAAAACGAGTGCAATCACGCCGCCAATAAATGCAGTTGGCAGTGCATTAAGAATCTGTAATACAATGCGTACTGATGGAAAGAGGATTAACAAGACAATAAACATGCCCCCCACTGATACTCCAGCCAAGATGAATATCAACCTTGTTGCTCGTTGTTGACTTTCAAATTGACCACCGTACTCCACAAAATATCCCGTCGGCATTACCACGCGCTCGCTTATGCGTTGCTCAATTTCGGCGACTGTGCTGGCAAGATCACGATCCTGTGTATTACAACGAATCACGATTCGACGGCGAGAGTTTTCACGATTGATTGCATTGGGACCTGTGCCGGGGCCCACATCCGCTACCGCTCGTAGTTCTATCTGTCCGCGTTGATCCGGCAGGTCGATTCGTAGTCGCCCCAGATTTGCATAATCCGTACGGTAGCGTTCTTCTAAGCGAACAAATAGATCGAACCGACGTTGGCCCTCGAGCACTTGCGAAACCACTTCACCTTGTAACGCAGTCTGTAATATCTGCGCGACATAAGCTCTGGTAACTCCATAATACGCAAGGTCGTCTGACCTTAGCCGAATGTGTAGTTCTTCGGTTTTTTGGATCGGTTCGACGACTGGCGGCGTGACGCCCGGAACTGTTTCGATTGCTGTCCGCACCTGCTCTCCAAGTTGTTTAAGCTTGTCGAGATCGTCACCATATATCTTGATCGCGATTTGTGCATAGACTCCGGATACCATGTGGCTTATCAGATGCGCCAGTGGTTGTTCTACTTCAATGTCGACACCCGGCACTTCCGCCCGCAGCTCTTTGAGCAAATTACCAATCAGCTCTTCGCGTTGTTGATGGGCAGCGGGATTCATACTGAGGATGTATTCACCCATGTGGACTGGGTTTGCATGTTCATCCATTTCTGCTCGGCCCGTGCGACGAACAAAATTCAGCACTTGCCCCTCGGGGTTGGTCGCCGACTTTTGCATGGCTTGAAACTTGGCGTCAATAATAGCTGAGGTGCGATTGGACGCATCGAGTGACGACCCAGGCGGCATCGTGATGTTCACTTGGATACTGCCTTCATCAAACTGCGGTAGGAAATCGCGTCCTAATTGCATGAATTGCCATCCCGCAAACGCCACGCCAATCCAAGTTATGAATAATAATGTTCGCGGCCAAACCATGCTCAAACGGATTAGCTGTGCTGCGATTTTCTTCAGCAGCCGTAGCAAGATGCCCTCTTTTTCACGATGCGCCGCCTGAGAGTTTGGTAATAAATAGAGCGACAAAACCGGCGTTACCGTTAATGACACGAGCAGTGAAGCGAGGATTGAGACGATATAGGCGACGCCCAGAGGTGTAAACAACCGCCCTTCTACGCCGGACAGAGCGAACAGTGGTAAAAACACGAGGATGACGACAACCGTCCCAAAGACAATGGCACTACGAATTTCCTTGCTCGCCTCATAAACAACTTGGATTGCAGATTTAGGTTGAGCTGCTGAGTTATTTTCCCTTAACCGACGGAAGATATTTTCGACATCGACAATTGCATCATCGACCAATTCGCCCATCGCAACGGCTAACCCCCCCAGCGTCATCACGTTAATGGATAACTCTGTGCCGGAAAGATAACCAATGAGTCTAAATACTAATGTGGTAATGACCAGCGATAATGGAATGGCGGTGAGTGTGATGAAGGTCGTGCGGAAATTCAACAAAAACAGAAACAGGATAATGATGACCAACAGAGCGCCGATGACCAATGCCTCACCGACATTGAAGATTCCGCGATCGATGAAGTTTTTAAGGCGAAAGAGCTCAGAGTTGATTACCATGTCTAATGGCAAAGATGCTTCAACTTCTGCGAACGCCGCGGCGACGTTGTCTGTTAATTCGCGCGTGTCCACATGCGGTTGCTTGACAACAGTAAAGACTACGCCGGCTCGACCGTTGATACTGCCGTCGCCCCGTTTAAACTGTGGGCCTTCGGTGACTCGAGCAACTTGACTTAACAATATCGTACGCCGCTCATGAATTTTGACGGGAACTTTTCGTAGGTCATCTAAGACCACACTGGCAGAGGGTCCGAGTCGACCAATAATTCGGATCGGGCGTTCAGTTTCACCCGTAATTGCGAAACTTCCACTGGTATTGATGTTGCTTTCATCAAGTGCTTGTTCAACGTCCTGTAGCGTCACCCCGTACTCAATTAAGGCACTGGGATCTACGAGTATTTGATATTGCTTGCGATCCGCCCCCATTTGGAAGACTTCGGCAACTCCGTGTACGATTTTAATCCGTGGGCGAATCACCCAGTCCGCTATGGTACGCATTGCCATGTTGCGCTGCGTCGTTGTTTGGAATTGAACTACATGCGTGTTGCCGCCGATGTCGATTGTGGCTTGATTGGATCCGCGGTTAATGTTGGTTTTGGCTTGCTCTAGATCTGAAGTATCAGCGGTTCGCGTAAAGTTATCAAAAGCGACAGACTTCCATGTGCTTTGGTCATGACGGTCCTTAACCTCCCAGACCAGAAGTTGAACGTCATGTGTTTGTTGTTCCGTGCTAACTTCAATGACGTAAGCGGTTTTTTCGATGACAGTGAGCTCACCACCATTGGGACCCGGTTGTCGATAGATCCCAGCGATGATCACTTGGCCCATAATCGAAGATGGCGGCGTCATCTGCGGGTTGATGCCCTCGGGCAGCACGTTTTTGAGAGTCGATAATCTTTCTTGAACGGTTTGCCGTGCCGCGCGAATATCAGTTTCCCAACTGAATTCAACATAAATGACGGTTAATCCGGCAGTTGTTTGGCTACGTACATCTTGGACACCTGTGGCGCCGAGTAGCGTCAGTTCGATGGGCTGAGTGACGAGTGACTCGACTTCCTCAGTAGCAAGTCCTTCGCATTCGGTGATGATAATCACGCGGGGGCGATCGAGGTCAGGAAAGACGTCGATTGGCATTGTGGTTGCCAAGTAGGAACCGTAGATCAGCATCACGACGCTGGTTATGACAACCAGCATACGGTAGCGAAGCGAAAAACGGATGATGGCATTGAGCACGTTTAAAGTTCTCTCTGCGGTTAGTGCGCCGCGTGAACGGTACCGTCGGCGTGAACATGAACATCGGCCTGTTGGCCACTAGAGGACTGTGCTTTAAGGACTCGGTTAAGTGACGCTGCTGAACCCTGAACAATATAGGCTCCAGCATGCACACTGCCGTCATTGGCTAATACGACAAACAAGCGATCTTCATGAATCACGTGTACTGGCAGACGCTGAAACAAATCTCCGTTTTGCCTAAAGACATATGCTTCCGGGCCTTCTCGCACGACCGCTGCGGCTGGTAGGACAATCACATCATGAAATTGCTCGACCGGGACTCGTACTCGTACACGTTGTCCGGGCCGAAACCGCCAAACCATAAAGGATTGACCGGCATGCTCATACGATCGTGATTGGTTGACTAGTGGTACGAAAAAATCAAATGTGCGGCTCGAGGAATCAATCGTGCTTGATAGGTGGCGAATCTGATACGCTTGTTCAAGGGCTGGCCAATGTTCGCTGTTATCTTCAGCAAATTCTACTTCCAGCGACCAGCCGTTTTTAGCAGCTTGTTCCAGACTCGGAGCTTCTTGTTTGAACGCGTGCCCTTCAATGTACAGCGATCGATGATCGGAGATGACGGACAGCAACTGTCCTGCGTTGACTTGGTAACCTAAATTGACTTGCAGTTCTTGAACTTCAAAACTGTTTTCCGCTTGGGTGGATTCTTTTGTGGCTGTCGTTGGGACGGTGACTGTAATGGTCGAGATAAACTTGCCAGTAGCAACTTCTTGGATTTGATCGACGCTGAGGCCCCGCGTTTGTAGGTCTTGTTCGTAGGATTCAATGAGTGCTTGTTGACGTCGAATTCGTTGATCAAATTCGATAATGCGAGCGGTCGCGATGGTGCCGGATTGAGCGAGTTGCAGTAGTCGCTGACGCTCTTCATTTAGCAGTATCGTTTCACGAGTGGCTTGGAACAGGTTTGATTGTGTGTTTTGCAGGTATTCACTAAATAGTTTTAGGGTGAATAGTTTGTCGCCAGATTTTACTGTATCACCTGCGTATGCGTGCACTTGGCTGACGACTCCCACTGCGGGTGAGCTAATGCCATGGTCGGACAAACCGGGGCGATCAATAATAACTCCGGGTACTTCAATGGTTTTCCAGTAGTCCTGTGGCTCGGCCAGTTTTGAGACCAACGAGAGGTTCTTACGCGCTTGAGGCGATAACTCTAGAATTCGAACGGCATTGGCGGCGTTATTTTGTGGTTTTTGTTCATTATTTGCGGTGTTGTCTGCTGATGTCGTTTTTTCATTTAACATCGTTTGGATGGAGTCACGTTTGACAAAGGCGACGATGAGGGCAGTTACGATCAGCATGCCGATAAATGCAATACGAATGTTTACTTTCGGCTTATCCATTAGTGACCCTCCTCAAGTTGCACTTGCAAACTGCCCGTCAGCAGGAGTCCGTTGATTTTGGCGCGGGCGACTGAGAGTTTTAGGAGGGTTGCTAGATAGTCGAGGTTGGCTTGCGAGTAAGTACGCTGAGCGGTCAATAACTCGAGGTAACTAAACTCACCACCTTCATATCCGAGTTTAGTAAGATCGAGGCTTTCTTGGGCATCGACCAAAATACTTTCGCGGTATGTTGTGATTTGTTGCTGGCTGCTGGTGTAAGTTTGAAATACTGGTGCTAGGCGTTGTTGCAATTGTAGTCGTAGTGAAGAGACTGCTTGTTGAGCTGCAATCGATTTATGTTCCGCTTCTCGTACACGTGCTCGAGTTCTATTTTTAAGGGGAATTGGAAAAGAGGCCATCAAGTTTCCATTGGCCGCTCCGATGGAGTTATCGTGTTGAACAATTGCTTGGATGTTGATATCGGGGACAGATTCGGCTTGAGCGCGCCGTACAGTCGCCTGCGCTTGTTTGACGCGAGCTTGCCGCGCGGCTATTTCCGGACTGCTGGCAAGTAGATGTTCGAGCGACGATTCCCAGACGATCTGGTCCGTGGCATCAGCGAGGTCATCAACTAGTGGTTGGTCGATGACTTCTGTAGACCCGACAACCGCCGCGAGTACTTGCCACGCAGCAGCGTGCTCACTTTGTGCCAGCTGCAATAAGCTTTTGCTAGTGTTACTTTCGATTCTCGCTTGTAGCAGATCTCGCTTGCTTACTTCTTTACTTTCAAAGAGGGCTGCCACTGCCTCGGTCGCTTCTTTATTGATGTGAGCGATGTTGGTAAGCAGCTCTACTCTCTTTTGAGTACAGAGAACGTTGAAGTAGCCGATGGCCACATCAGTTTGCACTCGCTGTTGTTGGCTCCGCAGTACTTGACGCGAACGGGTGACATCATATTCACTGATCTCCTGATCAAGTTGACGTTTGTTACCGCGCAAGAATTCCTGCTCGACCGCAATTCCGATTTGTTCTATATCTTCGCTGCTGCCGATTTGTTGAGCGGAGAAGCCAACGCGTGTATTGGGTCGCAAACCGACTTGAGAGGCGTGGCTTTGGACAGCGCGGACTTGAGCTTTTGCTGCTGCAATACTGGGGTTATTTTCGAGCGCGTATCGTTTTAGGGCATCCAGCGTTAAAGGCCTCTCGAGCAGCGATTGATCGGCGGATTGAATGTCTGATTTGGCGGGCAACGCGGGTAAGTTGATTGCCGATTCGTCTGAATTGAACTGAGGCCAGCCAATTGCGTGTGATTTGGTACTTGCGCGTGGGCGCAGCGGCGTACATGCTGAGAGCAGTAGCGTGGCGGCGGTTAGTATATATAAAGGAAGATGCCGATTCATCACGGTTTTCCAGGGAAAAATGTGCGCAGTCCTTGCGCGTTGGTATTTGTATCTGGATAAATCGGACAAAAATTAGAGGAGCTAAAGAGGCTTTTAGCTTATTTTTCTAGCTAAATTAGCTTTTGTGTTCACTTTGGGGGGGAAATGTTCGTTTTTTCAACCGTTATGCAGTTCGCTGTCGGAACCCGTCATGAACCGTCGTGGCGAATTGTTTGCAGATAAGACATTTTGGCAATCGATGAAAGCCAGCCAGCAGCCGAATTAACAATGTACTTGGATGTGCAAGCTGTATAATCCAATTATTTAATCCCATAGCCAACGCGAAGGAGATTGTTTGTGAAGACAGTCAAACAAGTCATGGCAGCTTTAAAGAAAAAGGGTGACGCTCAGATTCGCAAAACATATGCGCGCCACGGTGCTCCAGACAATATGTTTGGCGTGAAAGTGGCCGACATGAAAGTGATCGCCAAGCAGATCAAAGGCAATCAAGATCTGGCCTACGAATTGTTTGATACCGGCAATTGTGATGCACGCTATCTTGCAGGATTAGTCGCAGATGGTTCGTTGATGACGCGCAGTCGATTAAACCAATGGGCGCGAGATGCTGATTGGACAATGGTTTCGGATTGGACGGTTGCTTGGGTGGCGTCAGAAAACGTTGCTGGCACAGCCGTAGCACTTAAGTGGATGAAAGCAAAAAAAGAATCCATAGCATCCTCGGGGTGGGCGACTTATTCGTCCATTGTTTCGACGATTGCGGACGAAGAACTAGATCTGGCAGAAATTAAAATGCTACTAAAGACAATCGCTACGGATGTTCATTCGCAACCAGATCGAGTACGAGTGGGGATGAATCGTTTTGTCATTGCGGTTGGTACATTTGTTGCGCCGTTGACTAAGCAAGCCAAAACGACGGCCAAGAAAATCGGAAAAGTGACTGCGGATATGGGCGATACGTCGTGCAAAATCCCTGATGCATTGGCCTATATCGAGAAAAACGAGAAAATGGGCCGAATTGGCCAAAAACGCAAGGCGGCTAAGTGCTAATAATTCAGGGAACAGCTCGACTCTGCAACGGGTAAGCCAAATTTGTGACTGCTGAGTAATCGCAGAGCTTACTTGGATGTATCGATGGGTGGTTGATCCCACAATCGATAGGGATCATCGAGACGCTGCTGTTCTTGTAATAGCAACGTCTCCATTTTTTTGAGCTGGTCAGCATAACGGGGATCGTCCGCTAGATTGCGCTGCTGGGCAGCTGGTTTGTTTCCCACAAGATCAATCAAATCTTGAGCATGATGTTCGCCCAGCAGCTCTAGCGGATTATCGGCTAAATTGAACAATTGCGTTTTTTGTACGGTGCCGTCAAGTACGTCGTACTTGATTAGTTTCCAATCACCCTGACGAACACATCTCATTCCAGGCTTGGTGCCACCACAATAAACTCCATACAGAACATCCCGTATCGTTTGCTGCTTGCCGGTGAGCACAGGCAAGAAACTTGTACCCTCATTCATCTTGGGTGGTGTGATATCGGCGAGGTCGCAGAGGGTTGCTAAGATGTCGAGCAGATAGATATTTCCTTGGGTCCGCGTGCCTGGTTCAATTCCAGGGCCCGACACGATGAAAGGCACTCGCCACGTATGCTCGTACAGGTTTTGTTTTCCCTGCAGTCCATGGCGTCCAATGGCCATGCCATGGTCCGCTGTGTAGATGACATAAGTATTATCGAGTTCCCCCATTTGCTTGAGTTTGTCTAAAACACGTCCCACTTGTCTGTCAATATTTTCGCTACAGGCAAACTCGCGGCCAAGTTCATTCCGCATCGTATTTGGGTCTCGTTTCTCCCACACACCTGGAACCTTCACTTCGTCTCGCAGTCCTGGGTGTCCATGGGGAAATGGGTGCGCTCCGAGGTAGTTCAGTGGTAATGCTGGCGTCCGCTGCTGAATCGCTGGAACATTAATTTTGTCCGTATGGTTAACCGCTCCATATTTTTTCAACAATTCGCTGTTTCCCATACGCGGGTCATGGGGGTGAGAAAATCCAAAGTAAATTAAGAACGGCTTACTGGTGGTTTGTGCTTCTCGGTTACTCAGATAATCGAGCACTTGCTGTGCGTGCCAGGCACTACCATTCTCGTCGGTTGCCCCACGATTGGTGCGCTCTTTTCTAACCGTAAACTGCTCATTGGCCGCTCTAAAACTGTTGCCGACTTTACAAGTGCGCATCGTGGCGTAGCCCGCTCTGTTGAACACAGCACCCATGGTAAATGCCGCCATATTAGGAGGCACTAATTGGGGATTTCCAGCATGTGGGTTCCTGCGATGTTTACCTTGGTCAGGAATGTGCCAAACGCTGCGACCAGCCATAATCATATGCCGTGACGGTGTGCAAACTCCGCCAGCCCACGCGCCCATATGATACGCACCGTCGAACACCATTCCGTCCTTGGCCAATTGATCCAAGACAGGTGTGTCGAGCACCGACTGTTTGTTATAGACTTGTAAATCCCAAGGGGACTGATCATCTGCCAAAATAAAGAGGATGTTGGGTCGCTTACGTGGCGCCTTCTCAGCGGCAGATAATTGCTGGTCAATTTGGCCAATTGGTAAGATAAAACTAATCAGCAATCCGATGGTTAAGCAACATGCTGGTTTGGGCATTCGATGGTTCTTTCTAATTGAAGCGGCGGAAAATATTCGAATTTGTACTTAATGGTCGTGCTCTTTTTTTAGATGCTCAGGTAGCTTGAATCCACCAGCTTCTAAAAAGCTTACGAGGTCGATGATTTCATGGGCGGTCAACGTATCCAATAAACCCTGTGGCATTGGAGATAATCGCGCAGGAATGATCTCATCGACAGATTTTTTGGGTAGTTTTTGGATGACTGTTGGCAGTAAAAGATTTGCCACGATGTGATATTGGTCGGCGGTTGTCTTCACAATGACTCCCGAGAGGACTCGACCATCTCGCATAATTAACTGTTGGACACGATATTTTTCATGGACATCTTTGGATGGTTCGATGATTTGTTCGAGTAGTTTAAGGCCTTTGAATCGTTTGGAAACATCAGCGAGTTCTGGCCCAAGGTTAATGCCGTGACCGCCTACTTTATGACATTGATGGCAGCGTGCTTTCATAAACGCATCCATGCCACGCATGATGGTTGCCTCATCCTGATTTGTGACAACCGTTTTAAAATCCGCCATTTTCCATTGTTGAATAATCGTGGGTTTTTGAGCGGCTAGTAGTTCCTCAGCCTCAGCAGTTGTTTTGCCAACGACTAAGATTCCTTTCATGATGACCCAGTGTCCGGGGAATGTGCAGACGTATGGGTAAACACCTGGCTTGTCAGGTGCCTGAAACCGAAAAACATGAATTCTTGCTTTACGAGTTGGTCCGATCATCGGTGAAGCTTCAATAATCAGGTGTTTTTTGGACGTCGGGACGAAGTCTGAATTCGCATTCTTCGGATCGCGTGCCATTTCATTCGCCGCTAGTCCAACTTCGGCCAGTGCGTCTGGCTGTACAAAAACCATATTGTGATCTGTAGCGTCTTCATTGGTGAACAGTATTTTTAGCGGTTGGCCAACAGTCGCCGTGATTTGTTCCACGGAAAATCGCATCCGTTCTGGCAGGCAACGGATCTTAACGGTCTGTAAGTTCTTCTGTGAGTCAAACTGCGCTTGCTTAGCACCGACGCTAGGCTCTTGTAGGTTTTGAGCTTGTGAGGCGCGCCGCAACAGTTGTTGTACAAACGTATTCCCCGAGTCTTCCCAGTGTTGTCGTAAGGTGTGTGAATTAAGCGAGGAGGCAACCGCATAAGCAAGATGACCACCGAGCGGATGATCGGCCACGTCGAGTATTGCTGTCAATGCTTCTTTGGAACCAATATACGAAGCAGCAATCGCCGCTTGCATACGGACGATGCTATTGGAATCGTTGGCAGCTTGATTTAGTAGTTCAATGCTATCGGAAATGATCGGGTGCCAATATCGAAGTTGTTCAACAGCGGCGGCACGGGCATGATGGTCTTCGCATATTAATAATGTTCGTAAAAGATCTGGATTTGCTTGACCGATGTTGCGATAAATCCAGATGGCTTCGATTTGATGGTGTCGAAAACGAGGGTCCGCCGGATCGAGGCCATGCACCCACTTGTCGAGAGAATTTTTGACTGCATTTGAATCATGCATTCGCAGTTCACGCTTGGCCCAATAACGGTATCGATATTCGGGCCGTTTATGGATATCCAATAGTTGCTCTATTGAGGCGTCCGCGATTTTAGGTGGATCTTGTAGCGGCTTACCTTTAGCGGTGATTCGCCAGATCCGTCCGGAATGCCGATCACGTCGTTCGTCTCTTAGCGAATACTGTGCATGCCCTTTGACCGGATTGTACCAATCGCAAAGATACATCGCTCCCCGCGGACCATATCGCAAGTCAACAGGAATAAAACTGAGGTTCTTCGAGAAGATCAGATCACCAACATACTGTTCATC
>Ga0302134_10000373_pt1 | contig 18926 bp, 18 predicted proteins | sample CB9_SCM_MG_FD_203123 | JGI IMG/M metagenome (GOLD analysis project Ga0302134, IMG submission 203123) | Marine microbial communities from Western Arctic Ocean, Canada - CB9_SCM | ecosystem: Environmental > Aquatic > Marine > Oceanic | place: Canada: Western Arctic Ocean | collected 2017-09-19
GCCCACCTAGAAACATTGCTACCTTAGAGGACCGTCTTCGTAGTCGTTTTGAATGGGGACTTATAACCGACATTCAGCCGCCAGATATTGAGACCAGACTAGCTATTTTAAGAAAAAAAACAGAATCACAACAAACTAATGTTCCTGATGATGTTCTTGAATTTATAGCAAGTCTCATAACCAACAACATCCGAGAGTTGGAAGGTGCTTTGATTAGAGTGAGCGCCTATGCATCACTAACACAAGAACCACTTACTAGTGAACTGGCAAAACGAGTTCTGGGAGACATAGGGTCAGGAAGAGACTCTCGTCCAATTACACCTGGTGCGATTATGGATGCAACTTCTGAAATGTTTGGATATGAACTCGAGGAATTAAAAGGTAAAAGACGACATAGAAGCCTCGTTCAAGCTCGCCAAATAAGTATGTACGTTGTCAGGGAATTAACTGATTTAAGCTACCCAGCTATTGCTAGAGAATTTGGCGGAAGAGATCACACCACAGTTATGCACGCAGTGGAAAAAGTCGGTAAGCAGATGGCTGAACGGCGACAGGTTTATGATCAAGTAAGTGCATTAATATCAGACATTAAATCTAATCGACCGTAAAATTAGAAGCCAAGGAGAAGTGGTGGATAATAATGTGTGTTTACTTGTGGACAATATGCACTCTTCCACAACCAATATCACCTATATGCTTTACCCGGGATTTCTTGTGGACACCTGTGCAGAGTAGTGTTGACAAGTAAATGATGCTTGACCTGCACTTATAGCTACTTTTCCACAATCCACAGCCCTTATTGCTACTACTAAATATTTACATCTACTGAAAGAAAGGTAATGACATGAAGTTTCGATGCGAACGCGATGCTCTTGTCGATCAACTAACAGCAAGCAGTAGAGCTGTTAGTAATCGTGGTGGTGCCCTTCCTGTACTGACCGGTGTATTTTTATCGGTAGATGATGATGTCTTAACAATCATTGGCAGTGATCTGGATCTAACCGTCCGGTCAAGTCTTCGTGTGACTGTTATTGACCCTGGTAAAGCTGTAGTACCTGCCCGACTAATCGTAGATATTGTTCGTTCGCTCGATTCAGGTGCTGTTGAAATTTCTATTCAAGGAGATGAGGCAAAAATTTCCGGAGGTAGATCAAACTTTGCTCTACGGACTTTACCTGTTGATGACTTTCCAATATTGCCTCAACCATCAGGTAATAAAGTCACGGTTACCTCAGAGGCATTATCGTATGGCCTCCGTCAAGTAGTAATGGCTGCTAGCAGTGATGATGCTCGCCCGATACTTACAGGAGTGCTTCTATCTGCTGAAGAAGGGGGTTTACGATTAGTTGCAACTGATTCCTATCGGTTGGCAGTTCGTGATTTACCAGATGCAACAGTTCTAAATGAAGGACAAAAAGTTTTAGTCCCATCTCGAGCATTAAATGAATTAATTCGTGTTTTAGGTGATGCTGATGAAGTTGTAGTTCGTCTCGGGGATAGAGACGTAACATTTGATGTAGTAACTGATATTGGTTCTGTTCAAGTTACTACAAGGTTAATTGAGGGGGAATTCCCTAATTACCGACAACTAATTCCAAGTTCATATCCAAACCAAGTTGTGGTAGCTAGAGAACCACTGCTTGAAGCTGTTAGAAGAGTAAAATTGATGGCAAGAGAAGCAACACCTCTTCGTATCACGCAAAAACTTAACACCCTAGAACTTATGGCGATTACTCAAGATGTTGGCCAAGCTCATGAAGAAGTAGACGCGATATACGATGGGGAAGAACTGACTGTTGCATTTAATGCTGAATACCTTATTCAAGGACTTGAAGCAGCTACGGGTGATGAAGTTGTTCTTGAAACCTTAGACGCATTGAAACCTGCCGTACTAAGGTCTAATAGCGGCGGAGACTTCTTATATCTTCTTATGCCAGTAAGAGTTTCTTAATAGAAATAGTTGGACGACTATGATTGTCACTCAACTATGGCTTATAGATTTTCGTAACCACACCTCTACCGAGCTACAACTTGACTCAGGTGTGACTCTTATCACCGGACAAAATGGTCATGGGAAAACAAATCTTTTAGAAGGGTTATCTCTGTTAAATGGACATAAGTCGTTCAGAGGAGCAACTTCAGAATCATTAGTTAGAAGCGGTTGTGAGTTTGCAGTAATTCGTGCGCAAGTAATTCGTCATAGACGTGAACATTTGATAGAAATGAAAATTGTTGCTTCTGGAAGGTCACGTGTTCAATTAAATCGCCAAATAGTTAAAAGGTTCAAAGATCTATCAGACACCGTAAGTATCGTTGTATTTAGTCCTGATGATTTAGAACTTATTAAAGGATCTCCGGGGATACGGAGAAATTTTATAGACGAAGTTTTATTAAGTTGTGACAAAAAATTTAGGCTAGTAAAAGCAAATTTTGATCGAGTCATAAAGCAAAGAAATAACTTGTTAAAACAATGTCGTGGACGACTGTCAAAAGAACTAGAAGAATCCTTGTCTATTTGGAATTCACAATTTATTGAACTTAGTGAAGTAATTGGTAGCAATAGGATTCAATTAGTTCGTGATATCGAACCTTTGGTAAATACTTTTTATTCTCAGGTTGCAGGTAAAGAAGAACAAGTTAATTTTAGGTATGAAACAACATGGATGGATAAGGGACTAGATCAAGCGCTTCATGAAATACAGCATGAAGAAGTACGACGAGGTACTACGTTGGTAGGGCCGCATCGTGATGATGTTATAATTGATCTCAATAATTTGGTTTCTCGTACACATTCATCTCAAGGTGAACAAAGAAGCCTCGCGTTGGCGCTTCGGTTATCTGAACACGCGTATATGGCACAAAAGATTGATGATTCACCTCTTATCCTTCTCGACGATGTTTTTTCTGAGCTCGATGAAGGACGTAGCAAACGATTAGTTGAGTGCTTGCCAAGTGCACAGATCGTTTTGACATCAGCAACTGGAACTATTCCGGTAGGTATTCATCCTGGAAAAAAACTTAAAGTTTTAAATGGACATATAAGTTTAGGTGAAAATGAATAACGAGCATGTCAGAAATATTTCAGATTCAATCAAAAGAGTTATTGACGGGTTAGGGCCAAAGTCAGAAATATTGGAAGTTCATAGTCATTGGGAAGAAATAGTCGGTTTAACAATAGCAGAACATTGTTCTCCTAAAAAACTTGAGAAAAATAGCTTGTTAGTTGAAGTTGACCATCCTGGTTGGTCGACGGAAATTAAATATTTAGAATCTGATTTACTAAATCGGTTAAGACAAAAAATTCCAGAACTTGAAGTATCTGAAATAAAAGTTCGTGTGAAGAGTAAATAATATAGATATTTCCTCATATACCCCAGTGAGAAGCTCATAGAACCGACCCAACATAGGTCTCGAACCCCCCCTAAGAATGATACAATAAGGCCTAGAAAAGGGGTTCAGTGACCGAAGGAACATACCAAGCCAGCGATATACAAGTACTTGAAGGCTTGGAGGCAGTTCGTAAACGTCCAGGAATGTACATAGGGTCTACAGGGTCAGCTGGCCTTCACCATTTGGTTTATGAAGTTGTAGATAATGCTGTGGATGAGGCTATGGCTGGTTATTGTGACACGATTAATATTACAATTTTAAAAAATGGTCGCTGTCGAGTTGTTGATAATGGACGAGGAATACCTGTAGGACCACATCCTAAATTCCCGGATAAATCAGCTGCGGAGGTCGTGTTAACCGTTTTACATGCAGGGGGTAAATTTGGTGGAGGTGGCTATAAGGTTTCCGGCGGATTACATGGTGTAGGGGTTTCAGTTGTAAACGCATTATCTACTCATCTAGATTTAGAAATAGATCGTGACGGACGACATTGGAAACAAGAATTTCGTGACGGGGGAGAACCAAACACAAAACTAATTGATATTGGTGAAGCCCCAGGAAACAGGACTGGGACAACCGTAACGTTTGCTCCTGATCCCAATATATTTGACCATGTTGAGTTTAGATCACAAACACTAATTGAACGTTTCCAAATGATGGCCTTCCTAAATGCAGGTCTACGCATCAAATTTGATGATGCCCGTTTGGAACAAGCTACTCACTACGAATTTCACTATGAAGGCGGAATTAGAGACTTTGTTCGTCACATAAATGAATCTAAAGAAGCATTGTTCGAAAAAGTAGGGTTCTTATCTGCCGAAGAAGATGGTGATGAAATCCAAATAGCCTTTCAATGGAATACTGGATACAACTTAGATGGTATTCATAGTTTTGCTAATGGCATTAACACTATCGAGGGTGGAATGCATGAAGAAGGTTTCAGAACTGCGTTGACTGCAACTGTTAATAGATATGGAAGAGCTAAAAAGTTATTGAAAGAAAAAGATGAGAACCTTCAAGGAGATGACATTCGTGAGGGGCTTACTGCAATAGTTAGTGTGCGGCTTCAAGAACCTCAATTTGAAGGACAAACAAAGGCGAAACTTGGTAATACTTCGATGAGAAGCCTTGTTCAGAAAGCCACAAATGAAGCGTTAGCTGAATGGCTTGAAGAGCATCCTGCTGAAGCAAAAAGAATGATGTCAAAAGCAATGGATGCTCGGAGAGCTAGAATTGCTGCTCAAAAAGCTAAGAATACGGTGCGTAAGTCAGCTCTAGATGGAGCTGGGTTACCAGGTAAATTAACTGATTGTTCTTCTGGGGATCCAGCTGAAACCGAGTTATACATAGTTGAGGGAGATTCTGCAGGTGGTTCTGCTAAAGATGCTCGTGATCCCAGGACAATGGCCATTTTACCAATAAGGGGAAAAATATTAAATGTTGAACGAGCTCGGCTCGAAAAGATGTACAAAAACACGGAAGTTCAGGCATTAATTTCAGCAATTGGTGCTGGTGTTGGTGAAGATGTATTTGATCCGGCAAAAATTAGGTATGGAAAAGTAGTTCTTCTTTGTGATGCTGATGTTGATGGCAGTCACATAAGAACCCTGTTGTTAACATTTTTCTACCGTCAAATGAAAGAGCTTGTTACTCGGGGCCATGTGTATATTGCACAGCCTCCGCTTTATTCAACAAAAGTAGGTAGTGACACTATTTACCTAAAAGATGATCGCGCAAAAGGTAAATTCTTAGCTGATCGCCCTAATCATAAAAATGATTTTCAACGACTCAAAGGTCTAGGGGAAATGGACTCTATTGAACTTTGGGATACAACTATGGATCCTGAGCAACGAACGTTGCTTCAAGTAACTGTGAATGAAGCAGCTACAGCTGACACAATCTTCAGTGAACTAATGGGTGACGTCGTAGAAAAACGTAAGATTTTCATCCAAAATAATGCTCACGACGTTCGATTCTTAGATATCTAAAGGTTTTTAATGACTGATGTTCCTTCAAACGAAGACTCTACAACTCTAAGGATTGGGGTTGAGCCGATTGAGATACAACAAGAAATGGAGCAGTCCTTTCTTGAATACGCTATGTCGGTTATCACTGCTCGAGCATTGCCTGATGCCAGAGATGGTTTAAAACCAGTTCATCGTAGAATTCTGTGGTCAATGTTCTCAACTGGAATGAGACCGGAACGCCCACATAAGAAATGTGCAAGTGTCGTCGGAGACTGTATTGCCAACTATCACCCACATGGAGACAGCGCTATATACGAGGCAATGGTTCGAATGGGTCAAAAATTTAGTTTGGCTAACACACTTGTCGATCCTCATGGAAATTTTGGATCTCCAAGTGACCCACCGGCTGCTTACAGATACACCGAATGCCGGTTGACTCCTCTCGCCATGAAAATGGTGGAAAGTATCGATGAAGATACTGTGGACTTGGCACCTAATTTTGATGGTTCGACAGAAGAGCCATTAGTAATGCCCTCTAGATTTCCGAATTTGTTGGTGAATGGAAGCCAAGGAATAGCCGTAGGAATGGCCACCAATATTCCAACTCATAACATCACTGAAGTTATTGACGCAACTCTTCATTTAATAGATAATCCTGAGGCTTCTGTAGCTGATCTCATGGAATTTGTTCTTGGTCCAGATTTTCCAACAGGTGGATTAATTATGGGGAAAGCTGGACTTACCCAGGCTTTTAATACCGGCCGAGGATCAATTCGTATTCGCGCTAAAGCGGAGATCGTCGAAGAGGGTAAAAACAATCGAATAATTGTTACTGAAATTCCTTATCAAACTTCAGTGGAAGGAATTGAAGAAAAAATTGCAGACGCAGTAGATCGTAAGGTAATCGAAGGAATTCGTGAATTACGGAACGAGTCTGCTAAGGGAAAAACTAGATTTGTTATTGAGTTAAAAAGAGACGCACCGGCAAATGTAGTTCTAAATAACTTATATAAACACTCACCTCTTCAAAGTAGCTTCGCAGTAAATATGGTGGCTCTTGTCGACGGAATTCCCAGAACTCTAAACCTTCGAGATGCCTTAGTTGCCTATGTGGACCATCAACGAGACGTAGTTACACGTAGATCTGAATATCGTCTTCGCCAAGCTAAGGATCGCGCCCATATTGTTGAAGGTTTGATACGAGCGCTTGATCTAATAGATGAGATTATTGCATTAGTTCGGAATAGTGATGATCGAGCTTCTGCTTTAGTTGGTTTACAGGCAGAACCTCTTTCATTTAGTGATCGTCAATCCAATCATATTCTTGATATGCAACTCGGCAGATTAACGCGGCTCGGAAGAACTCGTTTAGAAGAAGAGTTACTGGAATTAAGAAACCGAATTACCGATTTGGAATCCATTCTGGGAGATGAAACTAATCTTCGTTTAGTTATAAAAGAAGAGCTATTAGTGGTTCGAAGTGAACACGATACTCCAAGAAGAAGCCAGATTACTTTCGATATGGGTGATATGGAGATTGAAGATCTTATCGATGACGTACCCGTGGTAATTACATTAAGTAAAGGTGGCTACATAAAAGCTGTTGTTTCAGAAACATTTAAAACACAGGGACGCGGTGGCCGTGGTGTGCAGGGCGCTCGTTTAAAAGAAGATGATTTACTCGTTAAAGTTTTGACAACGAGCGTGCATTCGTATCTTTTATTTTTTAGTAATAAAGGAAAAGTTTATCGCTTAAAAGCATACCAAGTTCCTGTAATGGAACGAACTGCTCGCGGCACGGCGGTAGTCAACTTGCTTCAGTTAGATTCTGACGAATTTATTGAAGCTGTTATCGATGCGCGTGAGTTTGATGATGAGCATTATTTGATGTTCGTTACGCGGAATGGAACGGTTAAAAAAACTGCCCTTAGTGAGTATGATAAAAGCCGAACTAACGGTTTGATAGCAATAAATCTGAGTGAAGATGATGAGTTAGTTCGAGTTGTTGAAACAACAGGTGAGGATGATATTTTCATTATCTCTAAAAATGGGCAAACGATTAGGTTTGCAGAATCTGCTGTTCGTCCGATGGGACGAACAGCTGGTGGAGTTCGAGGTATGAAGTTAAGAGGCGAAGACGTAGTCGTTGCTGCTGTTGCCGCAGAAACTGGCGATAGTCGACAGTTATTGATTGTTACTGAAGGTGGCTTCGGTAAGAGAACTGACCTAATTCATTACCCGCGTAAAGGCAGAGGGACTATGGGAGTTCGCGGCATAAAACTAACTGAAGCTCGGGGGGCAGCAGTAGTTGGGGCGCGTTTGGTGGATGTTGCTGATCAAATAATTTTAGTGTCATCTGGGGGTGTTCTGATTCGAACTGCGGTCGAGCAAGTTGCTCAACAAGGAAGAGATGCATCAGGAGTCCGAGTTATGAGCTTGGGAGCAGAAGAATCAGTTGCTGCCCTAGCTCCTGTCACAATTGAAGATGATGCTGAAGATATAGAACTTGTTGAAGATAATAATATTGCAACTAGTTGAGAAGGTAACTAGGAGCGTTATTACTAGGTGTTAAGAAGATCACATACACTGACAGGTGTGAGTGAAAATAATTTTTCTGAAAATAAAAATATTAAATCCATTATCGATAATAAAGTAGATAACCCATGGATGAGAAAATAGAAAACGTGAGTGGTAGTGGTAAAAAGTTTTCATCACGTTTTAAGGTAAAAATAAATGTAAATCCAAAAGAAAAAGCTGTGAGAAGGCCAGCTGTTTCTAGAAATAAAAATGATTTCATATCTGATTTTGAAAGTAGTGAGGCAGAATTAGTTCAGGAAGTAGAAACGGCTGAATCGGCAGAGTTAGACATCAACGAGATGGCGAGTATAAAAAGTTCAAATGATAAGCCTAATGTTTTAAAAGTTCCCACAAATTTAGAGAAGTCTTGGAAAGATGAGAACAATAAATCGCAAAGTTGGTTGAGTCGCCGACGAGCAAAGGTAAGAAGAACTCGAAGGACTATTCGACATATAGATCCATGGTCCGTATTTAAAGTTTCTTTAATTTTGTATGCGTGTCTATACGGAGCATTGGTTGTTGCAGGAACCGTGTTGTGGTCAATTATTGTTAGATCAGGTGTGGTAACTGACATTGAGGATTTTATCGCAGAAGTTGGTTCTTATGAAGTTTGGGAAATAAATGGTGATGAGATATTTAGTCGTGCAACAGTAGTTGGGGCGATACTTTTTGCCGCTGCGGTGGTGTTTAATGTCGTCTTGACTATTATTTTTAATCTTATTAGTGACCTTGTTGGAGGGGTAAGGCTTACGATACTTGAAGAAGATGAACCAGTAGAAAGATAAATAGTTCAGAATGAATCCGATCTTTGGGTTGGTCTTGACCTTTAATCGCCGGTACGATCGTCTTTTCACCGGGGCTATAGCTCAGTTGGTTAGAGCGCACCCCTGATAAGGGTGAGGTCGCTGGTTCAACTCCAGCTAGCCCCACATTCCGGATACTGATTAATCGGTGGATCGACTTGTCTTTTTTTAAACGAGTGTCGTAGTGAGTGCTATACGTAGGGCAATTTTAGCGTTAACGGTAGGAGCTATGGTGGCGACGGTTTTGCGTGTAAAAGGCACTGGTGGCGTGCCTCCAAGGCACGGCAGTTGGCGCCAATTAAGTGGTCCGGACCTGCGCTGAGATGTCTACTATTGCCGTAATTGGTGCAGGTACCGTAGGCGTTCGCGTTGCACGCCAACTGGCCGCTGTGGATGAAGTAGATAAGTTAATTTTAGGTACTAGGCACCCGTTAAGAATTAAATCATTGAGTCGCCAACTATTGGACGTTGATGTTGAGGTGATAGCGCCAGGTCGGCTGCCGGATGTGGACACAGTGGTTTTAGCTCTACCAGCAGGAGGGCATGCAAAAATTGCTGAAGAAGCCCTTTCACAAGGAGCCCATGTGGTTTCTATCTCAGATTCTATTTCTGATGTCCAAGAATTATTAGAACTTAATAGTGCGGCTGAAAAAGCGGGTAAGTCTGTTGTTGTGGGTGCCGGTTTTTCTCCGGGACTGAGTTGTCTAATTGCCCGGCATGCTACTTCATTTCTTGATCAAGTAGATGAAGTCCATATCGCAAGAATGGGAACCGGAGGTCCGGCGTGCCAGCGGCAGCTGCACAGAGCTCGGACGAAAGAAGCAATTGATTGGAATGATGGGCATTGGAGAAAAAGACCTGGTGGCTCTGGAAGAGAATTAGTATGGTTTCCTGATCCGTTGGGGGCAAGAGATTGTTATAGAGCAGCTCTTGCGGATGCGCTTCTATTAGTTCCAGCTATGCCGGAGGTACAACGAATTACTTCTCGGATTGCAGCGACTCGACGAGATCGCTTGACAGCGTGGCTTCCGATGTTGCGTCGCCCCCACGTTGATGGCGGTCCTGGTGCGCTAAGAATAGAAGTACGCGGAAAAGTTGGTCAAACATATCAAACTGAAGTACTGGGTGTGATTGATCAACCCAGCGCTGCCGCAGCTTGTGTGTCGGCGTTAGCAGCTGAATGGGTTTCGCATGATAATTTACCGCGTGGAGTCTGGGGCCTTGGGATGCTTGATGATCCGTTGCCTTGGCTAAAAGAACTTGCGATTCGGGGAGTTCAAGCAGCTATTTACGAAGGTGTATCTAATCGATGATTAATCAAAATTTTTCTATAAATTAAACCCTTGTTTAATTTATAGAATACTTCTTATAGTGCTAATGCGACTGTGGCAAATCAGGAGATGAGTTCATGAGCATGATTGCCGCAATACCAAGCCCGTCATTTAATTCAATTTCTCTAGGACCTATTAACTTGCGCCTGTACGGCCTCGCAATAGCAGCGGGTGTCTTAGTTGCAGTATGGATCGCAGAGCGACGATATCAAGCGCTAGGAGGAGAGGCAGGCGTGGTACAGCGCATGGCTGGTTGGGTTATACCAAGCGGAATAGTAGGAGCACGGTTATATCACGTCCTTACAGACTTTGATCGTTTTGACGGGAACCTAGCAGCGATTCCACAAGTTTGGAAAGGAGGTCTTGGGATTTGGGGTGGGGTGATAGGTGGAACCATAGGAGCTCTGATATTGCTAAAAAAAGAGGGTGAAGACATTCCGGGAATGTTTCACGCTACAGCTGCAGCGATTCCTATCGGACAAGCAATTGGGCGTCTGGGAAACTGGTTTAATCAGGAGCTATTTGGGCGTCCGAGCGAATTACCATGGGCATTAGAAATAGAACTAAGCCATAGGCCGGAACGCTATTTAAATTCTGCGACATTCCACCCGACGTTTTTATATGAAGCAATTTGGAATTTGTGTCTTGCTGCATTCATAGTTTTCATTGCACCAAAAATGTTCACAACTCTTCGCACAGGTTATATGTGGGTCATTTATGTACTTGGTTACACCATAGGAAGGTTATGGATCGAATTATTAAGATCAGATGATGCTACCGAAATTTTTGGGTTTCGAATAAATATCTGGACGTGCCTAATTGTTATTTCTATTTCCTGCGGAACTATTATCTATCAGGTTAGGAAAGATCCAAAAGGTCATCGAAATTCTTCGGATGTTGTTCCACACTGAGAGTAAAGATCAGTTCTGATCTCAAGCTCTTATATTGTGGAAGTGAACTCATAATGCGAATTTTGGTTTCTGGCAATGGCGCTAACGTTTTAGGAAATTATTTACAAAATGAAGTGGTTGAACCTCTTAGATTTTTAGGTCACGAGGTTTTAGTTACTGAACTAACAGAAACTAAGTTAAGGAAAACGTTACACAAATTCTCTCCGGATATTTTAGTTGTTATTCCATCAAATAAAGGAATTACCGGGGCTCGCATCAGAGCTCTGACGGTGGAATCAGAAACGGTTGCAATCTGTCTGCACACTGGTTGTCGCTATAGCGGGACAAGTACTTCGTTAAATGATTTAGAAGAAGATCTGCGTGAATATGATTTGGTATTTGTTCCTGAAGAACATGTTTATGAGGAATATAAAAACATAGGTGGTTATCGTTTAAGTTTATTAAAGCCTTCAGTTCACCCACCTTCTTTGGTATCTGCCGTTGTGTCTGAAAGGCGTGGAATTGTTTGTGTTGGTGATGCTGATCCAATCAACGTTGAGATGATGTTGGCGTTGCAAGGGGTAGAAGAAGTAACCGTTCTTGGTGAAGGATGGGAAGATCTGCCATTAGATATAAATTACGAGGTGTCGTTGCCAATAGCTGAGCGTGGAACGTTATTTGCTGGCGCGAAAATCGTAGTTGAGCTAGCTCCGTCTCTTACCCAACAAAGCGTAACTCGAAGATCACATTCTGAAATGGGTATATCTTCGTTTGTCTTAGAAGCAGCAGCTGTTTGTACTGCTTCAGTAGTCTTTGAACGACCTGGAATAGCGGAGCATTTTGATATTGAAAATGATGTTTTTGTGTATCGTGGAAATGATGACTTAGGTCAATTATTACCTATGTTACTTGCCTCATCTAATGATGTTGAAATGGTTGCTCATAACGCGTGGCACCGAGTTCACAGTGACCACACTTGGTCTCAGCGATGGCAAAGTATTCTTGAACCTTGGTTACCGCGATATGAAAGTGACCCAGAAGAAGACGTACTAAAACTGAAAGCTAGACAGTCAGTTGCGGTTAATTAGATCTTAGTTAGTTAATTCAGCAGGCTAATTAATACTTCACGTGTAGCTAATTTTTCATCACTGGTTCCAAATTCAGATCCAGTAAATGAGTCGATACCAGTTTTTTCGATGGCCTTTATACGTTCAGCTACTTCTGAGGCTGAACCAATAATTGCTAGATCTTCAGGTCCACCTAATCCTTCGCGATCAAGCATTGCTCGATATGAAGGAAGTTGTCCATAAATAGAGAATTCTCGGGCCGCTCTTTCTCGGGCCGCATCTTTATTGTTTGTAACACAGACAGGAAAGCCTGCAATTATTTGTGGTTTCTTCCGGCCGGCCTCTTCAGCTGCATCACAAATTGTTGGCACCGTTAATTCGGCTAAGGTTGTCTGCCCTGTCATCCATGTGATGGTGCCGTCAGCCATTTGTCCTGTCAAGCGTAACATTTGGGGCCCTAAAGCTGCAACAAAGACAGGTGGCGCCTCAGTTTTTGGCGTTGTAATTTCACCGCGCCCTGTAACATTTTCTCCACTATAAGAAACTTTTTGACTATGTAAAAGTGGCATAAGAATATTCAGATAATCGCGCAGGTGACCAATTGGTTTCTCAAACTTGAGTCCCCACATACCTTCGACAACTGGCTTATGAGCGAGGCCAATGCCAAGATTTAACCTACCGCTAATTGCTGACTGTGTAGTCAAAGCCTGTTGCGCCAGCATCATTGGATGGCGCGGAAACGTTGGTACCACAGCAGTTCCCATACGGATGTCGGGAACTCGATCCCCGATTGCTGCCATTGCTGTTAGTGCATCCATTCCAAAAATTTGTGGTGTCCAGTAACTCTTGAACCCTTGCTCCGAGGCTGTTCGGAGGTTTGTCTCGAATTCTGGGATGCTTGATTCAAATCCAAATATTGCTATTTCCATATTTAGAACACTAGTCGTCTAATGAGGGTCGTTGCCGTTGTTGTTTCAGTCGACCACGCTGAGTTTTAGAATCAGTTCGTTTTCGTTTAGCAGATCTACTCGGAGAGCTGCTCTTTCGCGGAATAGCTACTACTAATTCGTTACGAATTTTGATGCTTAATCGGTGTAAAGCATCATCTTTGTTGCGTTTTTGTGAGCGATGCTCATCGGCTCGAATAATTATTAGTGTGCCGAAATGTTGAATTAAATTAGCCCGCTGTTCTTCGCTTCCGGCGGCTGAATTAGCTATGTTCCAACGAACCTCTGCACGAGTTTGCGAGCGGTTAGCGTGTTGGCCACCAGGGCCACTTGATGTTGAAAAAAACCATTCAAGTTCCCGCTTATCAATTATGAAGCCATCTGTGATGTGGAGTTTTAAGACTGCCATAGAAACATCCTGATGTAACTGAAGGGTAAATCTGTCTAATAGAAGGCCTGATGAGTATGGTTATAATCTAATTAAATTGTGTGTTGACATAAGGTGAGAAAAACGTGCTGGATCTATGTTGCCTCCCGAAAGGGTGACCCCGATTTTTTTCCCAGTGCAATCAATTTTGTTAGAGAGTAAAGCAGCCATGGCACTTGCTCCACTCGGCTCGATTACTAGCTTTTGAAATCTAAATAAATAATCCATCGCTGTTACGATTTCATTGTCTGTCACGGTCACGATTGAATGAACTAACTCATTCATAATCTCAAAAGTTTTTTCACCAGGTGCAGTCGTTTGCTGACCATCGGCAATTGTGTCTGGCACCTCGATAGTCACAATTTTTCCTTGTTCAAGTGAAAGCTGAACATCATTACCTGTGGCAGGTTCGACACCGATTATTTGACAGTTAGGAGATAGTTTTCTTTTAGCTAGAGCTGATCCTGAAATTAATCCTCCCCCTCCAACACAGACCAGAAGAATGTCTAATGGTCCAGCATCTTCGAAAATTTCTTGAGCGCACGTAGATTGTCCGGCGATCACATTTTCATCATTGAAGGGTGGGATGATAGTCATATTTTTGTCTACTGCTATTTTGGTTGCGATATCTTCTCGTTGAACAAATCGTCGCTCGTACGTTATAACTTCAGCACCGTAACTTTCCGTAGCGGATTTTTTAGATGGTGGAGCATCATTAGGCATAACGACAATCGATGGAATGTTAAAAATTTGGGCAGCTCTTGCAACCGCTTGAGCATGGTTACCTGATGAGTAAGTAACAACTCCTCGAGATCGTTCTGTTGGGTCTAAGCAACTAATGGCGTTATATGCACCACGAAATTTGAAAGAGCCAGTTCGCTGAAAATTTTCTGCCTTTAAATAAATTTCTGCTTTCTTTTGTTGATCGAGCAGACGAGAACGCAGTAGCGGTGTTCGGTAGATAGCACCTCTTAGCCTTTTTGATGCTTCTTCTAGCTTTTGATGTTTAATCACGCTTACTTTCTATTTTGTCTAAGAAAACGCATCAAAAATTTCTTGAATCGCATGCATCTGCCCACCGCTGGTACTCGATGGAACCAAAATTGGCGTTTTGCATCCTTGTTCAAACCACTCCTCGACTCCTTCGCGCACTTGGTTGACTGAGCCATACAGCGTTGCATTGGAGAGCCAGTTATCGGTCATGCAAGTGAACATTCGGTCTTTGTCGCCAGCAGCGATAGCAGCTTCAATACCTTCCATCTCTTCGACGTATCCCGCTTGTTTCCAGTAGTTGCGATAATTTGGTAAAGATACATAGCCCTGCAAAGTCTTTCTATTTCGTGCTGCGCCAGCTTCCCGGTCTGGGTCGATAACAGTTGGAATCATGTTTCCGATAAAGAAATCGCTTGACTGAACGTCTGCGGGGATATCTGTCATAGAGTTGTTGAAGTCATTACGGCTGGCATTAGCCCAGACTGCACCTGCTCCAATTTCGACGGATAGCTCAACCATTTTTCTTCTCAAGGTTGCTAAGACAATTGGGGGTAGTTCTCCATGATTTTTAGCGGCATTGTGCATCGCCTCGACATAGTCGCGAATATCGGCAAGCGGCTTACCTGGTGTGATCCCTAATCGTTGGTGGACTGGTCCGTGAGTCACACCTATCCCAAGCCTGAAACGGCCGTTGCTTACTTCATGAATAAAAGCAGCTGTCGCAGCTAAATCTTCAGGATTACGGAAATAAATCGGCTGAACTGAGGTGCCAAAAGTGATTTCATTGGTGACAGAAGCGATTCCTTGGCAAAGAGCAATGCAGTCACCCATTGATGGGCAGTAAATTCCACTAAAACCGCGACGTTCTATTTCTGCTGCGATTTCGAGTGTTTGTTGACGGCGGCCAGATACGGCAGCTAATGAGATTGCGGGCATATTCATTGGTATGGGACTCCTGTTAGTTCCATTTTGGTCTTAATACTAATGATGCCTCTTTTTTTGTCATCGTGCTTAAGTCGTTTTAGTTGTTTTAAGTCGCTACCCTCAGAAGTCGATGGGGCTGTAGCTCAGTTGGCTAGAGCACCTGCTTTGCAAGCAGGGGGTCGTCGGTTCGATTCCGATCAGCTCCACAAAAATTGAGAATTTAAGCTCTGCACTGTAAAAGTGCAGAGCTTCTCATTTTTTGGTCTTAATCGGTCGGCGTAGAAATATAAATAGAAACATTTATTGAGACCTTTTTATTTAAAGATGATCTATTTCAGTTTTGAAAAATGCGAGAAATTACTTTTTAGGAGGTGGCGGTCTGTTATTAGTTCCGCCTTGAGGTCTTCTAGGCGATTCTGCTGATATTTCTCCATTTAGACAACGGCTGATAAACGGGAACGAGTCGGTAATTAAATAAAGGTATTGCCCATTGATTGTCGTTCCATTGCAGCTATCAAGATCGCCTGATAACTGGTTGTGGACCCAGTCTGAGGTATACGTTCCATCTGGTGTGGTGCCGTCAATGATTATGTCACGACCCCCTCCGGGCCCAAAAAGCAGTGTGCAGTCACTACCGGTTCGAAAGTCGGAGGATAAAGAATAACCAGACTTGTGAGCACCAGATTTTGAATAGTAAATAAGAAACCCATCAGCAGCGAATCCGATATGCACCAAGTCGTCAGAGGAAGCATAGGAGTTCACCATTAACTCGGAGATACCGTGATAATGGTATTCGCCGGTTGGTTGAACATGGGCGTTGTTGAAATCCATCCCAAGCTTATAAGTGTCTTGGAGGCCTTCAAGTCGAAGGACCTCACCTGAATTACATGTTGTTGTTTCGGCGGTACCAGGCGCAAATCTTACACCGTTCACAGCTACCCCAGTTGTTCTAACTTCTGTGGGCAAACCGACATATTTGGGGTTGAGACTGTAGGAGTAAGTGACATTTTGTGGAGAGATTGTATTTGGGTTCCCGCTATTTGGGAAAGTACCTGTTTTGTGATCAGGAAGAGCATTGCTAATGAGTGTTCGAGTTACGTCATTAACAGTGACTTCTACTGATGTACCAAACTCCTCATCCTTGAGACTGTAGGAATTTAAGTAAATGCTGGGTTGTGGTGGTGATGTAGTCGTAGGGGTGTTGGGTGTAGTTGTTTCTGTTGTTTCTGTTGTTTCTGTTGTTTCTGTTGTTTCTGTTGTTTCTGTTGTTTCTGTTGTTTCTGTTGTTTCTGTTGTTTCTGTTGTTTCTGTTGTGCTGGGTGGTGATGTAGTCGCAGGGGTGTTGGGTGTAGTTGTTTCTGTTGTGCTGGGTGGTGATGTAGTCGCAGGGGTGTTGGGTGTAGTTGTTTCTGTTGTGCTGGGTGGTGATGTAGTCGCAGAGCCACTAGTACAGGCAGTAAGAGCAAAAAAACTAAGTAGAAGTAAAATTCTTTTCATGGTGACGTTCGTTTCGGTCATAGGGACTGAATGCTTTGGCGAATTTTAGTGCGAGTAAATAAGAAGCTTCTAAGAGAAGAGCAAGATCCTGATAGTAGATACACACAAATGTTTGGGTGTTATCAAGTGTCATTAAAATACAAAGCAGTAGCTAAAGTATTCTCGACATAATCAAGTCCCACCCACATAATATTCTGTTGGAAATGGCACTTTTAAAGAATTCGTATGACATTGAAAGCCGGAGGCGTTCGGTAGCAACGCAAGGGACTGGTCAGCTAACACATATAGAATTTCTTTTATCCAGGGAAGAGGCTCTTGTTGTTCTTGCAATTGCGAAAGAGGTTGCAGGAAGGCGAGAAGCCGCATAATTTTTGTGGATACAAAAAATCTAAGATTTTGGACCTTCTCATTCTTGATCATTAGGGATTTAATTGAATTTAAAGACAGGTCATTATATAGATTTTGACCGTTATAAGAAGTTTTTAAGTTTTATTGGGCTAACTCTAGACTTTTAACTGAACGTTCGTTAAGTTATGTATATGGTAACTGACCTAACATCTGCGGACGCACTCAAAAGCACGGATGGAGTTGCACCGCCGGTCAGTCGCGCTCCCAAGGTAAATTCTTGGTTGAGCCGACTGGCCAATATTTTTGTAGTGAGGATTAGGACCACCCGTGATGATCGAGACGCATCGGTTTTTGTGATGGCTGTCGATCCATTTGGAATGTCGTACGTTAGTGCCGAATACTATGAAGTTGAAAACTAGCTTCTAGTAATGGAAGGTTCTTGTTGCTAAGGACTTTGAGGCTGTGGCGCATTGTTAATGCTTTTTATATAACTTGTTCGTAAAGCTAGCTTAGAAAGTTGAAGCTAGATTTATCAATCAGGTTTGGTAGTATAACCAGCACGCTAAAAGTTGTCGACTTTCCTTAGGAGATTCTATCTCTGCGTAACAAACTGGCATAGAACTATTAGCTGTAAATTCTGGCGACGCAATATTTATTCGGTAAGTGCTAATTCACTTTGTGAACTTCCAGCAATTCTGCTGTGCCACATGATTCGCCGCTCGTTCATTGGCCAAGGGGTTGCCTGGTGCATTAAGCGACGGTTATCCCAAACCACGGTTTCGCCGGGTTTCCAATTGTGGTGATAGATACGGGGGTGTTGGCAACTGAAATCAACGAGCTGTTGAAGCAGTTGCTCTGATTCAGCAGGGCTCATTCCAACCACGTCGTAAGCATGGCGACCGAGTAAAAGATTCTTTTCACCAGTTTCCGGATGTGTTTTTACCAGCGGCCGAACCGAAACTGGTCCATCGTGAAAACCATAGCCGGCGTAAGTATCTTCTTCTTGGGCATCGAAGCCGCCCTGATGGGAACCCTTGGTGCCCTCGTGTCCTACTTTTTTTTGAGAGTGGTAGAGAGAATGATGGGCTCGAAGGCTTTCAATTTTTTGTTGGAGCTGGTTATCGAGCGCGTCATAAGCAGCTCTCATATCGGCAAAGCCGGTTGCTCCACCAGAACTAGGAACTTCTTCGGCGCTAAAAACGGCGCCCTTTGCTTGCACCGGCATGTAAGTACTGTCGTGGTGCCAACCCATGTTTCCCTTGAGAACTTGGATTACTTCGTCTGTATCGTTATCTGGCCTAAGGGTCCCATCCTCCAAAACATTACTAAGTGCCGCTATCTCAAATTCCAGAGCACCGAAACGTTTGGCAAAATTTATTTGATCATTTCGGTTAAGCCACTGGTCTGTAAAAATTAATAAACCGTATTGAAGCCATATTTGGTAGAGATCAGCAAAACAGGAATCGCTTATTTCTGAAAGTTTGACGCCGTGTACACGAGCACCAAAGCTTAAGTCGAGTGGCTCAACAACCAAATTAGATTTTTCCATCAGTGCCCCTAAGTACTTAACTGAGTCTACGATACTAATATTTTTGAGCTGTTGGATCGCGTATTCATTCTATGAATGCCTAACGAAAGCTGATGTGAGATAAATACGAGCAATTTATTTGTGGAGAATAAATGACAGAGCCCAAAAAAAGAGTCATGTTGTAAATATGAATGACGTTGAAAAAGAACAGCCACCTCTAAAGGGCATCAAGGTTGT
>Ga0302134_10000377_pt1 | contig 18845 bp, 17 predicted proteins | sample CB9_SCM_MG_FD_203123 | JGI IMG/M metagenome (GOLD analysis project Ga0302134, IMG submission 203123) | Marine microbial communities from Western Arctic Ocean, Canada - CB9_SCM | ecosystem: Environmental > Aquatic > Marine > Oceanic | place: Canada: Western Arctic Ocean | collected 2017-09-19
AATGGGCTTGGTTTAAATCTGTTCTACCAATTCTAATTTAATCCAACCAAGTTGGATTACAAAGCCCTTCCGTTTTGGAAGGGCTTTTTTTGTGCCTAAGTGGCCTTTGCCTAATTGAGATCGAAAACTTATTAAAATCGTGAATCAACACTAAGAACCTGGGATTTGTCTCAATGGCCCTCCGCGTCTCCTCACTCTGCGCGTTTATTTTTAATGAAAACTTGAAACTTGAAACTTGAAACTGGATCCTCGCGCTGTTGCTGCTGAATATCGACAATCTGCGCAAGAGCTTCGAGACACCGGACGGATCAGTTCTGACCGTGGTTGACATACCTGCTTTCTCGCTGGATTCCGGGCAGCAGACGGCCCTGTGCGGGACCAGTGGCTCTGGAAAAACGACGTTTCTCAACCTCATTGCCGGTATTTTGAAGCCGGACGGAGGCCGCGTTGAACTGGACGGCTGCCCGATCTCCGAGGCCGGCGAAGCCGGGCGGGATCGACTCCGGGCACGGACGATCGGCTACATTTTTCAGACGTTCAACCTTTTGCAGGGCTACACTTGTATCGAGAATGTTCTGCTCGGGATGAGTTTCGGGCCGGGAGCGGATCGGCGCTGGGCTCGCGAGTTGCTCGGGCGCGTTGGGCTTGGCCAACGGCTGGATCATTTCCCCCGCCAACTCTCGACTGGCCAGCAGCAGCGGGTGGCCGTGGCCCGTGCCTTGGCCAACCGGCCCAAGTTGGTGCTGGCTGACGAGCCGACCGGCAATCTCGACCCCACCAGTGCCGCCGAGTCGCTTGGCCTGATTCGCGAGACCTGCCGTGAGAACGGAGCGGCGCTTTTGCTCGTGAGCCACGACCGGGGGGTGCTTGACCAATTCGACAACGTCCGCGACTTGGCAGACATCAACCGGGCGGCCGCTTGGCCAGGCGCTGGGGAGGCCAAACCGTGAGCCTGTTGCAAATCGTCCTACGCAGCCTGCGGCAGCACATACTGTCCACAGTGATCACAGCATTCTCGATTGCGCTGGCCAGTGGACTGCTGATGAGCGTGTGGGTGGTCAAGGATCAAGCACGCGCAAACTTTACAGGGGTTGACTCCGGCTTTGACGGCGTGTTTGGCGCGCGCGGTTCCAAGCTGCAACTCGTGCTTAACTCCATTTTTCATCTCGAGTCGTCGCCGGGCAACCTGTCGTGGGTGCAGTACGAACGGATCGCCGACGACCGGCGCGTGGCCACTGCAGTGCCGATCGCGGTAGGGGATAATTACTACGGTTACCGCTTGGTCGGCGTGACGACGAATCTGTTCGATGTTGAGTATCGCGAAGGCAAAAAGTACGCCGTGCGTTCCGGTTACCTGTTCAACCCGAGTAAGAAACAAGCGGTGGTGGGTAGTTTCGCCGCCGAACGGCTTAAGCTGAAAGTAGGCGACACGTTTCATCCGTATCATGGCCTGATTTTTGAGAAGAACAAACAGCATGCGGAGACGTATGTCGTGTCGGGTGTCATGGAACAGAGCAACACGCCGGCGGACCGGGTGATCTGGATCCCGATCGCCGGGTTGCAAAACATGGAGGGGCACAACGCCGAGACGGCGTCGGACGTGAGCGCCGTGCTGGTGAAACTGCGCGGCAAAAGCAGCGGCATGATGATGAACCAGGAGTTCAACATGCAGGGCGACGTGATGACGTTCGCCTGGCCCATCGCCGATACAATGTCGAAGCTGTTCAACAAGATTGCCCCGGTCGAGATGGTGCTCCGGGCCGTGGCGTTTCTCGTGGCGCTGGTGGCGGCGGGATCGATCCTCGCAAGCATCTACAACTCGATGAACGAGCGCCGCCGTGAGATCGCGATTCTGCGAGCGCTGGGCGCCCGTCGATCGACGATTTTTGCCATCGTAGTGCTGGAGGCCAGCGGCATTGCGGCGCTGGGCGCGGTGGCCGGGTTTGGGGTGTATTATGTGATCATGAGCGCTGCCGCCTGGTTTATCCGCCAGGAAACCGGCATTGTGCTCAACCCGCTGGAGTTTCAACCAGTGATGGTCTGGGCACCGTTGGCGATGCTGGGTCTGGGCGCGTTGGCCGGGCTGGTCCCGGCGGCCAAGGCGTACCGCACTGATGTGGCCGAAAACCTGACCCCCATTTCCTGAGCGATGATTAAGTTGATATGTTGGATGATTCTCGCATCCTTGGTTGCGCTTGGCCAAGCGGGGTGCGGCGGTGGCCACGACCACTCGGAAGCCGGGCCGCACCATCACGATCCGCCGCATGGTGGCGCGGGTGTGACGTTGGGTGACGAGGAGGCGCACATCGAGTTTCTGGTGGATGCTGAGGCGGGAACGGTCACTGCCTGGTTTTTCAAGCCGCACATGGAGCAGTATCTACGCATCAAGGCGGAGTCGTTCGCGGTCTTGGCCAAGCTGCCGGATGGTGAGGCCAAGCTGATCTTCGCGGCGGTGGCCAACGCCGGCACCGGCGAGACCGTCGGCGACACGTCACAGTTCGTGGCCAGGGCCGATTGGCTGGCTGGCGCAGGGTCGTTCGATGCGGTCTTGCCAGAGGTGAGCGTTCGGGGCACGGTCTATCGAAACATAGCGTTCAACTATCCGAAGGGTAACTGAAATGAGCACACAGGAAAAACCGAGCTTCTGGAAAGGATACGTGCTGAAGGCCGTGATTGCGGCGTTGTTCGTGATTGCGGGATACAAGGTTTTTGTCGACAAACCAAGCCCGGAGCCACCGACTCCCACACAGGATGAACTCGACAGCCTGAGTGGAGGCATCGAGTTGATCGAGGAGGCTGAGCCGAAGCCGGAAGCCAAGCTTCCAGTCGATGAAGCGCCGCTGACTGCCGCTGCGGAGCCCCCAAAAAATTCGGTTGAGCCGGTCCAGGCTATCGTTGAGGTCAGGGACGCTTTGCTGCCCGAATTGATTGACGGTTACGAGGGGGTTTCCTTCGACAAACTGGCGTCTTTCGCGTACGAGGTGCCGCTCGACCCGGTGACCAATAAGGTGGAGTTGGCCAAACTCAACGCTCAAATCCCGGCTCGCATCAAGTCGCTCGACAAAAAGCCGGTGGCAATCCGGGGCTTCATGCTGCCGCTCAAGGTGGAGAACGGACTGGTCACGGAACTGCTGATCATGCGGGACCAGTCGATGTGCTGCTTCGGCACCGTGCCCAAGATCAACGAGTGGATTAACATCCGGATGGCGGGCGATGGCGTCCAGCCGATCATGGATCAGTCGATCACACTCATGGGCCAGTTGAAGGTGGGCGAAGTGCTCGAAAACGACTATTTAGTGGGCATTTATGAGATGGAAGGGGACAAGATGATCGGCCCGCTGGATCTCTGATTTTCACCCGATTCACGGTTGACAGCTGCTTGGCCAAGCGGCATGTTTCACCAGCTGCTTTGGACTAAAAAGACTTATGGGAAAAAAACGCACTTCCTCCGGCTTTACGCTCATAGAACTACTGGTAGTAATCGCGATCATTGCCATTTTGGCTGCCTTGCTCTTGCCTGCACTGGCAAAATCTAAAAGCCTGGCAACAGGTGCGGCCTGTCAGAATAATCAAAAGCAGCTGGCTTTGGCTTGGACGATGTATGCGATGGAGAACGATGACAAGCTTTGTGGAGGGTCAACCTACAGCCGAGGTGATTGGTGGTGGGGACCCCAGTCGATACCCCGAGAGAGGGCGCAGCAAATGGGGAAAATATCTTCCAGAGAGCGCGAGATAGAGGAAGAGAAGGAGGGGCTTCGTAAGGGGTTACTTTTTCCACATACAGGTGATACTGGGGTGTACCACTGCCCAGGAGATAAACGGATTAACTCCAAATCACCAACTTTGACTTATGTCAGTTATTCCGGCGCAGGAGGCATGAATGGGGAACAACAGGGCCTATCTGTCAAAAAAATTACCAGCGTAAGAAGTCCATCAGACAAGTATATTTACGTAGAAGAATCCGATCCTCGTCAATACAATATGGGGTCGTGGATTATTAGTATGGGAGCCGGTAATAGCTGGATTGATCCGGTTGCCCCATGGCATAATGACTACAGCACCCTAAGTTGGGCGGACGGTCATGCGACCACAAAAAGATGGCTTTCTTCGAAGACTAAAACTGCAGCTAGAGCGACAGTGGGAACGGCATCGCGGGCTGGTACTTTCAGCTTTGGTTTCTCAGATTCGGATAATCGGGATATCATGTATATGAAGGAGCACTATGCCACGAATAGGAAAAGCGGTAACGCCCTCTGAACATTTTATGTCACGCTATTAATTTGTCATGAAAAACAAAAAAGGCGGTTTCACTCTGATTGAGTTGCTTGTGGTGATCGCGATCATCGCCATTTTGGCTGGTCTGTTGTTGCCGGCCTTGGCCAAGGCCAAGACGAAGGCGCATGGCATCTACTGCATGAACAACACCAGCCAGATGATTAAGTCATTCCACCTGTATGCGGGGGATGAGGAGGACTTAATCCCCCCCAATCATGACGACGGCAATTCAACACCTTGGAGAAATTGGTGCAGTGGTCAGGCATCGAATCCCACCAATGCCCGTTTTATGATGACCGGACCAACCCCCGGCGATATAGAGACCTATAATTTGCGAGGAGTTAGGCCTTGGCAATGGAATCGTATTGCCCCCTACCTTGGTGGAAATATCACCGTTTGGCGCTGTCCCTCTGATCCAAGCACATATACAGTTAGGGAAGACGGGAAGTCCAAGAAAATCCCTCGTTACCGGAGTATTTCGATGAGCCAGGCGGTGGGAACCTACCCCCACGATTCAAAGTCCAAGAAGGCGGTTCACGGCCCCTGGCTGGATGGTAATCATGGTCATTCTCGGGGCAAGACTTGGTGGACGTACGGTAAGATGAGTGACTTTAATCAACCTGGAGCATCGAGCACGTACATGCTGGTTGATGAAAATCACAACAGCATAAACGATGCAGGGTTTGCAACACTTGGGCCAGGAGCTCCCAGCTTCCGCATGATCGACTGGCCGGCCACTTACCATAATATGGCCGCTGGCTTTGCCTTTGCGGATGGCCACTCTGAGATTCACAAATGGGTTTGGCCCGGAACTGACTTGGCTAAGCGCGGCCCGGCGACGAAGGGTGGGGTCCGTAGTCCGGACATCGTGTGGATGCAGGAGCGCACTTCTGCGTTGATTCAAAAGTAATAAGTTTTAATTGCTTCCAAGAAGCGGCTCAAACGGGCTTTTTTTTTGCCAAGTTTTTATCCTGTGATATAATGTTTCAGGCAAACGGGTTATAGGTGTGCTGGTTTTATCATGAAAATAAAGAATAAAAAAAATGGATTCACTTTGATCGAGTTGTTGGTGGTGATCGCCATCATCGCCATCCTTGCGGGCATGCTGCTTCCAGCATTGTCCAAGGCCAAGGCTAAGGCTACTGGGATAAGTTGTATGAGTAACATTAAGCAAGTGACCCTAGCTTGGTTGATGTATGCCGGAGACAACGATGGTTTTCTGGCCGGAAGCTTGGGGGATTCAAGAACAGGAAAAGTTTGGGTGCCGGGCAATTTAAACTTCAATGGCGGTAACACTGCTAATACGGATAAATCTTTGCTGTTGGACCCGAAGAAAGGTGCTTTACTTGGTAAATATTTGCAAAATGCAGATGTGTTCAAATGCCCTGCCGACAAAAGCACTGTTAAATATAAAGGTGTAGCGACACCTCGTACTCGCAGTATTTCCATGAGCCAATCCTTTGGTCGAAACCCTTCCCAAGGGGGAGGCGCTGGTCAATGGTTGCCTTTCAGCAAATTTCGCACCTATATGAAAGAGACCGATATGGGACTTCCTGGGGCGTCTAACCTTTTGGTTTTTGTGGATGAGCACCCTAATAGTATCAACGATGCTGCGTTTGCTATAAAATGTGATGCACGCGATTCAGGGGCACGCATCATTGATTTCCCAGCCAGCTATCATAACGGTGCCTGTGGTTTTGGTTTTGGAGATGGACATGCAGAAATCAAAAAATGGATGGACAGAAGAACCATTGTTCCAGCTAGTTTTGACGGTAGTAAAGGGATTCAGTTGAACGTTGCTACTCCCAATAATCCCGATGTTGCATGGATGCAGGATCGGGCATCGGCCCAAAAAAGGTAGTCGTTAGGCTACTTGATCACCTCATTTTTCAAGGCGATCCCCAGTGGATCGCCTTTTTCTTTGGTTGACAGCTTAATTAAGCTGGGGTAATCTTCCTCCACTAATTCCTGAAATAACTAATGAAAACAAGCCGAAAACAAGCCGGATTCACGTTAATTGAATTATTGGTGGTGATTGCCATTATCGCGATTTTGGCCGGACTGCTTCTGCCCGCCTTGGCTAAGGCCAAGGAAAAAGCACGGTTGACAAGTTGCATGAACAACCTGAAGCAGTTTGGTCTATCAATGATTTATTATACGGATGACAATGATGATCATTTGCCTCATATGCATGAATGGCTGGTGAGTACTCGGAATAAGTCGTCGCAACAGGTTGTTAACGGCAAGAAGCCCAACGGCCAGCGGTACAACAGAAATCAGGATATTACTACCGGTACGATTTATCCTTACCTAAAAAATCAGGATATCTATCTTTGTCCGACAGACAAGATAGCGCTCAAGAGACTGGGTCAATGGTCAACCTGGAGTGACTTCAGTTATGCCATCAGCGGGCCTGCAATGGACGATAGAAACCCGAGAGTATACAATGCAAAATACTCTAGTTGGGCAGAGCCCGACAAGTCGTTCACTTTCATGGAAGAAGCATTGGATGCTCCTCTTAACGACGGCCATATGTGGCCTAATAATTGGGACGTCCTAGCCACTCGTCATAGAGGCTCCGGAGGCGGGTTTGGCATAAACGGTCAAGGGAATCCAAAAGAAGCAGCCGGACTTGGAAATATTCTGATGGGTGATGCGCGTGTTGAGACGTGGAGCAAGCAAAAGTTCAAGACATATGGGCACCAAAAAGGAAATAGTCGTCTTTGGAAACCGTACGGCAAGGTGACTCAGCCTAGTCCATAAACCCGAGCGCTTGTTCAAGCGCGGCAGTCCTCATCCATCTCTTAAAAAAATTGACATTCGAGGGCGTTTTTTCGTTTAGTCGGCGTGTAATACTTAAACCATGAACAGTTCCAATTTCTCGCGCCGCACAGCGCTTAAATCGATCGCTGGCAGCACTGCTGCCGTGGGCGCGGCCCTGACCCTCCCAGCGCGTGGCCGTGCGGCTGAAGGCAAAGTGAAGGGCAATATCCGTCACTCGGTCTGCAAGTGGTGCTACGGAAGTACTGGCCTAGAGAAATTGGCGGCCAAGGCGGTCAGTCTGGGCATGGAGTCGGTCGAGTTGCTCGACCCGCCCGATTTCCCGACGATGCGCAAGCACGGTCTCATGTGCGCCATGGTCAGTTTTCCAACCGGCATGCTCAAGGACGGCAAAACCAGGGTCGGCGGTATCGGCAAGGCGTTCAACCGGCTTGAGCATCACGACACGCTGGTGGAGATTTACGGGCAGCGCATAAAGGAGACCGCCAATGCCGGGCTGAAAAACCTCATCTGTTTTTCCGGCAACCGCGATGGCATGGACGACGAGACAGGCCTGAAAAACTGCGCCATCGGCATCAAGCGCATCCTGCCCATCGCTGAGAAAAACAACGTGACCATCTCAATGGAGCTGCTCAACAGCCGCGTCGACCACAAGGATTACATGTGCGACCGCACACCGTGGGGTGTCGCGCTCTGCCAGGCAATCGGCTCGGAGCGTTTCGGGCTGCTTTATGACATTTACCACATGCAGATTATGGAAGGGGATGTCATCCGCACAATCCGAGATAATCACAAGTACCTTTACCACTATCACACTGGCGGCAACCCCGGCCGCAACGAGATTGACGAGACGCAGGAGCTGAACTACGCGGCGATCATGCGGGCAATCCTCGCCACTGGCTACAAGGGCCACGTTGGGCAGGAATTCATTCCCAAGCGCAAGGACAAACTCTCCTCGCTTGAGCAGGGTGTGCGCATCTGCGATGTTTGATCAATGAGAAGCATACTTCCTGACGCCAAGCGGGAGGCCATTGCCGCCGTAGTCAGCCAGACGGTTCGCGAGACGAGTGTGTACGATATTCACACGCATCTCTACGACCCTGCGTTCGGCGAGTTGCTGCTTTGGGGAATCGACGACCAGTTGGTGTATCACTATCTCGTCGCCGAGGCGTTTCGGCATTTCGACATCGGCTTTGAGGCGTTCTGGCGCTTGGCTAGGGAGGAACAGGCCCAGATGATTTGGGATGCGTTGTTTGTCGAGAATTCGCCGATTTCGGAGGCGTGCCGTGGGGTGTTGACGGTGCTCAACCGGCTTGGACTCGACGCCAACCAGCGCGATCTGCCATCGATCCGAAAGTGGTTTGCCGAGCAGGACTCGGGCGACTACATCACGCGCTGCATGGACTTGGCCAAGGTCAGGACAATCTGCATGACTAACTCGCCGTTCGATGAGCTGGAGACGCCGAAGTGGAACGCCGGTTTTGAGCGGGACGAACGGTTCACCTCCGCGCTGCGGATCGACCCGCTGCTGCTCGAGTGGGATACCGCCGCGCCACGCCTGGCCGGGGCCGGCTACGAGGTGCAGGTGGATTTCTCCGGCAAAACAATGGAGGAGGTGCAGCGGTTCCTGCGTGACTGGGCCAAGCGCATGGACGCGCTGTACGTGATGGTGTCGCTGCCGCCGTCGTTCGAGCACCCGGCCGACACGCCATGTTCGAAGCTGATCGAGGGCGCGATCCTGCCTTTTTGCCGGGAGAGAGGGCTGCCCTTTGCGCTGATGATAGGTGTGAAGCGTGGCGTGAATGCGGCGTTGCAGTTGGCCGGTGACGGCGTCGGCAAGCCGGATTTGGCCAGCCTCGAGAACCTCTGCTCGGGCCATCCAGACAACAAGTTTCTCTGCACCGTGCTGTCGCGAGAGAGCCAACATGAGCTGTGCGTGATCGCCCGCAAGTTCCGCAACCTGCATGTCTTCGGCTGCTGGTGGTTCACCAACATTCCGAGCGTGATCGAGGAGATGACCCGCATGCGGCTCGACCTCATTGGCATGAGTTTCACAGCGCAGCATTCTGACGCCCGCGTGCTCGACCAGATTATTTATAAGTGGGATCACTCGCGGGAAATCATAGCCAAGGTGCTTACAGAGAAATACCTGAACCTGGCCGCGACCGGATGGGAGCCAAGCGGGGTCGAGATTCAGCGCGATGTCGAGGGGCTGTTCGGCGGTTCGTTCCAGCGTTTTTTGAGCAGGTGAACCGTATGCGCTTGGCGAAGCGCAACTTGACGGGCCGGGTGCCGCTGAATACTTTCACCGAGCCACTAAGTTCCGGTTCGCCGACTTTTTTTTGATGAAATTAAAACAGCTATGTTGGGTTGCTGCCGGGTTACTCGTCGGGTCGATGACGCTTTTGGCCAAGCCTATTATTGTGAATGATGGGAAAAAACTTACTAAACTGACCAGTATCGAGAACACGCTCAACGAGGGCGGCGCCGAGATCGACCTGGCGGTGGTAATGCGCCGGGGCCGCTGGCCGGCCGGCCATCTTGGGATGACTCAGGCCGGCAAGTACACGAATCCGGCCTTGTGCGCTGCTTGGCACTCGGATCGGTACTATCCCGGTACGGGCGAGTACACGATCACCGCCGAGGTTCAGCCCACTGGCGCTGAGGATGTTTATGAAGGTGTCCCCGGCATAATCGGCTGGCTGGATTCCGAGTCTGGCGTCGGCATTTCATTTGCACTGAACTATTATGACGGCTTTCAAGTGGGCACAGTTTCATTCCAAGCCGATGACCCCGATGCCAACCGGACACTCGATGGGCTGTTCAACCTGGACGGCTCGCCCGCGCAGTCGAATAATGCTTCCGCCTGGTCCGAAAAGGGGTCATACGACGTTTCCAAGTTCATCAGAATGCAGTTGGCGTTTTCCGCCCCGACCGAGAATGACACGGCGGCATTAGAGGATGTTACAGCGCGGCTCATCGCCACCGTGTTCAAGAGTGGTACAAAAATTATCGAGGGAACACGCGAGATCGTCCTGCTGACGAACCTTCCAGTTCCGGCGGGGAGCCGGCATCGGTTTGGCTACTTCGGCTACTGGGACAGCATTTGGGATCAGGGCAACGAGATCGGGTATTTCAAAAACCTCAAGATCGATGGGGAACTGTACAACTCACCCCCAACAATTGAGCCGATCGAAGACTTGACCATCAACGAGGATGAAACAGGGGAGGTGCTCGCTCTGATCGATGATGTCGAGTTGCCGTCTGTCAAGCTCGAGGTGAGTGCTGAATCATCCAACCCGGCGCTGGTGCCGGTGGAGGGGGTTTCAATCACCTCATCTGGCTCCAAGCGAACCCTGACCGTTACGCCCAGCGCAAATGCCCACGGCGAGAGCGTCATCACGATTACGGTCAGTGACGGAGCCAAGCAAGCCTCGGCCGCATTCACCGTGACCGTCAAAGCCGTGGCCGGCTCGCCAATCCTTTCCGTTGCCCGGGCCGTGGCCGGCGGCTTGGCCGTGGAGTGGTCCGGCGGGGGTGTGTTGCAGTCCAGCGCCGACCTGAAAAGCTGGCAGGTTGTTGAGAACGGAGCCAGCCCGTTCGCGGCCGATCCCGCCGAGGTCCGAAAATATTTCCGGGTGATTCTGGAATAGCGCTTGGCTTATTCCGTCCCCGCGTAGGCGTCCATCCCTTCGCAGGTGCAGACCGGGTTCCGGTCGCCGTGGACGTTGTCGATGCGGTTAACCGGCGGCCAATACTTCTGCTCCCGTAATCCTGTTACCGGGAACACCGCCTGCTCGCGGCTGTACGGCCGGTTCCATTCACCCGCCACGTCTTCTGCAGTGTGCGGGGCATTCTTGAGGAGGTTGTTTTCCGGGTCCACCTTGCCGTTCTCGATCGCCATGATCTCGGCGTGAATGGAGATCATCGCTTCGCAGAAACGATCCAGCTCCGCCCTCGGCTCACTCTCGGTCGGCTCGACCATCATCGTCCCGGCGACCGGCCACGAGATCGTCGGTGCGTGAAAACCGTAATCCATCAGCCGCTTGGCCACGTCCTCGACGGTGACTTTCGCAAACTGCCGCAAATCGACGATACACTCGTGGGCCACGAGGCCGTTTTTGCCTCGGTACAAAATCTGGAACGTGCCGGCAAGCCGCTGGGCGATGTAGTTCGCGTTCAGGATGGCAACGCGCGTGGCTTTGGTCAGTCCGTCGGCGCCCATCATCGCGATGTACATCCACGAGATCGGCAGGATACCCGCGCTGCCCCAGGCCGCCGCCGCGACCGCACTGCTGTTTTCCTTCAGCGGATCACCCGGCAGAAACGGCGAGAGATGCCCCGCCACGCCGATCGGCCCGACGCCCGGGCCACCGCCGCCATGCGGGATGCAGAAGGTCTTGTGCAGATTCAGGTGGCAGACGTCCGCACCGATTCTGCCGGGGCTGGTGAGGCCGATCTGTGCGTTCAGGTTCGCGCCGTCCATGTACACCTGTCCGCCATGTTCGTGGACGATGGCGCAAATCTCGCGGATGCCCCGCTCGAAAATGCCGTTGGTGGATGGGTAGGTCACCATGATTGCCGCCAGGTTTTCGCTGTGTTCTTCAGCGCGGGCGCGCAGATCGTCGAGGTCGACGTCGCCGTTGTCGGCGGATTGACCGCACGTCACCGGCACGACTTTCATCCCTGCCATCACGGCGCTGGCCGGGTTGGTGCCGTGCGCCGATAGCGGGATCAGGCAGACGTTGCGTTGCATGTCGCCGCGGCTTTCGTGGTAACGGCGAATTGCCAGCAACCCGGCGAATTCGCCCTGCGAGCCGGCGTTCGGCTGGAGCGACACGGCGGCAAAGCCCGTGATCGCCGCCAGCCAGTCTTCGAGTTGCTCAAAAAGTTTCTGGTAGCCCAGCGCCTGGCAAACCGGCGCGAACGGGTGCAGCGCGGCGAAGCCTGGCCAACCGATCGGGAACATCTCGGCTGCGGCGTTTAGCTTCATCGTGCACGAGCCAAGTGGAATCATCGACGTCGTGAGCGACAGGTCGCGTGCCTCCAGTTTCTTGAGGTAGCGCAGCATCTCCGTCTCCGAATGGTACTGGTTGAAAATCGGGTGCGTGAGAAAATTGGAAGTGCGCCGCAGCGCCTCGGGAATGGCTGCCGCCTCGCCAACAGCCAACTCGAGGCCGGGCGCTTGGCCTCCGTTGAAGATCGCCAGCACGTCGGCCAAGTCGGCCGTTGTCACTGTCTCGTCGAGCGCGATGCCGACACGCCCGGCACCGAGTTGCCGAAGGTTGATCCGCCGTTTCTCTGCTTCGGCAATCACGCTGTCCGCCGTTTGCTCAAGCGCGACTGTGATCGTGTCGAAAAAATACTCAGACTCCACCGCTTGGCCAAGCTGCCGCAAGCCGTTGGCCAACGCCTTGGCTTGGGCGTGGACGCGTCCGCCGATCTGCCTTAGCCCGTCAGGGCCGTGATACACGGCGTACATCGAGGCGATATTAGCCAGCAACGCCTGGGCGGTGCAGATGTTGCTCGTGGCCTTGTCGCGGCGGATGTGCTGCTCACGTGTCTGCAACGTCAGCCGCAGGGAAGGGCGGCCGTTTGCGTCTTTGGACACGCCGACGATCCGGCCCGGCAGCCGCCGCTTGTGTTTATCCCGTGTGGCGATGAACGCCGCGTGCGGGCCGCCGTAGCCCATCGGCACGCCGAAACGCTGCGCGCTGCCGATTGCGACGTCCGCACCGAGTTCGCCGGGCGGCTTGATCTGCGTGAGCGCCAGCAGGTCGGTCGCGACAATGGCGAGCGCGTCGTTGTCGTGTGCTCGTTCAATGAACCCGCTCGGGTCGATCAGCGCGCCGTCGGTGGCCGGGTACTGCAGCACCACGGCAAACACCGACGTGCTGAAGTCGAACTCGTCCGGGTCGCCGGTAACGATCTCGATGCCGATCGCCTCGGCGCGCGTGCGCAGCACTGAGAGCGTTGATGGATGGCAATCGTCTGAGACGAACACGGCATTTGCCTTGTTACGCGACTGGATGTTGCGGCACATCGTGACCGCCTCAGCGGCGGCGGTGGCCTCGTCGAGTAGCGACGCGTTGGCGATCTCCATTCCGGCGAGGTTGCAGATCATCGTTTGAAAATTGAGCAGCGCCTCGAGGCGGCCCTGCGAGATCTCGGCCTGATAAGGCGTGTACTGCGTGTACCAACCGGGATTCTCGAGCAGGTTGCGCTGGATGACTGGCGGGGTGATGCAGTCGTGGTAGCCCATCCCGATGTACGAGCGCCAAACCTGGTTTTCGTCGGCCAAGCGACGGAGGGACTGGAGCGCCTCGGTCTCGCCTTGGGCGGCTGGCAGTTCGGGCGGCTCGTCTAGGCGGATGCTGCTCGGCGTGCCGGCGTTGATCATCGCGTCGAGCGACTCGTGGCCAAGCGCCGCGAGCATCGCTGCAATGTCGTCCTGTCGCGGGCCGATGTGCCGGTTCACAAACCGATCCGGATGTTGAGTCAAACAGTTATTGTCGTGTTTCAAAATCGTTCTTTTCTCGGGTGGAAGCCATTTTCCCGAACTGAGGACAATGTACGGTAAAATGGAAAACTACCACAAGCGAGATTCTCAAATTGTGAATAAATAGTCTGAAATACGGGAACCAATCACGAGTCGCTCAGGACTGGTTAAACGCAGAGAACCTCACTCCAAGAGTGCTGCCGCGAACTTTGAGCGACTCGTTTTAGTGCGGCTGGGCGGGGTGTTTGAGGATGAGGATGCAACGGAAGCCGTAATCCTCGGTGGCGACCTTGGGGGTGACGATGAGTTCGCGGTCGGCGGCGAGCACCCCGGGGGTGTTGTCGCGCCAGCCGCCACCGCGCAGGATGCGGCCAACTCCTTCCTCGCTTGGCCAAGCGGTGCACCACTCCCACACGTTGCCCCGGAGGTCGTGCAGGCCAAGCGCGTTGCCCGGAAACGAGCCGACCGGGCTGGTGCGGTCAAAACTTTCGCTGCCAAGTTGCGGGCCGAAGTTGCCGCTGTCGGTTGGCTCCGCTTGGCCAAGCGCGGCGATCCACTCGCTAGAGGTCGGCAGGCGGTAGCCCTCATCGGCGGCGAGCAGGCCGCTCTCGCGTTCGCGTTGGCTGAGCCACGCGCAAAAAACCTGAGCGTCGTGCCAGTGGACGTTGACGGCGGGGTGGCGGTCGGTGTCCTGAAACCAGGCGGCCTGCCAGCCGTTGGTGGTGGCGTTGGCAAAGGCGGCATAATCGGCGACTCGGGTTTCCCAGACGCCGAGCCAGGCGTCGCTGCCGGGCAACTGGACAAACTGCATGCCAAGGCTGTTGACAAAAAACTGGTGCTTGTTGTTCTCGTGAAAACCTGGCTTGGCCGCCGGGTCGCCGCTGCAACCGGCGAGCAGCCAAGCCGCCGCTAGCAGCATCAGCATTCGGGTGCGTGCAGGCTCAGGCATGGCGTTGGGCGTCGAGCAGTTTTTGGCTGCGCCGCCGCGACGGCACGGCGAGGGCGGTTTGTCGGGTCAACTGCTTGATCTCGGGGCGGCAGACCTTGATTCGGTTTTCGGCGTCGAGCACGTTTTGCCCTCGTAGCAGCGCGAGAGTCCGCTGGCCGATGAGGACTGGAAGCATACTGGCGGCGCGCAGCCGAAACTGCCGGTACGGCAGCAGCCCGATGTACTCTCCGGCGGCGTCGAGGTGCGCGGCGGCTTTGTCGAGGTAGCTGTCGTAAACGGGGCGGAACCGGTCGATGGTCTCCGGCGTGAGCAGGTCGCGCGGCGTGAGGTCGTGCTCGGCCAGCACGGCGCTGGGCAGGTAGCAGCGGCCCATGCGCAGGTCGGCCGGAATGTCACGCAGGATGTTGACCAGTTGCAATCCCTTGCCGAAACGCACGCCGGTCTCTAGCAACCGCGCCTCGGTGGCGGCATCGGCCTCAAAGAGGTGGGCGAGCGAAAGGTGAGTCCAGAATTCACCGACACAACCGGCGACGCGGTAGGTGTAGTCGTCGAGTTCCTCCTCTCGCGCGAGCGGGGTGATCGTGTCGCCGGTGGCGTAGGCGAAGCGCTGTAGGTCGAGCATCTGCCCGCCGGTGATCGTGTCGAGCACCTGCCGGATGAGCTGCCGGTCGGCGTCGGAAAACTGCTCGAGGTAAGTGAGCGGCGCGGCGGCGTTCTCGAGCAGTTGCACCTCGGCGGGATCGCGCTGGAGCCGGGCGAGGATCGCGAGATTGGGCAGTGCACCGGTGTGGCCCTGGATGCGCTCGTTGAATTGCTCGAGCGCTCGCAGACGCTGGTCGGTGGGGCCGCCTTTCGAGTCGGCGATGGTGTCGGCGATGCGGGCGAGCAGGTAGCCGAGGCTAATCTGTGGCCGGATGCGGGGCGGGAGCGCCTTGAGGGTCAGGTAAAATGAGCGGGAAGTTTCCTTGAGCAGCGAGTCGATGGCTTGGTGGATCAGCTTGGACATGACTTACGCACTGTTGCCGCTGGGCTAACTGGCAAACAACCAGTAGCCACCGATGAACATTGAGGCGGTGCAGCAGGCCAGGCCGAAGCCGTGGCCAAGCTGCGGGCCGTTGTTGGCCAAGCGCCTGGCCAAACGGCCCAGCCCGGCGGAAAACAGCGTCATCGCCGCGACAGTGGCCAGGGCGTAGGCGGCGAGGTAGAGGGCGACGCCGCCGAAGCTGGCGATGGCGAGTGTCGGCAGCACAACCCAGAGGTGCGTGCCGCCGGCGGTGCCGTGCAGCAGTCCGATGCCCAGCGCGGCGTGCGAGTGTTTATGGCTTGTGCGGGAGTGGGCCTGGCCAAGGTGTGCGTGGATGTGCGAGTGCCGAATGCCGAAGTGATCGTGTTCGTGGGTGTGGACGCGGTGCCGCAACAGGGAGCGGATGCCCAGCGCGCCGATGGCGATCAGCAGCACGCCGACAAGCTGCTCCGCTCCGGTGGAGAGCCACTCGGCGGCGGCAGTGCCCTTGAGGAGCCAGACGAGCAGGCCGATCAGCGCGACTCCACCGGCGTGGCCAAGGCCCCAGTGGAGGCCCAGTCGCCAAGCGGCGTGCTGTTCGCGGCGTGCGGCGAAGGGTGCCAGCGCGGCTAAGTGGTCCGCTCCGCTGATCACGTGGGCGAATCCCGCCGCAAAACCGATGAATAAAAATTCCATGCCCTTGAACGGGTACACTATTTAGCAGAGGCGGCCCGTCCGTGAAAGCGCAAAGGTGCGCGGATTCACTTCGCGCCAGTGCCGATGAAAACGACCGGGATGGTGCGGAAGAGGATCTTGATATCGAGCCAAAGCGACCAGTTGTCGATGTACTCGAGGTCGAGGCGCACCCAGTCGGAGAATTCATTGACCTCATTGCGGCCGCTGATCTGCCACAGGCAGGTGAGGCCGGGCTTGACGCTGAGGCGGCGGCGATGGGCGAGATCCTCGAAGCGCCTGGTCTCGTCCACTGGCAGGGGCCTCGGGCCGACGAGGCTCATGGCTCCCTTGAGGACGTTTAACAACTGGGGCAGTTCGTCGAGGCTGAACCGCCGCAAGAAGCGGCCGACCGGTGTGATGCGAGGATCGTTGGAGACCTTGAACACCGGGCCACTCATCTCGTTCATGGCCGCAAGCTCGTGCTTGCGCTGCTCGGCGTTGGTGACCATAGAGCGGAATTTATACATGGTGAACGGTCGCCCGTTGATGCCGCTTCTTTTTTGGCGAAACAAAACCGGGCCGGTCGAGTTGAACTTCACGGCCAGGGCGCACAGCAGCAACACAGGCGAGAGAAGTACGAGCATGGCCAGCGCCCCGACGGAGTCGATGGCCTGCTTTGCCAAGCCCTGCAGGGAGGCGGCCGGTGCGGAGTGAAACACCAGCAGCGGGACGCCGTGAAAATCATCGACCGCGGTGCGGGCGATCTGAGTGTTGAAAAAATCGGCGGCAAGCCACACCTCAACGCCCTCGAGCTCGCAGGCGTTTATGACCTGCTCGATCTTGTCGAACTTGGTGTGACCTGCGTTGATGAGAACGACATTGGCGGAGTGCTCATGCATTTGTCGCAGGAGATCGTCGATCGGTTTGCGGTCGATGTTGAACTGCAGCACGACGCGGTAGCTCGTGTCGTTGGTGTCGTCGATGCGGCCGAGCATGTTCTGCGTTTCCTCCGGCGAGCCGAGCAAGATGATTCGTTTCTGGAGGTCGGCGCGGGTCAGGCGTCGCCGCTGCCAACGAAGCGAGCCTTCCTCCTTGGCCCAGGCCAGCGCGATGCTGAGCCCGGCAAAAATCAGGATCACCGAGCGAGTAAGTTGAATCTTGAAGGTGAACATCACCGTGATGATGAGCAGTGTGATCAACACGGAGGCCTTGGCTAGCGGCCAGATGGTCTGGGCGCGGCTTGGCCAAGCGGAACGCGAATAAAACCCCTCGGTGTCCAGGACGAAGGGAGCCACAAAAAGGAGCAGGACGCTGATCCAAACGTACGCCCCCTCGAAGGGCGCGATTTCAGCCGTGCCACCGAAGACCTCGAATTGCAACACGGCGCGCAACCCGTGTGCCAGCCAAAGGCTAATGGCAAAAACCAAACCGTCGAGCACCTTGTTGATGCTTGTATGGATTTGTCGTTGGTTGCGTAGCATATGGATCGGATGGCCCTATTTGGTAGGGCCAAGGTCTATGCCCGAGTTGGCAGGGAATCAATCTCCAATCGCCCTGACGGCAAGGGACAAGTTGGACATGAACGCTGCTGAAAGGTTCAAAACCAAGTGGCCAAGCTCACCACTGTTCCTCGATTTTTTCGATGAACAGGTGGTTCAACTCCTCCTTAAGGCGTTCGACGGGCAGACCTACCACGTTAGAAACAGAGCCGGAGACCCGCTTGATAAGCTTGTGCTTGTCCTGCTGTATGGCGTAGCCGCCGGCCTTGTCGAGTGGATCGATCCCTGCAAGGTACTCGTCGATCTGCTCCTTGCTGAGCGGCAGGAAAGTGACGTTGGTGATCACCGAGAACGTCTTGTTGATTTCGTCGTTGTGATAAATCAGCGAGACGCCGGTCGAAACCTGGTGTGTGCGCCCCTGCAGCTTGGACAACATGCGGCTGGCCTCGTCAATATGGGTTGGTTTGCCGAACAGTTCATCCTCGAGGTAAACGATGGTATCGGCGGCAATCACCAAGCATTCCGGATGGAGCTCGGCAATCGGCTCAGCCTTTTTTTTGGCGTTGGCTTCGCAGAGGTCGGGGATAAAGTCGCTGGCTTCCATCACTTCTTCCGCGTGGCTTGGCACGATCTCGAACTCGATCTCCATCGAGCAGAGCAACTCCGATCGTCTCGGAGAGGTGGAGGCAAGAATTACAGGGGGTAAATTTTCCATTGTGAACCAGTAACTAGATCTGGTTAAAGAAGCAATCTACCTGCTTTTGGCATGACCGCAAGCATGGGCTGCTGCTATGAACCCCTCGAAAAGTTGGTGCGGCTTGTTGGGTTTACTCTTGAACTCGGGATGAAACTGGCTGGCCACGAAAAATGGATGCCCGGGAATCTCCACGATCTCGACCAGCTTGCCGTCCGGCGACGTGCCGCTGAACGTTACCCCGGCTGCCTCGAAAGCCTCGCGGTAGGTGTTGTTGAACTCGTACCGGTGCCGGTGCCGCTCGTGAATTTCCTCGCTGTCGTAAAGCCTGGACACCAGCGAGCCGGGCTCGAGTTTGCAGGGCTGCGAGCCAAGGCGCATCGTGCCGCCCTTTTCGGTGACGTTCTGCTGTTCGTCCAGTAGCGCGATGACGGGGTGTGCGGTGGCGGGGTCAAATTCGGTGGAGTGAG
>Ga0302134_10000378_pt1 | contig 18818 bp, 17 predicted proteins | sample CB9_SCM_MG_FD_203123 | JGI IMG/M metagenome (GOLD analysis project Ga0302134, IMG submission 203123) | Marine microbial communities from Western Arctic Ocean, Canada - CB9_SCM | ecosystem: Environmental > Aquatic > Marine > Oceanic | place: Canada: Western Arctic Ocean | collected 2017-09-19
TACCGAAAACGGCATCATCATGGGTATTCGACACAAGGAACTCGACGTTGAAGGCGTGCAGTTCCATCCTGAATCGATCATGACTGAAGCTGGAAAAGAACTACTCCAGAACTTCCTCGACAAGCCATCACCTGCCCGCAAATAAAAATATGAATATCCAACAAGCAATACAGATCGTCGTCGAAGGTACTGATCTTGAACAAGATCAGGCAGCCGACGCCATGCGCGAAATAATGACCGGCGAGGCGACCCCGGCTCAGTTCGGTGCGTTCCTAACCGGCTTGCGAATGAAGGGTGAGACACCTTACGAGATAGCTGGCATGGCGAGCGTTATGCGAGAAGTTTCACTTCACGTCGAAACCGACCTCGAAATGATCGACACCTGCGGTACCGGCGGCAGCGGACTCGATTGGTTCAACATATCCACGGCGTCCGCATTCGTAGTTTCAGGAGCCGGTGTACCGGTTGCCAAACACGGCAACCGAGCAATGTCGGGATCAACCGGCAGTGCTGACGTTTTGGAAACGCTGGGAGTCAACATCACTCTCGGACCTGAAGGCGTGAAGAACTGCTTCGACAAAGTCGGAGTTGGTTTCATGTTCGCCCAGGCATTCCACCCTGCAATGAAGTTCGCTGGACCTCTGCGACCTCAGATCGGCATTCGAACAATATTCAACTTCTTGGGACCGCTAACAAATCCAGCGGGTGTAAAACGACAGGTGATTGGCGTGTCGGACGCTGCATTTGCCGAGAAAATCGCCAAAGCACTGGAAATTCTTGGCACTCAATACGCATTTGTCGTAAACGCTGAATCAGGCGCTGACGAAATCGATATCGAAGGTCACACGCTGCTGTATCAGGTGAACAAAGACGGCTTGAAGCGTCGACGCACCCGTCCAGCTGATTTCGGATTGCAAGAAGGCAAACGAGAGCACCTTGTTGTCGAATCGACCGAAGAATCTGCTCAAATAATCAAAGATATTTTCGCAGGAGCCGGAAGCGGACATAACCCTCCCGTTGCTCCAGAAACCTCACGTAGAAACGTTGTTGTGCTCAACTCTGCCGCTGCTTTAATGGCTGCAGGTAAAGCAGTTGCATTCCAAGAAGCCGCGGCAATGGCGCAGGATTCAATCGACTCCGGTGCTGCTCAAGAAAAACTAACTTCGTTGATCAAAGTAAGTCAGGAACAGTCTTGATCGAAATACCAGGAATACTCGGTGAAATCGTTGAAAAGCGATTAGTCACTATCGAACAAGCCAAGAAAACACGCCCTGAATCAGAGATGCGTCTGATCGCGGAAAATGCCAGCGTTCCACTCTCGCTTCATCGAACAATCGCGTCCAAGAGCGGTATATCTCTGATCGCTGAAATGAAGCGTTCGTCACCTTCTGCTGGCTCGCTAGATCCCAACCTTGACCCAGCCCACAGAGCCAGCCTCTACTGCAACGCGGGCGCAGCTGCGATTTCTGTTCTCACTGAGCACGACTATTTCTCGGGATCAATCGAAGATCTCGCAGCGGTGTCGATCATTGCACGTGCTTCTCGCGTGCCAGTACTTCGAAAAGACTTCATCGTCGACGAATACCAGATTCATGAAGCAAGAGCAGCCGGAGCCGACTGCATACTGCTGATCATCGCCTGCCTTGATCCCAAGCAGTACGCCGACCTGTTCACGCTCTCAACATCGATGGGCATGGACGTACTCGTGGAAGTGTTCGACGAACCAGAACTCGATATAGCGTTAACCGAAGTCGAACCTCACATCGTCGGAATCAATAACCGAAATTTGAAAACACTTCAAACATCGCTTTCAGTTTTTGAAACGCTTGCTAAGAAAATCCCCGACGATCGAATCAAGGTCGCCGAAAGCGGAATGAAAAACTCTGCTGACGTTGAGGAAATGGGCTACGCCGGTGCGAAGGCAGTGCTGGTTGGTGAATCGTTGATGAAGGCTGGAGCCGACGTAAGCGAACTTGCCGAAGCTATGGCTGCGGTTGAAGTCGGATAACGATATGACTTCAGAAAACATCCGAGTGAAAATATGTGGACTGCGTAGCGCCAGTGCGTCGATCGCAGCATCGGATGCCGGAGCTAATTACCTCGGATTCAACTTCATCGAAGGCGTACGACGACAGATTCAGCCTGAAGACGGCAAGCAGATTATTGCGGACTACAGGTCGGGCATAAAAACGCTTAACCGCCCGGAACTTGTTGGCCTATTCCTCAATCAGGACCCGACATTCGTGAACGAAACAGCACGAAACGCTGGAATCGATTCTCTTCAACTTTGCGGTGACGAAGATGCCGGCTACATTTCCAAAATCAATCTTCCAGTTTTCAAAATGGTGCGGGTGAAGAACGGATCAACTCCTTCCACTCTCAACGAAATCGTTGCCCCCCTACTCGATGCTGGACACGGCATTATTCTCGATAGTTACGACAAAAAGGTTCGTGGCGGATCAGGCCAAACCTTTGATTGGGCAGCTGCAGAAGGCGTTGTGAATCGAGAGAACGTATTTCTTGCTGGTGGCCTAAATCCAGAGAACGTTCAAACTGCGATAAAGCAGCTTTCGCCGTGGGGTGTCGACGTTGCAAGCGGAGTCGAAACCGACGGTGTGAAAGATCCCGACCGCATTCGAGCCTTTATCGAAGCTGCTCGCAACGCCTGAACATTCAGAACAGGCCTAATTCAACTAGCGACCTGATACTCACACGGCGTAGACTGCGGCGGCACTCGAGCACGCTCTCGTTCCAGCCCAACGAGTAAATATCAAACTACGGAGAATCCCAACCAATGACCGACAAACTACGAATGGCCCAGTACGGAACTAAGCACGGCCATGCGGAGGGCGTTCTCCAGGTCATGCTCGACCACCCAGAAGTCGAGGTTGTTGGAGTGTTCGAACCCGACGAAGCACGGCGTCAGCAGATCGAAAACGACGCCAGCCAATCATGGAGCAAAGTCGAATTCGTTGATGACCCGTATGAATTCCTAGACGACCCAACGGTAGATTGCGTCGCCTCAGAAGGATCGAACAAAGAAAGCTTGGCGTTCACCGAGGAAATTGTTGGTGCTGGAAAGCACGTCTTCTACGACAAACCTGCTGGCAACGATTACAACCGATTCGAAAACATCGTAGAGATCGCCCGTGCGCAAGGCACCATGATTCAAATGGGCTACATGTTCCGCAAGCACGACGGCTTCGAACGTATTGCCAACTGGGCTAGATCAGGCTTCTTGGGTCATATTTTCCAAGTTCGGGCTCACATGTCTACTTCGCTCCCAGAGAAAAATCCGGAAGGTATTCATACCGGCAAAGAAGGGGTTTCACACTTTAAAGCCGGCGTAATGTACGACCTTGGTGGGCACATGCTCGATCAGGTCGTATGGCTGCTGGGTCGACCCAACAAAGTCTCTCGATTCTTCCAGAATTCGGCTTCCGAAACACGCGAGATGATGGACAACACGCTCGGCGTGTTCGAGTACAGCAATGCGATTGCAACAGTCGATATCGCAGCGATCGAAGTACAGCCTATGTCACGTCGGTTCGAGGTTTACGGCACGAAGGGCACCGCAATCATGGAACCGTTTGAGCCAGCCGACACCGTGAAGCTCACGCTTAAAGAAGATCAGGGCGAGTACAAAAAGGGCATCAATGTAGTCAAGATCGAACATCGTGAACGCTACGTCGATACATTCGCCGAACTGGTACGCAACATCAAGGGCGAATCAGAACCACTCCGCACGCTCGATCACGAGCTACTGGTGCAAGAGACCCTAATGCGAGCCACCGGTGGCTTGGCCGGGTAAGGCGCCTCCAGAAGAACACGTCTACCTGTCATTGCGAGAAGCTGTGAAAGCCTTACGCCCGGAGCAAAACGACTACCCGTGCGCTCGAACGTCGACGCCTTCGGGCCAGGCTACTTTGAAAATAGCGGCTGTCTTGAAATTAGCGCCAGTGATCGTAGCTTCACGGAGCACGCATCGGTACATGTTCGACCCGGCCAAATCGGCGTTCGAAATATCGGCACCCGTGCAGTTCGTTCGGTAAAGCGTCGATTTCTTCATCGAAGCACCCGAAAGATTCGCCCTTCTCAGGCTCGCTTCTGAAAATACTGCCTCATCAAGATTCGCACCTGATAAATTAGCGCGCTCTAGCAACGCACGAGTGAAATCCCTACCTCGTAGATCCCGACCCGATAAATCGGCTCCCTTAAGATCTAATTGCTCTGGCGAATTTGCACGATGCCACGCAGTGAGATCCTCGGCAGATCCTTCGAGTAGTTCAAAATGTTCCTGATTCATCCCACGATTATGTGGGCACAATGCCTCGGAGTCGAATCCAACCGTGAGAATTTCGTCGTTTTAACGTTCTCCTCACATAAGTGATGCAAATTGAAACATCTTTGAAACACGTTTCAGCTAATTTAGTGTGCGTGGATTAGTTGGCGGGTATAGCCAGCTATCCGAGAGCGCAGTTCGCAAGTAAAATGCACATTGCGCAAATAGGAAATGATCGCCGAGTAACCCAAATCGAGCACATGCGGCGATCACGGTGCCAGTATTAAAAGAAGTACGAGGAAACACAACGATGGTCTATATAGCCGAATATATTTGGATCGATGGCACCGAGCCGACCGCCAAGCTGCGATCGAAGGCACAGGTGCTTGCGAATGGTAAAGATCCTGGAATCTGGGGATTCGACGGATCTTCAACTAACCAGGCAGCTGGTGACCAATCTGACGTAGTACTGAACCCAGTTCTCGTTGTGAAAGACCCAATCCGCGGTGGCGACAACAAGCTCGTTATGTGTGAGACATTGCTCACCGACATGACTCCGCACCCAACCAACACTCGTGCGAAGTGTGCAGCATCTGCTGAACAATTCAGCGAAATGGAAATGTGGTTTGGTCTTGAGCAGGAATACACCTTCTTCGAAGGCAACGCTCCTCTCGGTTGGCCAGACAACGGCTTCCCTGCACCTCAGGGCGGTTACTACTGTGGAGTTGGCTCCGACGAAATCTTCGGTCGTGAAGTTGTAAACGCTCACCTCGAAGCATGTATCGAAGCTGGTCTCCACATTTCAGGCATCAACGCTGAAGTTATGCCCGGACAGTGGGAATTCCAGATCGGCCCAATTACCGCTCCTGGAATCGGTGACGAAATGTGGCTCGCTCGATGGTTGCTCTACCGAATCGCAGAAGATTACCTCGGTCCTAAGGGCATCCCTATTTCAGCAACTCTCGATCCTAAGCCTGTTGCAGGCGACTGGAACGGAGCAGGTTGCCACACGAACTTCTCGACAATCGCTATGCGTGAGTCGATCGACGCTTGTGTCGCAGCTGCCGAATCACTCGGCGCACCCGGCAAGCCTGAACTCCACATCGCCAACTACGGTCCTGGCGTAGAACTTCGACTCACTGGTGCTCACGAGACACAGCGATTCGACGAATACTCATTCGGCGTATCCGACCGTGGCGCTTCAGTACGAATTCCTTGGCAGGTTGAAAAAGCTGGCAAGGGTTACATTGAAGACCGACGACCAAACGCAAACGTAGATCCATACGTTGTTAGCCAGTTGATCATCGACACGGTTTGCACAGCAGCTTCTAAGTAGTTCCTGCGCACTAATTAGACTCTCGAAAAGGGGATGGCTTCGGTCATCCCCTTTTTTTTCGTGTTGGAAATAATTTTTACTTTTGTCATTGCGAGGAGGCCCTGCGACGTGGCAATCAACGATTGCGAGCAACGCGACTTTCAAATGTCGGTTGCAATCGATCGCGAGGAATCAACCATTCAACAAGGTTCCAACGTGATTGCCACGTCATCGAACTCCTCGCAATGACAACGCAATAGACAAACCCGCTATTGCTCACCCCCAACTCACGAGGGGATCAGATATCCTCGGCGCCATATCGACCGCCCTCACTATTCGAACGATCATTCGGTAAGCAAATACTCTCCAAAATTCGAAAAATTCACTACGGCTGGATAGTCGTACTCGGCACCGCGCTCATGCTGTTCGGTGGCGCAGGATCGCGATTCTCTTTTGGCGTATTTCTAAAGCCAGTCACAGAAGAATTCGACTGGAGCCGTGGCTCTCTCGCGGGAGCACTCGCTATCGCCGGACTCGCCACCGGAGCACTCCGCCCAGTAGCTGGTCTACTAGCCGACAAATACGATCCCAAAATAATCGCTTCAATTGGCGTGCTTATCGGCGGGTTAGCACTGTTCGCAATGTCGCAGGTTCAAGAACTCTGGCAGGTCTACCTAACGTTTATCGTCATGGGAGTCGGGTTCACCATCGCATCGCCCGGAGCCGTGGCGAAAATCATCGGAGCTTGGTTCACCAAACGACGTGGACTCGCAATGTCGATCGCCGGAACCGGCTCAGCAGCCGGCGAAACTGCACTGGTGCCAACCGCCGCAATAGCAGTCGCCTACATCGGCTGGCGAGAGGGCTACATGATCCTCGGTGCGATCCTGATCGTGGTGATACTGCCGCTCGTATTTTTCCTGATAAAAAGCCGACCTGCCCCGGGTCAACACGCCGATGGCTATGTTGAGGGTGAAGCCTCCACAAGCGGAGCAGTCTTCAGCAAAGGATCAGCCGACCCCAACGTCGGAATGTCCCTTGGTCAGGCATGTCGAACCGGACTCTTCTGGCGACTCACGATTGGCTTCTTCATATGAGGCTACACGATGGGCTTCGTGAATGCCCACTTCGTTGCTTACACGACAGATTTTGGCGCAACAGCTGTGCAGGGAGCGGGAGCGCTCGCAACAGTCGGAATAGCCGGACTCGCCGGTGGGCTTAGCTTCGGGTATCTCGCCGATAGGTTCGGACGTCGGCCTTTCCTCGCCCTCTCATACGGAATGCGAGCAGTTGGATACGCAGTGCTGCTGATGGCAACCAGCCTACCGCTGGCGATTCTTGGAGTCGTGATTATCGGCAGCTCGTGGACCTCAGTGATTTCACTTACAGGAACTGTCACATCAGATGAATTCGGACTTCGTCGACTAGGCACGATCTACGGCACCATGTTCATGGTCATGCCGTTCGGGGCGTCGAGCGCAGTGTGGCTTGCAGGCAAGATTTACGACACCAACGGCAACTACGATCTCGCCATGTGGATCAGCCTAGGTATGGCACTAATAGCCGCAACCGCAATCGCCATGCCATCCACCGGCATCTCAAACAAGCTCTGGGCAAAAACTCCTGCGACTGAGTAGCTCGTGCCAACCACGCTAGGTTGTCATTACGAGGAGTTCGACGACGTGGCAATCAGTGATATCGAGCAATGCAATGTTCAAATGTTGGCAGCAATCGCCCGCTCGGATTCGTCCATCGTCACAACTCGCCTAGGGTACCTGTTGAAAAGGCTCTATCGTGATTGCCACGTCGCAGGGCCTTCTCGCAATGACAGTCGGGCGGTCCTAATCAACCCAGAAAACGTGCCTCTGGCACCTACAGCCAGCGGCCGGTTCGGGTTTCCCATTTGGTGTATATTTCACCAAATTCACGTTCGAGATACGCTTCTTCGCGTCTGATGACCATTGCGGTAAGAAATGCGACTCCGAAGAAAACCGATATCAAAATCGCCATCGCATTTAGAGAAATCGCCAAACCTGCAGCGATCAACAGAAATCCAGAATAAATCGGATTTCGAGTGCGTTTGAACGGACCAGTCGTTATCAACGTATTCGTCGGCTGACCGGGCTCGGGGTGCTCTCCGTGAGCCGCCATAGTTTTCCAAGCCCACCAGATCATAAATACTCCAACGGCTGCCAGAATCACGCCAATAACGATCCCGGTAACACCGTCGATGACCCCGCTACGCCAGATGAACACATGAATCAGTGCCCCGATAAAAATCGGAGTCCCGAAAATCACTGGCGGTAATGCCGGCAACTTAAGTTCTGACTTATTGCGTTTGTCGTCAAAATCGTCAGAATCGTTGCGGCCGCTGCGGTCGTCGGAATCGTTGTGGTCGTTCGCCATCAAAAACTTTCTGGGTTCAGGGTGCTTTCTAAAGACCCTGCATTGCTGAAGCTGGATCAAGTATTACATCTGCTGCCGTCAAACGATCCTGCAGCTCGGTGATCGACACGCCACGACTATCCGAGCCTGTCGCCGACGCCATAGCCGCTGCGACGCCCGCAGCCTGCCCCATGCCCATCGAATTGGCGGTGACTCGACTCGATGCCAGCGCTTCGGAGGTCGCCGAGTGGCAACGACCCGCCACCCAAAGGTTTTCTACGCCCTGCGGAAGCAGTGTTCGGTAAGAAATATCGTAAGGCGGCACAACTGGCTGCTCGTGATAACCGGCAGTGTCTTCGGGGTGACGATCAATTCGCCACGCACCCAAAACCACAACATCGTCCTGACGCTTCGCAGTTCGAATGTCGTCGCCAGTCAGCATGTAGTCGCCAACTATACGGCGAGATTCACGAGAACCTGCGGTAGGTCCACTAGTGAAGAAGTAAGCGTCTTTGAACTCAGGAAGTGCTTCTTTCCAGAGTTCGAACATCGTCCAAGCGTCACGTCGGCCCTGTATTTCGGCGTTGGTCCAGTCGTTCGGGTTCGTTGCGTTGCCCGGCGTTCGAATAACGTTGAAATAAATATCTCGACCCGAAAAAGTCGCTGGCCACGGACCGCCATAAAGTCCGATCTTGCCTTCAGCACGAGCCTTCTCTAAAACAGCCGCGCACTTACGTCGAAGCTCGAAAGTCAGTTCAACAAACCCGATTCGGAAGTGCAAACTCATCGGCTGCAACGAATCCGCAACCTCGTACGGAGCGCCCGCCCAAGCGGCAACGTCGGCATCGCCTGTCGAATCGATAACCATCTTTGGCCTGATCGCCACAAGACCGTCTTTATTGCTCACGATCACGGTGTCGACCCGATTGCCGTCCATGATTACGTCGGAGACTTGAGTATGAAATAGAGGCGTCACGCCAGATTCAATCAAAACATCGTCCGAGGCTTTCTTGAAAAGCTCAGGATCGGTGCGAGGGATCACCCGGTCGGGGTGTTTTTCGACTTCGGTGAAATCGCCGTTCACGTTGTAAATAACATGAGGGGCCTGTCCCGGTTCGACAACGCCCATTCGTTCGAGCATCTCGAAAACAAGTCCGCCAACTACGGGCTTGCCGGTTTCTTCGTAAACGAATCCATCGAATGCCGACCCGATGATGTTCGTAAAGAACCCACCAGCGAATCCCATCCGATCAACTGCCATTACCGATGCGCCATTGCGAGCCGCACCGACGGCAGCCCCGATGCCAGCCAAGCCCGTACCGCAAACCAGAACGTCTGGCTCAGCAACTACAGGCAACGACTTTGTGTATTGGATGTTGGACATTCAGATTGTTCTCAGACTAGAAACCCTCTCCCTGAGGGAGAGGGTTGGGTGAGGGGGATATCGCCTACGGATGAAATCTAGGCAGAAGGAGATTCCTCCCTCAACCTAGCCTTCTCCCCAGGGAGAAGGAACTATTCACACCTGCTGCGAATTGCTAACTAACTCGTCAAACTGTCGCTGAACGATCCGCTTTCGCGCTCACGTAGAGCAACGTTCACACGGAGCTTCTCTAGCGTCTGCTGAAGCGTTAGCTGACCCTGTGGAACCTCGTGATCGTCAAAGAACGCAATCACATCGGCAGCCTGTTCTGGCTTGCTCAACGAGGTCACACCCGACAGCATTCGAACGATCGAATTAGACGGGAAGTCCTTGTTAATCTTGTCCCAGTTCGCCTTCACGAACTCCCAAGCACGGTAGCCCTGTTCCTTGTTTCGCATGCAAACAGCGATCAGGTACGGAGCATCCTGAGTTCGAACGGTTCCGTCCAAGCTCATCGCCAGAGTGCGATCCATTTCAGCCTCGCCAGGGAACGCCGAAAGCGCCGACTGGTAGCGTCGTTCTTCCTGCGGTGTGGTTGGGTTATGGTACTTGTCCAAGAAGACTTCGTACTGAGCAGAATCGCCCTTGGAGGCAACTACGCCAGTTGAGGCGGAAGCGATGTTCGGCTCTACAGAACCGGCATCTACCAAGTAAGAATCGTGCAGATCGCCAGCGTTCTTGATCGCTAGATCGTCGTCACCAACGTTTGCGAGCAATCGAATGAATAGCCCACGAAGTTCGAGATGACGTGATGTGTCGCTGTCTGAAGGCTCCCATCCGAGTCGATCCAAAGCAGGCTGAGCCAAATCACGAATCGCAGCCTTGTACTGCAACTTCGCTTCGCCATCGACCAATTTGTCGAGTCCTGCTAAACAACCCGAAAGAACAGTCCAAACATCGAGGTCGGTTTCTGGCTGGAAGCTTCGTGCGAAGTCCAAGAAGTCAGTGGCAGATGTGCGACCCGCCATTACCGACGACCAGGTGTCGTCAACGAGTCCGTATCGCTCGATTGGAGTTAGATTTTCGAACATCGTGCCCGAAAGCGACTTCAACATTTCGGCTGAATAGCGAGCTCGGAAGAATCCGCTTCCTCCAGCGTTTGCAGTCGCCCATTCGGCAGGAGAATCGAGCTTGATCTCGGCAGTTTTTTCTTCGAGGAGATATCGAACTTCTTCAACACCCGAAGAAGTACCAACTTTCAAAACGACTGGAACTGACCAGATCGTTGTGTCGGCTTCTTCGCCCTCGGTGTACAGGAATCGGTCCTGTGAAAGCGAAATCGTCGAGCCGTCTTCTGAAATCGAAGCGCTTACCAGTGGGTAGCCCTTCTGGAAAATCCACGAATCCATAATTCGACGTGCTGGCTGCTGAGTTACGTGCTCAATAGCGTCCCACAGGTCGTTGGTTTCGGTGTTTCCGTACTTGTGCTTGTTCAGGTAGTACGAAATTCCGTCCTTGAACTCTTCTTCGCCCAAGTACTGCTCGAGCATTCGAAGAACCGATCCACCCTTTTCGTAGGTCAGCAGATCGAACATGCCCTCTGCATCTACAGGTGAGTTCACTTCGATTTCGATAGGACGAGTGTTGGCGAGCGAGTCGACGTCGAACGCCATTGAACGTTCGAGGCTGAACTGGTTCCATCGGCCCCAGTCGGCGTTGAAATTATCGGAACACATTGTTGCCATGAACGTTGCAAACGCTTCGTTCAGCCAAATTCCGTTCCACCACTCCATCGTCACGAGGTCGCCAAACCACATGTGTGCGATTTCGTGAGCGATAACGTCAGCAACACGAAGTAGTTCAGGCTCGGTGGAGCGTGACTTGTCGACGAGAAGCAGAACTTCTCGGTAGGTAATACAGCCGAGGTTTTCCATTGCGCCAAATGCAAAGTCAGGCACTGCGACCATGTCGAGCTTCTGGCCCGGGTATGGAATTCCGTAGTACTTCGAGAAGAATTTGAGTGCGAAAGCACCTGCTTCCAACGAGTAGTCGGTGAGGTGACCTTTGCCGATTGGGTGAACGATTCGCAATGGAACGCCGTCGACATCGACAGGATCGGTTGCCTCGAAAGGACCAACGATGAACGCAACCAAGTAGGTCGACATCACCATCGTGTCTTCGAACATAATCGACTTGCGACCGTCGCCAAGATCGGTAGTAGAAATATCAGGACCGTTCGATACGGCGAACTCTTTTTCTGGAACTACAAGAGTCACACCAAAAGAAGCCTTGAACGCAGGTTCGTCGAAACAAGGGAATGCTCGGCGAGCGTGTGTGCTTTCGAACTGGGTAGTGGCGATCGTGTGCTCGACGCCGTCGTCGTCAGTGAACACTGATCGGTAGAAGCCGTGAAGCTGGTCGTTCAGAATTCCGGTGAACTCGGCAACGATTGTGTACGGTCCGCTCGACAATTCCGAGTCAAAACTCAGCGTTGCACGTTCCATCTTTTCGTCGTGCTCAATGCCTGAAGCGACGTTTTCGCCGCCTACAGCATCTCGGACTAAAGCCGATGAAATGATTAGATCGGCAGAGTTGATCTGAATGTTGTCGGTTGCCTGACCAACTTCTACTTCGATCTCGACACTACCTGAAAAAGTAGCTTCGTCGAGGTTCGGCTCAAGAGATATTCGGTAGTGCGAAGGCACGATGAACGAGGGTAGGCGATGCGGATTGGTCGAGGCGTCTGGCAAGTTTCACTCCAGTTGAATAAACGTATCTCCGGAGATTACCGCGCTATGTACCCGCGCGCTACTAGTAGCGAGTAGTCATATTCAGCCCATGTGGAGCAACGAATTGGCCATATTGGCTCGCCACGCTTCAGCCGATTCGGGCGTCCATTCGTAAAACCCTTTGCCGGTCTTCACGCCGAGATCGCCAGACTCGATTTTGTCGAGTAGCAGCTTTGGAAGCGCACGTCCGTTGTTGAGTTCAGGGAATAGGTTTACGAGGTCGGAATGCGAGACTGATCCAAATACTCCTAGTTGAGCAATCTTTGGACCGAATCCGTTGCGAACCATTTCGTCGATCTCGGACGAAGTAGCAGTGCCGCTCTCAACAGTCGACATCGCCTCACGCAACAGTGCGACCTGCAATCGGTTGCTTACAAACCCTTGAATTTCAGCGCGAACAACGGCGGGTTTCTTGCCTATGGATTCGTATTCCCGCTTGACCAATTCAACCACTTCTTTCGAAGTATCAGGCCCGATAATAATCTCCATCCCCAGCAACAAATGTGGGGGATTGAAGTAGTGAATGCCAACAACTTTCGATGCCCGATTAGTAGCTGAACCATAGGCGCTTGGCACAAATGTCGAGCTGTTCGAAGCGAGAACTGCATGGTCGGGAGCATGCTTGTCGATCTCAGCAAATATCTTCTTTTTAAGTTCTATATTTTCCGATGCCGCCTCGATTATCAGATCGGCATTTTTTACCGACGCACCCAGATCAGTCGAAGTCGAAATACGTGAAAGAGCTTGTTCGATTTGGTCTTCAGATATACGCCCGACCGACGCTAAAGCATTTAAACCCACACGAGCTCTCGATACAGCGTCGGCCAGCAAATTTTCGGAGATATCGTTCAAGAACACACGTTTGCGGTGAACAGCTAACTCAAGAGCAATTCCGTGTCCCAAAAGACCTGCACCGATAACCGCAACATTCTGAAATTTTGATTCTGAAGCAGCATCCTCACTGGTAGAAACGTTGTTCTCATCCGCTGCAGTCACAGAAATTTCAGCAGCCGTTTTAGCGACCGAAATATCGCCGAACAATTCGCCAGCAATCACCTGAACCAGATCCCAACCGATCTGCTCCCAAATCTCGAACGGGCCACCAACCGCCCAACGGCGACCTATCGAGTTTTTTATAACTTTGTCGATATCAGCGGCTGAAACAATGTCGGCCTCAACCAATGCAAGCGACTCGCGATAAATCGCAGCTTGCAACTTCAGCGATATCCGCTCGCTAGTTTCAACGTTCAACAGAAACAACCCGCCCTAAATAAAACGTGGCCAAGCCACTCACACCGAGTAGCCGACTGATCCGTCTTCTCGCATCGGAATCACCTGTAAGTTGCGTGGCTCGTACGGCTGCGACTGGAAGCCTTCGACTTCAAGATCGATACCGATTCCAACAGCATCGGGAACCGAAATGTATCCACCCTCACGCTGCCAAGACGAATTGAACATAGCGTTGAACGGCTGTTCATCTTCCCTTGAATATTCCTGCGTTAGGAAGTTCGGAATAGCAGTGTCTAGTCCGCAAGCAGCGGCAGTTAGAACTGGGCCTAAGAAGTTGTGGGTCACAACAGCCGAGTGGTACGACTCCGCAATTGCGGCAATCTTCTTCACTGAGGTAAACCCACCAGCAAGTCCAAGGTCAGGCCGTGCGTACTGGCTTCCACCAGCTTCAAACATTTCACGGAATTCCCAAATCGAATGCATGCGCTCGCCGTTCGCCACTGGAAGCGTCGTTCGCTGAGCGACTTCGGCCTGCGACTTGATCGAGTCGATCTGTACCGGGTCTTCGTAGAACGCTGGTTGAAATTCAACCAGTTGTTCAGCAAGCGCAATCGCAACCATCGGCGTTAGCTTTCGGTGAATTTCGAGAATGATGTCGCAATCCAAACCTGCGCCCTCTCGCATCGCTGCAACGTTTTCACGCGTGTCATGAATTAGGCGAGGAAGCGTCATCGACTGGAACCCGTCTGGAAGAGGGTCGGTCTTGATAGCAGTGAATCCGTCTTCAACCGCTTGACGCGAATTCAACATCAATCCCTGAGAAGTCGTTCCCTGATCAGCAGCATCAGGACGAACTCCGCCCATCAGCAAATGCAATCGAATCTTATTGCGAACCTTGCCGCCGAGCAGTTGCCATACCGGAGCATCAAGCGCTTTGCCCTTGATGTCCCAGAGAGCAATATCAACCGCACTAACCGCACCAGAAACAACTGATCCGCGGAACGGTCCCATTCGGTACATGTACTGCCAGTGGTGCTCGATATCTAACGGGTCTTTGCCTACAAGATAGTCCGCGAATTTCTTCACGACAGCGTCGGTAGCTTCGAGATAACCCCAGCAAGCCGATTGTCCGACTCCGACTAGTCCGTTGTCGGTGAATATCCTGACGATCTGGCTATTGCCAGCAAGTATCGATTCAACTCGTTCGATTTTCATTGTTTTTTCTCTGGAGATTTTTCCGCGGGTTGGATAATTCAGCTGACTACGATCACGGGTCGGCGAAGATGATACGCACTATTTCGAACGCATCTCACCAATTAAGGCGATTGTTGAAGCCATATCCGTCGTTCGTGGATGACTTTTGTAGTTCGGATGACCGTTGTAACGATCGATCAATATCGGGTGTATTCCCGCATTTTCCGATCCGTAGATATCTGATTCCAGCTGGTCGCCAACTAAAGCAGCTTCATCAGCGGAAACTCCAGCTTTCATCAGAGCCGCATCGAAAATTCGTTTGTCAGGCTTTTCAACTCCGGTCTCGCCGGAAGTCACCGCTAAATCAACGTGGCCAGTTAGCCCCATGTCATCGAGCAACCGTTCACTGCTCGAATTCATGTTGGAAACTACCCCGACGATCAACCCCGAACTTCGAAGTTGATCAAGGCCGTCAATCACATCAGGAAACAGGGCGATTTCGTATTCCTGTTTTCGGACTTCTGTCCAGATTTCGCCAGCAAGAGTCAGGTCGACTTCGTGACCGGCTCCTTGAAGCACCAACTGTTCAAAACGTGCGAAGAACGCCCACTGCTCGTTGGCATTCATCGTCCGAACGGGTTTCGTAGCGTTCTGGCGAGTCATGAATTCGTCGGCAATGTGATAGCCAGCGTCGATTCCAGCGGTTGTCACCGATAGCCCGAATTTTTCAACGCCCTGAGCTTGAATCTGTTCTCTCGGAGGATCAAACCCTGCGAGTGTGCCGTACATATCGAACAGCACAGCCTTTAGCTCGGACATTCATTGCTCGTTTCATTTTCAGGAAAATAATTCATCTGTTTACTTGAGGGACTCAATTGGCTGAACGGTCATTACAGCAGCACCAAACCAGCTTGCTCCAGCAGATTTTAGGACTGTAGCCGTGGCTTGAACCGTGCTACCAGTCGTAAACACATCATCGACCAGTAACACTCTCTTACCTGAGATCATATCTTCGTGCCGGGGATCTACGGAAAATGCACCTTGTATAGCCGTTTTTCGAGCGACAGCCGTGGGTTGTTCCGATTGCGGAAAAGTGTTCTGACTACGAATTAGCACGTCGTTTCGATACTCAATACCCAGTCGATTCGAAAGCTTACGACCCAATATTTCCGACTGGTTGTACCCACGAGACCGCAACCGATTTTTGTGCATAGGCACTGGCAATATCAGATCAGCGTTGCTTCGATTCATCGACTCAATGTTGAACATACCAGCGACCACGCCACCCAACGCACGAACGTCGTCGAACTTGAACGCCCTAACTGCTGATCCAACGGGAGATTCATAAAGGAACGAACCGTACAGGCGATCGAGCGAAGAGCCATCTATGACACATCGAGTACACGTGCCGGGCTTCGACAACGGCTCGGCGCACTTGCGACATACATCCTTCGAAACGGCGATCGAATCTCTAATGCAGGGGCCGCACAGAAGCGCGCCTTCTCTTCCACAGTGCACACATGAAGGTGGGAACACGAGGTCGAGCACGCCAGACGTAAATTCTCTGAGAGTGGTAATCAAATGCGCTATCTACAGCAAAAATACATGACAAATCTCACCAGAACGGTTAAGCGATCAATAGAATAGCGAAGTACCGGGCTGGTGCTCGGTAATAAAATAATATCCGGGTTCGAATTGGGGCAAATGTGGAACTTACTATCACCGCCAACAACACGACTCTTACAGACGCGATCAAGACGTATGCAGAAAAACGACTCAGCATCCTTGATCGTAGATTCCGTGATCCGGTGCCAGTCTATCTGCAAATACGAAAAGAGCAGACCCAAAAGGAAGACGAACGGTTCATTGCTGAAGTAACTATCAGACTGAACCGAGGCGTTATACGTGGCGAGATGAGGGGCGATTCGCCTTACACCGCTGTCGACCATGTATCCGACACCATCACTCGACAAATTAGCCGATACAAGAACCGCTACTCCGACAAGAACCGTCGTTCTACCGAGGCTGGTCTTGGAATGGCTATCGCTGAGCAGCTCGCTCAGGAATCGGTTAGCGAAATCGACGAAAGCGGCATTACAAAACTCGAACATGGACAACTCGTTCGAACCAAGCGCCACAAGATGTCGCTAGAGACTGTCGAAGACGCCGCTGGACAGATGGAGCTTCTGGCTCACAATTTCTACGTTTTCCGCAACAAGGAAACTGACGAAATCAACGTTGTGTACCGAAGGCAAGATGAGGACTACGGTCTAATCGTTCCTGAGGAAGCCGACTAGTAACACGTTGGGTCGTAGCGTTTACTTACATACGTAAAAATAGAATCCCTTCGTTCCATATACAGACAATTGGAACGAAGGTTTTTTTTGCGACTAGCTCTTCGGTGTGTATTCGTAGATCACTACTGGCGTATCGATACCCTCAGCGAGCATTTCGGCAGTCGGGTATATCGGAATCAATCCGTTGATATCCATCTTTCCGAATTTCTCTAATCCGGTATCTGGATACTTCGCTAGTTCCATCTCACCGATGTACACATACTTAACGTTGTATTTATTCATCAGCGCCAAGGCAGTCTGACGTAACGTCGTATGGAAGAAACGGTCGACTTCGATTCGTCGATTCGTCACTGTCGATGCGTAACCAACGCGCTGCTGTCGCTGGTGCCAATCCCAACCGATCACAGCTGGTAGTCCGGTGTAAATAGAGACGCGGTTGCCCCACCGGTATTGATCGCTTATACCCTCGATTATGACTGGCGATCCTTCGATGTTTTCCTGCATCCATGTGATCGCATCGAAGTCGTACTTCAAGGTCAAAGGACCTTCTTCATCAACGTACGTAACCGACTCCATGTACGCCATGCCGTCGAGTCCCAACCCGTTGAATTCGAATCGTTCTGAGTTTCGATCACGAGTTCCTAGCACCGGATAAATCATCACTCCAACTACCAACACGGCAAGTAGTCCCATCCAAACTCCGCGAGGCGCACGCAAGTTGCTCAAAGAAAGCTTTCCGGCATCGGCAAGGAACCAAAGGAAGTACGCGGAAGCCATCGCAAGTAATACCCACGCCTGCAAGTAGAACTTGAACACGGTGTTCATTCGGCCAATGTCGTCTTTGACAGTGAACATATCGACGCCCGCAGCCAGCGCCATTGCCATGACAACCATTCCGACAGCTACTAATGAGTAGCGTGCACCCGGTATTCGAGATCCGTACGCGACCACTCCTGCACCAAGCACAGAGGCGCCGATGACCATGGCGAATGCGATCGTTGCGAATCCGGTGAGAGCCAACGTGGCGACAGCTGTGGCGACCAATACCAGCGCAATGCGCCATATCCAGCCGGCAAACCCAGAACCCGGAAGAGGTGGGCTAGTGATGATCGTCATCGAATCAGCAAGACGTTCTCGCCACATGAACACTAGCCAACTGATAATTACGAGCAAGAACAGCGAGTGAATAACGATGTAGCGCCATAGCTCAGTCGTGTATTTGCTCTTGATAACGCCGTCGTTGAACAGCTCTAAGTTCGCATGGAACGGCAGGTAAACGATGTGCCCAACGAGCAGAACGAATATGGTGCTGATTCCACCGATCATCAACCGTTCGATGACGTTCCGTTTACTCGATATCAGCTGCCCACCAACAAGAAAGCCACCGGCTAGTAGCAGCTGTGTTGGGAAGTCCCAGGCGTTGATAGTTCGCAGTGAGCCAATGAGAATTCCTATGGCGATCAGCCCTGCCAACGACTCCGCAACCGGTCGTTTTCTTCCAATCCTAAGATACGCGGCAATTGTCGCCCCGAAGGCGGTGATTGCGATTGGAATTGCGATCAGATGGGCGTGTAGATCGGCAAACAAAAAAGTAAAGAACGGGAATTCAGTTATTTCGTTTCCGGGCGAACCGGGAGCCATCATTCTCGAACTGCGCCAGAAATCGAAGAATCCGAACTGCTCACCTATGAAGAACGAACGAGATGCCCCTTGAAGAACCTGCAGCAATCCATCGATATTTCCAGCCAGAGCAACAAGCACGACTGCTGCGATGCCAGCGTAGGCAGGCGATTTCTTCGACCATGCAGGAATTTGTCTTGCTCGAAGAGTTAGTTCCGCAAGACCACTGACGATCGAATAAACGCCTCCGACAGTCAGCATGAACAACAGTGGAACAGCGAGGTTGTACGCAACCGATGGCACGATTCCCGTGAAGCGGATGAGAGTGGCGATCATGAACTGC
>Ga0302134_10000379_pt1 | contig 18753 bp, 18 predicted proteins | sample CB9_SCM_MG_FD_203123 | JGI IMG/M metagenome (GOLD analysis project Ga0302134, IMG submission 203123) | Marine microbial communities from Western Arctic Ocean, Canada - CB9_SCM | ecosystem: Environmental > Aquatic > Marine > Oceanic | place: Canada: Western Arctic Ocean | collected 2017-09-19
GCGATAGACATCTTCGGCAATGTTAAGCGCCTCCTTTACCGTCAATAGATCAACGGTTTCAGCATGAGGAACAAACAGGACGCCTTCATTCGCTGCCATCGGCTTGTCTTCTCCATAAGGGGGGGGGTCGGTCGAGACGCGCGTCACCAACAATCGTTGATTACCTCAATAATAATGCTGGAAATTACAACTATGTTTACAATTTCACTTAGTCAAAGCCCCGTTGCAATTTTCTAGTCACGATCTGCTTCGTCCGCCTCAACGATCGTAAAATCAAATTCCGGGCCCGCGGGCGCGTATATCTCGAAAATCTCGAAAGGCTCGCTATGGGGATTGTTCAGGCCATGCGGCATGCCGGCGGGAATAAAAATAATCTGGCCTTTAGTAACCGTGTGGGTTTTACCATCTGCCACTAGGTCGCCGGTTCCAGACATGACGATATAGACATTGTCGGATTTCGTGTGGCGATGGTAACGCCCATTAGGCCCACCCGGATGCAGCGTATTGTGATGCAGATCGATAGCGGTTGTTCCGAGCCGCTCATCGACCAACTTTATTTTCTCACCACGCCCATTATCGAGTGAAGACTTCACGCCATCAGCGAGTGTCATAATCCGCAACAAAACCGCATCCTCCTTCTAAAACTGATCAGACCAGCAGGTGCCGGTGGCCCATGTCCGGACGCATTAGTGCGACCGGCCCACCAGAGGATTGCGCCCGAGAATGCGCAAAAAATCAAGCAAGCCCCAGAAACCGCTTCTGTCTGACGCCCACCTCGTCCAGCAGGTCACGTCTCAGCTCGGAACCCTATCACGCTAATGACTTGAACATTCAATAATAAGACGAAGATGCCCGCTGTACTCCCAGCAGCGGACATAGAGGCAGGGGGCGGTCGTGCTTCTGATTTTGATTGACCACGAAACAGGCATATTCATCAACGCCCAGCTTTTTCTTGGACGACCCTACTGGCGAAGATGCTGGCACGAACCCGTTACAGCTATGCATGATAGAGTGAAAAAGATTACAGCGGTAACGTTCAAGTCTCCGCCACAGGATAGCTTTAAATGACAGCACCAGACATCTATCGCCTTCCCATTACACAAGCTAGTGCCTGGACCCGCTCAGAGGTTGAGGCAACCGACGATTGGGTTCATGTTCTGACGGAAGCGGAGATCGACGATCTTCACCGTGCCTTGCTCGGAGTGCGCGGCTGGGCCGGGAAATTGTTGGACATTTCTCGGTCGGATTTCCCACTGCCGGTATTAGGGCCACTCCTTACTAAGCTCGAAAGCGACGTAAGGACCGGACGCGGGTTCACGCTACTGCGCGGCATCCCCGTAGAACGCTACGACGACGACGACGTATTCCTGATGAAATGGGGAATAGGCACGCATTTCGGTCGCGCAGTTTCACAGAATGTCTATGGCGATATGCTAGGGCACGTCTTCAACCACGCCATTGGTGACCTGACGGCAACACGAACACGCGGCTATCAGACGAATGCCTCACTAGCTTTTCACGTCGACCGGGCCGACATGACTTCTCTATTGTGTCTACGCCAGGGGCGCTCAGGCGGAGTAAGCCGGATCGTCAGCTCGATGTCGGTGCACAACGCGATTCTAGCCCAGAATCCTGAATTTCTGCCGCTGCTCTATGAAGGCCTGCCCTACATAGTTGTCGAGGCCGCCGGTGCAATTAAGACCTGGAACGGCCCGGTGTTCGACGTGACGGACGGCGTATTGAGCTGCTCGTTTCGCCGCAATACAATACAGAAAGCCATCGACTCGCCGTATACGACTCTGACACCCGAGCAAGCAGCGGCGCTGGCCTGTATGGATAAGGCCATAAACGACCCGTCACTGGTGTTCAATATGGAGCTTCAGCCCGGCGATATCCAGTTCGTCAGCAATTACACAGTGCTGCACGGCCGGACCGCGTTCCACGACGACGACGACAAGCGCAAAAAACGCCATCTAGTACGGCTATGGCTGAAGTTCTTTACGCCGCGCCCGGCAAGCGACTACTACCAAGATCAATACAAGGGCGTCGAAAAGTGCCTACAACAAAATCTGACCGCCTTCCGAACGCAATAGGGGAGGCAAGTGGCATGAATAAGCATCGGTAAGGCCAGTGGCGTGACCTGACGCAAAAATCGCCGGATAGGGTCACTAAATCATCAGCATAGCCTCAATATATACTCGTTTCCCCCTACCTCCCCTCCCCTAGCGCAATTGACGCCTCAGCCGCCTTCCTATAAGGCAAGATACCTGTTTACCGTACAACTGTACGGCTGGGTGGAGAGTGACGGAGCGAGCTGTTGGCTACTCTCCTCGGGACATAACTTTTTCGCCACAATTGCCAACACCCGCGAGCCGAGGATGCCAATGCCAGAATACGCGCCGCTGATGAGGGGCAAGAAGGCCCTGATAATGGGCGTCGCCAATAATCGCTCAATTGCTTGGGGCATTGCCCAGGCGTTGCACGCCAATGGCTGCGAGCTAGCGTTCACCTTTCAAGGAGATGCCCTGGAAAAGCGGGTACGGCCATTGGCGGCATCCCTCGGCAGTACGCTTGTCCTCCCTTGCGACGTCACCGACGAAGCCTCGATGGACGCGGTGTTCGCAGAAGTCGGAAAAAAGTGGGGCCAGCTCGATGGCCTGCTGCATGCTATCGCCTATTCCAACAAGGACCAGCTCAAGGGGCTATACCTCGATACCACCCACGATAACTTCATGCAGACCATGGATATCTCATGCTACTCGTTCACGGCGCTGGCGCGTCGCGCTGCGCCCCTGATGACCCAGGGCGGGAGCATGGTGACGCTGACCTACGCCGGGTCAGAACGAGTCATGCCCCACTATAATGTCATGGGTGTCGCCAAGGCGGCATTGGAAGCCAGCGTGCGCTATCTCGCCGAGGACCTAGGCAAAGACGGCATCCGCATCAACGCCCTATCTGCGGGACCGATGAAAACCCTAGCGGCATCGGGCATCGGTGACTTCCGCTATATTCTTAAATGGAACGAGTATAACTCGCCGCTGCGCCGCAATGTCACCCTGGAAGATATTGGCGGCGCTGGACTCTATCTATTGAGCTCCCTATCAGGTGGCGTGACGGGGGAGACCCACCATGTTGATGCCGGTTATAACATTGTTGGCATGAAGGCGGTCGATGCGCCGGATATCTCGGTTGCCGACAATAACAAGCCGGACGAGGGCTGAGGTCCGGCCATGTCGGCCAATAGCTTCGGCACCCTATTCCGCGTCACTACTTTCGGCGAGAGCCACGGCCCGGCCATCGGCTGCGTCGTCGACGGCACACCGCCTGGTATTGCCCTGACAGAAGAAGACATCCAAGGCTACCTCGACAAGCGCCGCCCTGGCCAATCGCGCCATACCACCCAGCGGCGCGAGCCCGATACGGTGGAGATCCTGTCAGGTACCTTCGAAGGCATTACCATGGGCACACCCATCGGCCTATTGATCCGGAATCAAGACGCACGGTCCAAGGACTATTCCGAAATCAAGGATAAATTCCGCCCCGGCCACGCGGATTACACCTATCATGCCAAATATGGGCTGCGCGATTATCGCGGTGGCGGCCGGTCAAGTGCTCGCGAAACCGCCTGCCGGGTGGCAGCGGGGGCTGTGGCGCGCAAAGTTCTAGGCGACGATATCGTTATCCGTGGCGCACTAACCCAGATGGGCAAGCACCCTATCGACCGGGAGACGTGGGACTGGGGCGCCGTGCCGAATAATGACTTCTGGTGCCCCGACCCAGACATGGCCAAAACTTGGGAAAGCTATCTCGACGGTGTACGCAAATCTGGCTCATCGGTTGGCGCCATCATCGAGCTTTGCGCCAGCGGCGTACCGGCCGGATGGGGCGCCCCAGTCTATGGCAAGCTCGATAGCGACCTCGCCCTTGCGCTGATGTCAATCAACGCAGTCAAGGGCGTAGAGATCGGCGACGGATTCTCGGTCGCGGCGCTGAGCGGCGAAGACAATGGTGACGAAATGAGCATGGGAAACGACGGCAACATAACGTTCCACTCGAACCACGCCGGCGGCATCCTCGGTGGCATTTCTTCAGGCCAGGACGTGGTAGCACGCTTTGTTGTTAAGCCTACCAGTTCGATCCTAACGCCACGCCACACCGTGACCACCAAAGGTGAGGAAACTGAAATTCTCACCAAGGGCCGACACGACCCCTGTGTCGGCATCCGCGCCGTGCCGGTCGGCGAAGCTATGATGGCCTGCGTGCTCGCCGATCATCTGCTGCGTCATCGCGGTCAGTGTGGGTGAACTCCGCCTGACCGCATCCACGTACAAAAAAATTATTACCTTACTCAACGATCGCGGCGTTGCTTACCGAATACTTGAGCACCAAGCCGAGGGACGCTCCGCGATGGTCAGCGCCATTCGCGGCAACAATCCATCGCAAGCCTTAAAAGCCCTGGTCATCGTTATCCGTGGAGGCGGGCGGGGCCGGCGCATGGTACTGGCCGTCGTGCCCGGAAATCGTCAGCTCGAGATGAAAAGATTACTGACAGCCCTCGGTGCCCAAAAAGGCCGCTTCGCTCCGCCCGAGGAAGCCGAGGCCATAACCGGCTGCGTTATGGGCGCAGTGCCCCCGTTTTCCTTTAGCCCCGATCTGTCGGTCATCGCCGATGCGGCCATCCGTGATAATGCCGAAGTGGTTTTCAACGCCGGGCTTCTAGGCCGCAGTTTGTTTATGGCGACGGAGGATTACGTGGAGGTGGTTGATCCGCTGTTTGCGCATATCGCAGGGACGGCTATAGATCTCGTCGGTGGGCTTCACCCTCCCCTTCCAACCCCGATATCATCGACCGGGACCGCAGCAGCGACCAGAGCCAGAAAGCCAGACAGATCAGCCCAGCGATGATAACTGTTTTCTGAAGGCCAATGAAGTCGCCACTGATGCCAAGAATGAGGGCGCCAAAGGCCTGGCCGCCGCGTTGAACGACGCCGTACATGCTAGAAGTCCGACCGCGCATGTCCTCGTCAACGGAGTGCTGAATAAGTGTCTGCGAGGCCGCGCTGTTGATCAGCATGCAGGCCCCCATGGCAGCGACAACAACCACGCCCAGATGAAAATTATCGAGGGCGCCAAAGACGACGAGGCAGCCACCAATAGCCGCCATGTTGAAGAGAAAAACCTTTGTTAGCCCGGCAATGCCCGAGCGGCGCGCCAGAAAAATACCGCCAACCAGAGCCCCTGCACCAAGCACGGCAGTCAATATCGCCAACCCTTCCGCGCCGCGATCGAATACAGCGCCGGAAAACCCTGGAAATAGGGCTGAAAAAGGCCGTCCGATTGTCGACGTGACAAGCATCGTTAGCATCAGTGGCCCGAGACCGGGGTGATGCCGGGCATAGGCAACACCCGCGACGATATCGTTGATGACGCCGCTTTTTTTCTTCGATTTTGATTCTCCAGGCTTCACCCGCACCATCCACAGGGCAACCGAGAAAACCAGGAAGGCGGTAGCACTGAAAGCAAACGAAGCGGCAATGCCCCATTGCAAAATAATGAGGCCCCCAATGGCCGGGCCGACCAGCCGACCAGCATGCGCCACCAGGGAATTGATAGCGATAGCAGAATGAAGGTTTTCCGGGCCGACCAGACTCGGCACCAAGGCCACCCGGGCCGGCATAAGTATCGCCAGAAAAATACCGAGGACCAAGAAAATTACGAACAGCACTTCCATGCTCAACAAGCCTACCGCCATCACAGCAAATAGTAATCCGGAAACTATTCCTACAACCGCCTGCGACAGCCTCATGATGGTCAGTCGGTCCATCCGGTCGGCGAGCAATCCGGATAGCGGCCCGACGATAATGATCGGCGCTAGGTCGGCAAAGCCGATGAGCCCAAGCCAGGTCGCCGATTCGGTCAGCTCCCACGTCAGCCAGCCGGCCGTCATGCGCTGGGTCCAGAGGCCGATATGGTTGGCTATATTGCCCAACATGAAAATACGGAAATTGCGGTGGCGAAAGGGGGCGATGAAATTTCCGAATCCAGCGGATGACATGGGGGCGCCCTATTGGCGGGAACGATTATTGGGGATGAAGGGAAAGCTAAGAGAGTTTACAATTATAAGGCTTGCAAGCTAGCAGGCTAAGGAAGGCGTCGTCCATAAGCGGGCCGCGATGAGGAATTCTTTGTTGCCTTCCGGGCCAAGGATGGGGCTTTCGCTAATACCGAGGACCGACCAACCGGGCAGGCCATCAAGCCAAGCGCCGATACGGGCGCAGACTTCTCCGTGCAGAGCTGTATCGCGGACAACGCCCCCCTTCCCCACCCTGCCCTTGCCAACTTCGAACTGCGGCTTGATGAGAGCGATGAGGTGGGCATTCGGCGCCGCCAGGGACAGCGGCGCGGGTAAAAGGGTTTCCAGGCCGATAAAGCTAGCATCGCAAACGATCAGGTCAACCAGCTCGGGCAATTGTTCTGCCGAGAGATGCCGAGCATTAGTGCGCTCAAGAACAACAACGCGGTCATCTTCGCGCAGCTTCCAGGCGAGCTGACCATGACCGACATCGACGGCATAGACCCGCGCTGCACCGCGATCCAGCAGCACGTCGGTAAAGCCGCCCGTCGAGGCGCCGATATCGAGGCAAAGCAAGAAAGCAGGGTCAATATCGAAGTGATCAAGACCGTGGACCAGCTTGAGCCCACCGCGCGATACCCAGGGGTGGTCGCGGCTACGCACGGAAAGCAGCATGGCCGGGTCAATCTTCAGGCCAGCCTTGTCAAGTCGCCTCTCACCGCTGAAAACCACACCAGCCATGACCAACGCCTGCGCCCGGGCCCGGCTTTCTACCAAGCCGCGGTCCACAAGAACCTGATCGAGGCGTTTTTTTGGCTCAGTCATGGTAATATAGTATGAAGCAGCGTGACCGCCTATCATCCAACTCGGAGAACGCTCCTACGCCCGCTCGACCTTGGAGTTGCGGCCTAGCGCTGCGAGCGCAGTGGCAACAACGTTTGAGGCATCGAGACCGGCGGACTGGTACATGCCCTGTGGGCTGTCCTGATCGATAAAAATATCGGGCAATACCATCGGACGCAGCTTGATGCCGCTTTCGAGCAACCCTTTATTGGCGAGTGTATACATCACCTGACTGGCGAAGCCACCGATCGAGCCTTCTTCTAGCGTGATTAGAACTTCGTGTTCACGCGCCAGTCGGCACACCAAGTCTGTATCGAGAGGCTTGGCGAAGCGGGCATCAGCTACCGTCGTCGACAGGCCCATGGCGTCCAATTCCTCAGCGGCCTTAATCGCCTCCTGCAAACGCGTTCCATAGGAAAGAATGGCAACCACCGTACCCTCGCGCATAATGCGGCCCTTGCCTATTTCCAAGGGCTGGCCGCGTTCTGGCATATCAATACCAATACCTTCGCCGCGCGGATAGCGAAAGGCGCAGGGCCTGTCGTCGATCTGGGCAGCAGTGGCAACCATGTGGACCAGCTCTGCCTCGTCAGCTGCCGCCATCAGCACAAAGCCTGGGAGGCACCCAAGATAGGCGGTATCAAACGACCCGGCGTGGGTCGGGCCGTCAGCACCGACCAGACCTGCACGGTCAATGGCAAAACGCACTGGCAGACGCTGAATGGAAACATCGTGGACAATCTGGTCATAAGCCCGTTGCAAAAAAGTCGAGTAGATAGCCACAAATGGCTTATAACCCTCGGTCGCCAAGCCAGCAGCGAATGTTACCCCATGCTGTTCAGCGATCCCTACATCGAAGCAGCGATCAGGAAACCGCTCAGCAAACAGGTTGAGGCCGGTGCCGTCCGGCATGGCCGCGGTAACAGCAACAATTCGGTCATCCCCCTCGGCTTCCTGCACCAAGCTTTTGGCAAAAACACCGGTATAGCTTGGCGCGTTCGGCTTTGACTTTTTCTGCTCGCCCGTGATTACGTCGAACTTGCTAACGCCATGATATTTATCAGCGGATTTCTCCGCCGGCTCGTAGCCTTTGCCCTTTTGCGTGACGACATGCAGGAGAATAGGTCCCTGACCTTGGTCGTCACGAATATTTTTTAGCACCGGCAACAGGTGCTCCAAATTATGGCCATCGATCGGCCCAACGTAATAAAATCCGAGTTCCTCAAATAGCGTGCCGCCGGTAACGAGGCCACGGCCGTATTCTTCCGCCTTCATCGCTGCCGAACCAAGCCGGGGGGGGAATTTCTTCGCCATCTCGCGGCCGAAATGACGAATTGAGCGATACTGTCGTGAAGAAATAAGCCGCGATAGATAGGCGCTGAGCGCGCCAACAGGCGGGGCAATGGACATATCGTTGTCGTTAAGAACGACCAGCATGCGGCTGTCCATGGAGCCCGCATTGTTCATCGCCTCGTAGGCCATGCCCGCGGTCATGGCCCCATCGCCAATAACGGAGATGACATGATTGTCGCGGCCATCAAGATCGCGCGCTACGGCCATACCGAGGCCCGACGAAATAGATGTCGAGCTGTGCGCCGCACCAAACGGATCATAGTCACTTTCGGCGCGCTTGGTAAATCCAGACAAGCCGCTTCCTTGGCGCAGGGTCTGCATGCGGTCGCGCCGCCCGGTGATTATTTTGTGTGGATAGCACTGGTGGCCTACATCCCATATCAGACGATCATCGGGGGTGTTGAATACATGATGCAACGCAACCGTCAATTCAACCACACCAAGACTCGCGCCGAGGTGACCGCCGGTAATGGAAACATAGCGGATTGTTTCCTGGCGCAGTTCGTCAGCCAGCTGCTTAAGCGAGCCTAGGGGCAGGTCGCGCATATCATTCGGCAGTAAAACTCTATCGAGGAGGGGGGTGTCGCTCTTCTCCGACAACATCAATCTCCCGGTACGTATTGCCAGCGATACCGAGACAAAATTGAATCGATTCGGATGGCTACACTCATAAAACCAGAAACTAGGCCTTTAGGCCCGTCTTTCCACCACAAATTGAGCAAGGTGACGCAGCGGGTCGGCATTTTTACCGAGCCCAGCTAAGTGACTGGCAGCCTGGTCAGCAATCAGGCGGACTTGGGCACGGGCCTTATCAATTCCGAGTAGCGAGACGAATGTCGCCTTACCGGCATCCGAATCCTTGCGCGTCTTCTTGCCGACCTCAGCCTCGTCGCCCTCCGCATCCAATAGATCGTCGGTCATCTGGAAGGCAAGCCCCAGGTCATAGGCATAATTTTGCATGGAGTGGTAGGCTTCCTGAGATGCCTTACCAAGAATAGGACCGGCTAGGCACGAGAATTCAATAAGCATACCAGTCTTTAAGCGCTGCAACCGGGCCACCTCAGGGATGTTTAGCGGGGTCCCTTTGGCCACGAGATCGAGCATCTGTCCACCGATCATCCCATGCGCACCCGCCGCCTTAGCGAGTTTGGACACCAAGGCACAGCGCACGGTCGAATCGGGATGGGTCTCGTCGTCAGCCAGCACCTCAAACGCCATGGTAAGCAGGGCATCGCCGGCAAGAATGGCAGTGGCTTCATCAAACCTCACATGGCAGGTCGGCTGCCCCCGGCGCAGGGCATCATCATCCATGGCCGGGAGGTCATCATGTGCCAGGGAGTAACAGTGAAGCATTTCCACAGCTGCAGCAGCCCGCAGGGCGCGCGCTTCTGGCACGCCGAACAGCCGCGCGCTGCAGACCACCAGATAAGGACGAATACGCTTACCACCGATTAGCGTGGCATAGCGCATGGCATCTAGTAATTGGTGTTCAGGGCCGTCTTGCACAGGCAATAAGAGCTCAAGCAGCCCGTTAACCGAGGCCGCTGTTTCACCTAGAGCTTTCTTTAGCAATTCCAAGGCTCAGTGCCTCATTCCATGCCAGCCGGTTCGGATTCGACGCGGCCAGCTGCGCCAAGTACGATGCGTTCTACGCGGAGCTGGGCTTCCTGAAGCTTGGCCTCGCAATGGCGTTTCAATGCCGCCCCACGCTCGTAAGCATCAATGGCCTCGTCCAGTTTACCTTGGCCCTCTTCGAGCCGCCGAACAATGGTTTCCAACTCGGCCAATGCCACCTCGAAGCTCATCCCAGCTATGTCGTCTGGGGCTGCCTTGTCCTTAGCCATCACGTCCACCTCCCCTTCACATACCCGAAGCATACTAATCCCACCAACCCGAACCAGAGAAATCAGCTATTATTAGGCTGCCATCAAAGCCTTGACGTGTTCTACCACACTGGCCGTTAGCGCCTGAAGGTCATAGCCCCCTTCAAGGGATGAAACGACGCGACCAGCGCAATGACGATGCGCCAACCCCATCAATTCAGTTGTTATCCAGGCATAGTCATCCTCGGTCAGGAGCACCTGGGCCAGGGGGTCAAGGGCATGTGCATCGAAGCCGGCGGAAATAATCAGCAGATCGGGCGCGAAGGAATCGACGGCCGGCAGAATATGTTGCGTGTAGGCACGACGGAAATCTGCTGATCCGCTACCCGGCTGCAAGGCAACATTGACGATGTTGCCAACGCCGGATTCCGACTCCGCGCCGGTCCCCGGATAGGCTGGCCACTGATGGCTCGACCCATAAAATAAACTAGCGTCCCGTTCGACGACATCCTGCGTGCCATTACCGTGATGCACGTCGAAATCAATGATGGCGACCTTCTCAAGTCCGTGCTTTGCCTGAGCGTGCCGTGCCGCTATAGCAACGTTATTGAGTAGGCAGAAACCCATGGCGTGGTTAGGCGTGGCGTGGTGTCCCGGCGGCCGGACGGCGCAAAAGGCGTTACCCGCAGCTCCCGAAACGACCGCGTCGACGGCGGCGACCGCCGCCCCTGCCGCCCGCAGGGCCGCCTCGTACGACGCCGGCGACAGTACGGTATCAGGGTCAAGGTGGATAAGGCCTTCTTGCGGAATGCTTGACTGCAAAATTTCAAGATAGTCGGCATTATGGACCCGTTCAATCGTCGCCAAATTCGCTTTCGGAGCCTGCTCTCGATGCAGTAGAGAAAAGTACTCGTCGTCCAACGCTGCAAAAATAGCGCGTAACCGGTCAGGCCGTTCCGGATGACCATGCCCAGGATTGTGATCCGTGCAAACGGGATGAGAATAGAGATAGGTGGTCATCGCCCTGGAGCGCCCGGGGAGGCGGCACCCCCGACCTTGCGCACAACAAAAACGTAGACACCATCATCCTCGACGCTCGACACCAATTCATGTCCTGCAGCTGCACAAAAGGCTACAAAGTCGCTTGGCGCAGCCTGGTCCGTAGCGAGAACCTCAATCTCGTCACCAAACTCAAGTGCCCGCAACGCCTTATTAGCGCGCAGAACTGGCAGTGGACAGATCAGCCCTTTTAGATCGAGTGTTGTTCGGCTCATCGCGTTCAACGGCCTCCGGCACTGTCTGACGATTCCTACGTCACCATGCCATTTTTGAGCGCCGCTGCCTGCGAATCAAGGGCTTAAGCATTTACTACTCCTTCTCCGGAGATGATGCCTGAGCAATAATCAGTGTCCTACAGAAACTATTTGGCGTGCGGAGCGCGTCCGAATTTAGGAGCGCACAGGCTCTCAGCGAGCCAGGTCATAAGGTATAGCCCATGCTGATGTGATGCCGGCGGCGGCCAGCCGTTTGCGTTGTAAATCCGCGTCATCCCGCGCAAATGGCCCAACCGCGACCCTGTAAACCCTTCGCCCCTTAGCCTCGGCCCGAACAACTTTGGGAGACAAACTTGGGTACTGGCTGACGAAGCGCTTCGCCCGGCTGTCCGTGTTGAAGCTGCCAATGATAAAATAGAGATCGCCGGCTTTCTCACCCGGCTTGGGCTTTAGAGAAACCGGTAACGGTGCTGCCACATCTTGGAGCGCAGAAGTCTGAATGGTGATAACCTGGTTCGCCGCCTCGGCAACTCCCGCAGCATCGACCACAGCCACGCCGCTTGTGGCATCCATATCACCATTAGCAGCAGCAATAGCGAGCGCCCCGTCAAGGTCATCGATATCTTTACAGATGGGTTCACTAGCGAGGATACGCCGGAGGACGCAATCCTGTTGAGCAATCGCGGAAATACCGTGATCCATCACCGACTTTTCCGTCACCGCGAGCGTCACAGCCTGAACAGCCTGAATGGCATACGAGGTTAACTGCGTGCCAGCAGACAAGGTACAACCCGAAATTAGTAATCCAATCCCAGAAATAATCCAAACCCGTCCCACGGGCATTCCCCCTCAAGGGCGGCGCATCGCGACGCGTTTCTGCAGCTTTGCAGGTTCCCAATTGAAATACTGCCCGCATTCAATTCGCGGTAGCAAGTAGGTAATATTTTACTAAAGCGTTTCAACGCCAGACGCTTAGTAAACCGGATCAGCTGACGTTCTCAGACGCACCTTTAGATTTGGGCAAATTCAGGCGCAGATGGAGTTCGCGCAACCGTACCGGCTCCACCGGCGCCGGTGCCCCCATAAGCAAGTCCTGCGCCTGCTGGTTCATTGGGAAGGCAATTACTTCGCGAATATTAGGCTCATCGGCTAACAACATGACCATGCGGTCGATCCCCGGCGCTGAACCGCCATGCGGGGGAGCGCCGTAACGGAAGGCGTTGAGCAGGCCGCCAAATCGCTCTTCCACAGCCTCGTTGCTGTAACCGGCGATCTCGAACGCCTTGAACATAATATCCGGGCGGTGATTCCGGATTGCCCCTGACGACAGCTCAGTCCCGTTGCAAACGATGTCGTACTGGAAAGCCAGAATATCCAACGGGTCCATGGTATTGAGCGCGTCGAGGCCGCCCTGGGGCATGGAAAATGGGTTGTGGCTGAATTCGATCTGCTTGGTGTCCGCGTTCATTTCGTACATAGGGAAATCGACGATCCAGCAGAACGCGAAGCGGTCCCGCTCCAAAAGGTCGAGTTCATCGCAGATACGCGTGCGGACTATACCTGCAAAGCCCGCCGCTTGCGCTTTCGGGCCACAGACGAAAAACACAGCATCGCCGTCCTTGAGCCCCGCAGCTTCGCGAATAGCAACCAGACGATCCGGTTCCAGGTTGCGGGCGATCGGGCCCTTGCCTCCACCATCCTCGAACACAATATAACCGAGACCACCCTGTCCTTCAGCCCGCGCCCAGTCATTAAGTTTGTCAAAAAAGCTACGCGGTTGCCCGCCTCCGCCCGGCGCAGGAATGGCCCGCACCACAGAGCCTTGTTCCACCAGCCGCGAAAACAGGGCGAAACCCGAACCGCGGTAAGGTTCGGTCACGTCCGTTATAACCAGTGGATTGCGCAGGTCAGGCTTGTCGGAGCCGTATTTCAATATGCTTTCGGCATAGGGGATGCGGGGGAACGGCAGCGGTGTTACCAAGCGTCCAGCGCTGAACTCATCAAATACCCCACCGAGGACAGGTTCGATAGCGTTAAAAACATCATCCTGGGTCGCGAAGGCCATCTCGAAATCGAGCTGATAAAATTCGCCGGGCGACCGATCGGCGCGCGCATCTTCATCACGGAAACATGGCGCAATCTGAAAATATCGGTCAAACCCAGATACCATGAGAAGCTGTTTAAATTGTTGCGGCGCCTGCGGCAGCGCATAGAACATGCCCGGGTGCTGGCGGCTTGGAACCAAGTAATCGCGAGCGCCTTCAGGCGAACTCGCCGTCAGGATAGGCGTCTGCATCTCCATAAAGCCGCTGTCGGTCATGCGCCGCCGGATGCTGGCAATAACCTCGCTCCGCAGAACGATGTTACGGTGTAGGTTTTCGCGACGCAGATCAAGATAGCGATGGCGTAACCGCAACTCTTCCGGAAATTCAGCATCGCCTGCTACCTGGATTGGCAAGGGCGCCGCCGCAGACTCAACGACGAGTTCCGCCATAGTCACCTCAACATCGCCGGTTGGAATGGTCGCGTTGACCGTTTCTGTAGATCGCTCCACCACCTCGCCGGTCACCGTGACGACGCTTTCCGGCCGCAGCTGTTCGGCCGCCGCGAACAATGGGCTCGATGAATCGATAACGCACTGGGTGATGCCGTAGTGATCACGCAAATCGATGAATAGAAGGCTTCCATGATCGCGCCTGCGATGTACCCAGCCAGATAAACGGGCCGGTTGACCACGGTGGGTCAGCCTCAGTTCGCCACAGTTGTGGGTCCGGTAAGGATGCATGGAAACGTACCTCGACGCAGAGAAAATTAGAAGCTTGCTCACCGACATCGGCGGTGCGCAAAACCACACGGAAGCAACCCATTTGTCAAGCGCCACGGGTGCCCAAAAGGCCGTGACATGGCATGGTATCTTCCGAAGTCGCGCCAAGGCGTGTATAGCAGTAACGCCGTGGTTATGGATCGCGACCCGTCCCCACGTTTCTAGGAGACAACACCATTCAATTTCTGATCCTGCCAGGCGATGGCATCGGCCCCGAGATAACCACCGCCGCCCATCAGGTACTTGATGCCGTGGTCAGGCGATATCGCCTGAACGTCGATATAGGGCATCGTGCTATTGGCTTGGTGGCCTTGGAGTCCGAAGGCAGCACTTTTTCCGCCGAGGCCATGGCTGCCTGCACTGCAGCCGACGGCCTGATCCTCGGACCGGTCGATACCTTTATATACCCAGCCCCAGCCGAGGGTGGAATCAATCCTTCAGCCGCCCTACGCACCGGGCTGGACCTTTACGCCAATGTGCGTCCGGCCAAGGCACGCCCGAGCGTTCGCGCCCTAACGCCGGATATGGACTTGGTCATCGTCCGTGAAAATACTGAGGGTTTCTACGCCGACCGTAACATGTTTCAGGGTTCGGGGGAATTCATGCCAAGCCCCGATATGGCATTGGCTGTGCGCAAGGTAACCATCTCTAGTTCACGCCGCATCGCCCGCTCAGCACTAGAATTGGCGCGGGCCCGCCGTAAGCACCTGACAATTATTCACAAGGCCAACGTCCTAAAAGTAAGCGATGGATTATTCCTCAGAACCTGCCAAGAAGAGGCCAAGACTTTTCCCGACATTACCGTCGACGAACTCATCGTCGATGCAGCTGCCGCTATGCTAGTTCGCAAGCCCGGATCCTTCGATGTTCTGGTCGCAACGAACATGTTCGGAGATATTCTATCGGACGAGGCGGGCGAACTGTCAGGCGGCCTCGGCCTTGCTCCATCCATTAACGCCGGAGATCGGCATGCCATGGCGCAGGCCGTTCACGGCTCGGCACCGGACATTGCCGGCCGCGGGGTAGCCAATCCAACTGCACTCATTGGGTCCGTGGCACTACTTCTTGAGTGGCTAGGCCAACGCGGAGGTCATAACGACCTTATCTCCGCCAGCGCCGGAGTTCGGACGGCACTCGACCAGGTTCTGGCCGACCCCACCAACCATACAGCCGACCTAGGTGGCAGCGTCCAGACAGATGCCTTCGGTGACTTGGTGGCGCGCGCAGTCGCCGACAGCAACAACCCAACCTAGTGTGGTGGAACAATGACGGAAAAATACGGCGATTCGGGCGAAGAGCTAGTACCAGACAGCATAATTTTAATAGAAGATTCAAGCGAATTGGCCGCCATATGCGAGAGCTTCAGCGATGAGACTTACATTACCGTTGATACGGAATTTATGCGCGAATCAACCTATTGGCCTATACTTTGTCTGGTTCAGATCGCCGGCAGCAAGTCGGCTGCGGTGATCGATGCTATGGCGCCGGGCATCGACCTAGACCCCCTGCTGCGGCTTTTCAAGAACCGCAATATTCTGAAGGTCTTTCACGCAGGCCGTCAGGATCTAGAAATATTCTATTATCTGATGGGCGAACTCCCCGCCCCGGTGTTCGATACCCAAGTTGCCGCCATGGTCTGCGGCTTCGGCGATTCGGTCGGTTATGACACGCTGGTGGCCAAACTGACGCGCGCCAAGATCGATAAATCGTCCCGCTTCACCGACTGGTCGGCACGACCGTTACGCCCCCGCCAGATTGAGTACGCCATAGGTGATGTCACACACCTGCGCACCGTTTATGAAAAGCTAGCCGCCTTGCTCCATGAAAACGGCAGGGAGAGCTGGTTGGCGGAGGAAATCGATACCCTAACCAAGCCTCAGACCTATGACCCCGACCGCAGGAAAGTCTTTCAGCGCATCAAGACGCGGGTCACAAGCCCCCGCGTGCTAGCGGTCCTGCGTGAAGTAGCCGCCTGGCGGGAGGAAGAAGCTCAGACCCGTAACCTGCCTCGCAATCGATTGTTGCGCGATGAGTCATTGCTGGAAATTGCCCACCATGCCCCGAAAACAGTTGACGACCTGGCCCGAACACGCGGGCTTGGGCGGCGGATGGCGGACGGCGATACCGGCCAGCGCATTCTTGCTGCAGTCGCCCGCGGCGTCGCGGTTCCTGACGATGAATGTCCGCAACCACCAGCTGGCCATGATCGCAATCGCGACCGCGGTCCAGTTACCGACCTTCTGAAAGTGCTATTGAAGCTACGCTGCTCCGACGCTGGTGTTGCTCAACGGCTGGTAGCCTCAGCTGAAGAAGTGGAAGTCATTGCCGCCCAGGCCGAACACGCCGACGTTCCCGCATTGTGCGGCTGGCGTCGCGAGGTATTTGGCGAGCATGCGTTAAAATTTATGCGCGGAAAGATCGCGCTAGCCGCCAATAATGGCAATTTGGTTACTATCGTAGTGGATGCAGACGCCAAAGTTTCTAGAAAGCCCTAGTGCACCTCCTGACAGAAGAGGTCATCCGCGCCCACAATTTGAATAGATCGCAATTTTTTTTGATTGCACCTTAAACACGAAGGTCAAGTTCTTGGAACGGTGTATTATCACTTTAATACAATCAGGTAAGGTAACGATTAGGTGGTACGTTTCGTGAGAACATTGACACTATGAGTTGTGAGAACAGCCGTAGCGTTCATGAAGGATAATACCGAAAATTACTTCAATCCGAATATCTTGCCCTACTTCCTAGAGATGCCGCACAACACCTCGTCCACGCGCAAAAATCATTCCGAAAACAATGCCACGTGATGAGGCTGGAGGCGAAGTGGACTCAATACTCCGCCATGCGCCACACTGAAAATCAAACGCTTGATTCGAAAGCGCCGCCGTCCATCAGAAGATTTTGCCCAGTAATATAACCGGCATGGGCACTACACAGATAGGCGCAGGCCACCCCAAACTCCTCGGGCGTGCCAAAGCGCCCGGCCGTCGCAGCCGCCACGGACTCTTTGTACATATCGTCGTACGAGCGACCCGCCTTTTCGGCAGTTATCTTCATATTATCGCGCAAGCGCTGGGTTTCGAAGCGCCCCGGCAGTAAGCCGTTAAGGGTAACATTGTGCTTCACCGTCTGTCGCGCCAGGCCAGCAACGAAACCCGTCAGACCGGCCCGAGCTCCATTCGACATTCCCAGGTAGGGTACGGGAAGCTTCACCGATGACGATGTAATATTGACGATGCGACCGAACTTGCGGCCAATCATGCTATCGACGGTCGCCTTGATAAGAAAGATTGCCGTTAGCATATTGCCATCGAGCGCCTTGATCCAATCTTCGCGCTCCCATTCGCGAAAATCACCCGGCGGCGGACCGCCGGCGTTGTTGACCAGTATATCTGGTTCTGGGCAGGCTTTGAGGACGGCAGCGCGGCCCTCCTCGGTGGTAATATCGCATGCGATTGCCGTAACCTTGGCCCCGCTGACCTTGCGAATATCCTCGGCCGTTGCTTCTAGAACTTCCTTCGTGCGGGCGCAAATGACAAGCTCCACCCCCTCCGCAGCCAGAGCCTCAGCGCAACCGCGCCCAAGCCCCTTGCTAGCGGCACACACTATGCCTTTTTTACCAGCGATTCCCATGTCCATAATTTTATTCCCCTGAACTGACACCAAGCCAGGCCAATCGTGGATCGCCCGTTTAGAGCGTGCCGCCGTAAGAACCCCCATCGAGTAGAATATTCTGCCCCGTGATGTAGCCAGCCTGGGTGCTACATAAATAGGCACAGGCATCACCCAGTTCTTCGGCCCTACCGAACCTCCCGGCCGGGATGCCGGTCTCCCGTTCCGCCATCAATTCTTCGAATGAGCGGTCAGACTTTGCTGCCGTCGCCGTCACCGTATCACGCACCCTGTCGGTCAGGATGGAGCCAGGCAATACGGCATTGATAGTAACGTTGTGCTGGATTATCTGATGCCCAAGCCCAGCACAAAACCCCGTCAGACCAGCTCGCGCGCCATTCGACAAGCCAAGCGGTAGAATTGGCGCCTTTACCGAGCGCGAGGTGATATTGACAATCCGGCCAAAACGCCTCTCTATCATTGTGTCGACGGTTGCCTTAATCATGAAGATCGCCGACAGCATGTTCGAATCCAACGCCTTAATCCAGGTATCCCTATCCCAATCGCGGAAGTCGCCATGCGGCGGGCCGCCGGCATTGTTAACCAATATATCGGGTTCGGGGCAGGCCGCTAGAACCGCTTGGCGCCCCTCCTCCGTGCTGATGTCGCAAGCTACTGTCCTCACCATGACGCCGGTAGCATCACGAATTTCTTTGGCAGCTGCGTCAATGGATTCCTGACTGCGCGAACATATCGTCAAATCGACACCTTCGTGCGCCAGAGAATTCGCACACGCCTTTCCAAGCCCCTTACTGGCGGCACAGACGATTGCCTTCCGTCCCTTAATTCCAAGGTCCATTAATATTCCTCCTTGTTGGTTGTTGCTGTTCCCTGTGGCCTTTCGGCCAATGGCACGCCTCCATTTTGGCCGTCATTAGCCATACGGTTCAA
>Ga0302134_10000380_pt1 | contig 18741 bp, 13 predicted proteins | sample CB9_SCM_MG_FD_203123 | JGI IMG/M metagenome (GOLD analysis project Ga0302134, IMG submission 203123) | Marine microbial communities from Western Arctic Ocean, Canada - CB9_SCM | ecosystem: Environmental > Aquatic > Marine > Oceanic | place: Canada: Western Arctic Ocean | collected 2017-09-19
CAGATGGGTCATTGAAAGATTTTCCAAATCAATTGAATGGTGCACCAATTGATATTTTTATCAATAATGCTGGAGTCTTTGGCCCACGTGATTCTTCATTTGGTAACGTCACTGAAGAAAGTTGGGTCGCGGCACTAAAAGTCAACGCCATCGCCCCTTTAATTTTGACACAATTAATTATTGAAAACTTAAGAAAAGGTTCAGAAAAAAAATTGATCTACATAACTTCGAAAATGGGTTCTATTGATGACAATAAAGGCGGTGGCTCTTATGTTTATAGAAGTTCAAAAACAGCATTAAATGCGGTAGTTAAGAGTATATCCGTTGATCTCACTAATGAAGGAATGCGTGTAGCTCTATTGCATCCCGGATGGGTTAGAACGGATATGGGCGGACCTAATGGACTGATTGATACAAAGACGAGCGTTTCTGGGATGATTAAAGTGATTGATGGCTTAAAAGAGTCAAATTCTGGCAGCTTTTTTAATTATGATGGCACAAATATTCCATGGTGATCATCACAATAATAATTTTTAAATTCAATTCTTTCGGTACTTTAAATAGTCCTTAAGGTACGAATCGAAGCAGCATGCATTTTTAGGCAACGGAATTAATTTTTTCTACCCGGTCCATAAATAATTTTCCCTGGTCTATTGCCATTATGCTTACCATCTTCAACAACGATAACCCCATTCACGATTACAAATTTCATACCGACTGAATATTGATGAGGTTCTTCAAATGTAGCTTTATCAATTATTTCGTTAGAATTAAATATTGCAATATCTGCATAATATCCTTCTGCAATTAGACCCCTATCATGAATACCTAACCTTTTAGCACTCTGACTGCTCATCTTTCGAACCGCCTGCTCTAATTTTAAAATACCTCGTTCTCTTACGTAATATCCCAATACCCTCGCAAATGTACCGTATTGCCTTGGATGTGGAGTGCCCTCACCAAATATACCAACCGGACCATCAGAGCCAATGGCGGTTGCTGGATGTTGCATTATCCTATCCACATCATCAGGATTTATGGCGTGATAAACCGCTGTAACACTTCCTTTCTCAAGTACTGAAAAAATAGTTTCTGCTGCATTTTCAGCGGATGGCTTCATTCCCATTTCAATCGTAATTTCTGCAAGATTTTTCCCTGCCATTGATGGGTCCCAAGAATTTCTGGAAATAAATATATTCTTTGGGTCGCCACCTCCTCTTCCGTATAGAATCTTCTTAATAACTTCATTCTTAATAATACTTCTGGTTTCAAGACTTCTAATTCGCTGAAGCATTCTTTCGTCCCCACCTTCCTGTGCCCATTGAGGTATTAAAGCCTTTAAACCTGTTTGAGAGGCGGTGTATGGGTATTGATCAATCGTTACGTCAAGCCCTTCATTCCTAGCTATATCCACCAATCGTAAACTTTCAACAGAAAGGCCCCAATTCTCTACACCCATTACCTTGTGGTGAGTAATTTGAACTGGAATACCACTTTCTTGGCCAATCCGGATTGTTTCATTAACAGATTGAATTAATTCGGACGTCTCTTCACGTATATGTGAAATATAAATCCCATCATACTCTGCAACAACCTTTGATAATTCAATTACCTCTTCGGTAGATGCATAACTACCTGGTACATAGAATAATCCAGTAGACATACCCAAGGCCCCATCTTCCATGGCTTCACGAATTAATACCTTCATTTGTGTCATTTCAGATCTTGTAGGTTCACGATCTTCCGTCCCCATAACCATTTGCCTGAGCGTTCCATGACCGACAAATGTACTCCAATTTGGACTGATTTTTTTCTCAATGATTGCATCATAATGATGACCAATTGGAAAAGGGGAAGCACCATCATTACCTTCAGTAAGTGTAGTAACTCCTTGAAGAAGAGCGCTTTCTGCTCCTGGAACATCAAAAATACCACGAAGTGCGTGCGTATGAGGGTCGATAAAACCAGGTGTAACCACCAAACCATCAGCATCGATGATTCGTTCTGCATTTTCTTTTGAAAGATTTCCGATTTTAACTATCCGTTCATCTTTAACAGCAATATCAGCAAAAAACCATGGATTGCCTGTACCATCAACCACCCTTCCATTGGTTATTAAGATGTCATAGAGCAATAAATCATTTGCAGAACAATATTTTGCAAATCCAATAAGTACAAATACTGCTGCTGTATAAAAAGAATTTTTAAAAATTTTATAACACATCCTGATTATACTTATAATCTCATTAAACTTAAGGGTCTCGCCTGGCTATTCATCATTATAGCTTTTCATAATTTCTATTGGCCAAGCCATTGGGACTTGTTGCTGAGGATTAAATACCCTTTTATAGCCTTGAGATGGGTATGCTTTAGCCGCAGCTGCAATTTCTTTTTCACTTATGAATTCACTTGGAATTAGCTTAAAGACATCCAAACCACGAATAATTTCTGTTGCGTAAATGTAACCTTCATAATAATAAACAGACCAGTATCCACCTGTTACCAATTGCTCTTCATCTATAGGCCCTCTATCAAAATACGCAATTTCTTTAGGTTTTTCTGAATCAGTAAAATCTATTATTGAAATTCCACCTTGATACCAAGCTTGAACAAATATATCTCTTCCAGGTATTGGGATAATTGACCCATTATGTGCAACACAGTTTTCAGTTTCTAATTGTGGTGCTGGCATTTTATAATGACTCTTGTATTCGAGTTTTCCGTCAACGATGTCATAAATAGCATCGGCACCCCAAGTGAGAGGATCCCAAGCTCTGCATCGAGGTCTTCCACCACCGCCCCACTCATCAGTGAATACTACTTTGGTTCCGTCATTATTAAATGTTGCTGAATGCCAATAAGCGAAGCCCTCATCTGATACTGCATCTAGCCTTATTGGCTCATAAGGGTCTGTTATATCGAATAATATTCCATTACCTGAGCATGCCCCAGCTGCAAGATTAGCAGAAGGAAAAACTGTTATATCATGGCATTCCTCAGTTACTCCTGTTGTTTGGGTGTCATCTCCATGATCACCACCTCTCCATAATCCAGCTAAAGCACCTGTTTCGGGATCAGCAAATACCGTAGGGCTACTGACTATTTTTGATTTTGATGGATCAGCAACTGGAATTTCAATTATGTCTATTCTAAATAAAGCAGTCCTATTATCGCCTGCAATATCCCCTATACAAGAATCTAATTCGTCATTGTCCCTTACGCTTGAGGTGCCGGAGTTATAAACTATAATCTTGCCATCATCACCCGGTCCAGAAACAACTGAATGAGTATGTGAGCCACGACATGTTTGAACAATTCCAACTTGTTTTGGTCTTCTTAAGTCAGATATATCAAATATCCTGATTCCACGGAATCTTTCTGGAGTTGGTTCGCTCCCTGCACCCTGAAGTCCACAGTCCACTCGCCCTCTAGTTTCTTCAACTGACATAATTAATAAATTACCAACTACAGAGACATCACCTTGACCTCCAGGACAAATAATAGAAGAAACTAGTGATGGTACCCCACCTTCAAACATCCTATAAATATTGAATCCATGATAGCTTCCAGCAATTAATATATCGTCTCTAAACGCGATATCTGTATTGGAAAAACTCAACATGGGGCTTCTTTTGTCACTTGCAGTAGTTTCTATTGATTTTATTTTCTCTTCCTCATCGTCATCATTCTCATCGCTCTCTTTAGCTTCATAACGCTCAGAGGGATTATTAGGATCAAAAAAACCTGCAGGTTTTGATAACGATGAAATCAATTCCAAATTAAGTATTGCTTCTCCAGCATTATAAAGTCCGGGACTTAAGCCCGCCCTTGGATCCTCTGACAAAGTCACCAGCAAATAATTCATTCTCTCTATCTCTACCGATTGATCATTTACTACATCTGAGGCAAATTCATTCAAAATTGGATCGTATGCGGAGCCTCTCTGTTTTCTTAATTTATCAACCATTTTGATTGCACCATCATGATGATTAATCATTAGTTTAAGAAAAAGTCTGTCGAAACCAGTGCTATTACTTCTTTCGAGTTCTTCTAACTCTTCAGCACTAGCCATACCTGCCATATCATCCATACCTGCCATATCATGATGTGCATGCATTTCATTATATTTTCCTGGGTCTAGTGCGGTTTCCCCACGATCTTGAAGCCAATTTTTCATAAAATCGATCTCATCATCCTGAGTAACTAATATTTTTCCAGCTAAGTCTAAGACAGAGGTAGAGTTAGTTCTATCTACCGCCATATCAGACATAATCATGGCTTGATGGTGATGTAAGATCATTCCCTGCATAAACTCTACATCATCAGAGGTAAAGCTAGTGTCAGCGATTTCTGATGCTGTTGCTATATCTATATCCTTGGTTTCCTCACCTGGTGCCCCAGGTTGAACAATTGGAGGTGCTGTGCTTTGATCTTCAGCAAAGATTGATGAAAAAATAAACAGTGAAATGACAAAGATGAGAATTTGTTCTCTGATCAAAATAAAATTATTCATATTAGTATTTACTCAGGATTAATATTTAGTTGCTCAATATATTACGAATATATTTTGTTTAGAATTACATGTTCTACCCTACACAACCTTGTGAAATTTGTGAAGGCTGGTAGTTAATTTCAGAAAATAAATCTAAATCTAATATTATGGTTTATGAATAAAAATAACACTCATTGGAAACTGGCACTTCTGAGTGATATCAACATCAAGAATCTGGCACGTCCTTTCGGACAACGGATTTTAAGTCTTTAGCTTTTAATGGTCAGTAACAATCATATTACTTATATCAACTTATCTAGGGACTTGTAGGGTATTTTAGTTATTATTGATTGTCATGATTATTGACGAAATAAATTTAAAATTGAGAAAAATTAGTATAACTTTTGTAAAAATTTTAACTGCCTTATTTATTTAAACCGTTGACCTCATTTGTATTTTCTGAATTTTCTGATAAATAACATAAGCTGCAACAAGGCCAATCATGCTAAAGAAGGAAACTATTAGAAACAGGTACTGATAACCAGAGGCACCCGGATAAGCATCTAAAATAATGCCTCCTAAGGTTGGCATAAATATATCTGGCGTGTATGCAATTACTGAAATAATGCCTGTTGCAGTGCCTGTGAATGCTAGTGGTATACTACTTTGCTCCAAGAGAGAGAAATAAGTTCCCCTAAGTGCATAGACAGCGGCGGTAAGAATGGCAACATTGATTATTAGATAAGGCAAGAGTGCGGGAGAGCCAGGAATAAGAGTAAAGATCAAAAAACCTGCAGTCATAACAATACAAAATCCTAAAATAGCTTTGGCGGGTCCAATTTTATCAGCAAAAAAACCAGCTGCAATGGCGGCAAATGGCGTGACCCAATATTTACCAGCTCCAATAGCGCCACCGCCAACTTCACCCAATTCATAAACTTCAGTCGCATAAGGGGTAAAAAAGATTGTTCCCCACATTGCAGTATTGGTTGCCATTATAATAAGTGCGATTAACCAAATGACGGGTAATCTTAAGATATATATGATTTCATTGATGGTCACTTTTGGCTGTTTTTTATTATTAGATATGTCATCACCCATAATTCGCCAGACCAAAAGCGCTAGAACTAAAATATAAAAAGATATCATTATGATAATTTCAGGGACCGCCCTATCATCACCTCTGCTATATGCAAAAATCATCAACAAAATCGTTGTTGATATCACGTCGGAAATACTTCTGCCTCCCTCAAGTATACCAAAGGTCTTTCCTTGATCCTCTTTACTGCCCCAACAGCGTGCAGCTTTGATCATGGCTGACCATAATATGCCTGCGCTGGTTAAACCCCATATTGCGAATAATATTAGGCAGATTTCAAAAGAAGGTAATGTCGAAAAAACAAAACCAGCTAGTGCGGTTATCACGAGGGCAATAGTTATTAGTTTTCGCGGTGAAAATCGATCTGCTAACCATCCTCCAGGGAAATAAGCGATTAAAGCCACAGCTCCGAAGGTGCTTAAAAGAATTCCCATTTGTGTTTTTGTAAACCCAAAGGCATTTTGCATGGGAATATAAAAAATATCTGAAAATAAAGGTAGCCAAAAAATAACGCTCCCAGATAGGCATAATAACCCCATTGTTAGCCATTTTTCAGTAAACGTCATTTACGCCCTAGACTTAAAATGACGCAGTGACGCAATAAGAAATAGTTTTTTAAGATACATCAAACCACCTTACACAACATTATAAAATTTGTGAAGGTTAGGTATTGAGTTAAGTAAAAACACAAAAATCTTGAGCACTTTTTGAGAGCATTCATAAAAAACCCCTTCCCTAATCTTCCAAAAGAAAATCAACAAAGAGGTTTAATGTAATACTATCAATAACTTAAGATGGTGCCCAGAGCCGGAATCGAACCGGCACGTCCTTTCGGACAACGGATTTTAAGTCCGTAGCGTCTACCAATTCCGCCACCCGGGCTAATAATCAGATAATTGGAGGCTAGGGTCGGAATCGAACCGGCGTCCACGGTTTTGCAAACCGCTGCATAACCACTCTGCCACCTAGCCTTATTCAAATAATTAACAATTATTAACAATTATTTACTTAGCAATTACCAAGTAAATGGACTAACTTTACACTGTGCTCTAACAACTAAGACGAAGTATACCTCGGTAAACTTTTTAATCAATCAAATATCGTTAATCGATACATATAATGGATATCAATGAAATATATACTCACATTCTTCTTGCTAGTTTTTCTTTCAGTGCCGCAATTAGTTCTGGCAGAATCATCTGGACTGTTCTCGAAAATCGAATTAAATGAACTTCCTGTATCTTCTGTTTATGGAAGTATGTCTCCATATATATCAACCAGTGATTCAGGCATTACCACCATCAATTGGTTAGAGCCAAATGATGGTGGCTACGCTATAAAATTTGCTAAATATAATAATAGTTGGGATGAGCATAAAATTGTCGCACAGGGTAATAATTGGTTTATTAACTGGGCCGATTTTCCCTCGCTAATACACATGAATGAAGATAATTATGCTGCCCATTGGCTTATTAAAAGTAGCTCAGATAGATATGCCTATGATACGCAAGCCTCCATATCAAAAGACGGTGGAGACACTTGGTCCAAACCCATAATCGTCAATCAAGATGGAACTCCCACGGAACATGGCTTTGCAAGTCTATATCAAGATGGTGATAACTTAGGACTAATATATCTAGATGGTAGAAAAATGATCAACGAAATGACCACTGATCCTAATGATACTGGCATGACATTGAGAGCCACTTCTATAAACCTAGAAACAAACATTATCAGTGAACAACTTATTGATGGTCTCGTGTGTGAATGTTGTCAGACTAGTATTGCAAAAAGCAGTCAAGGTCCAATAGGTATATATCGAAACCGAACCGAAGATGAGATAAGAGATATATATATCACCAAGAAAATCAATGGTAAGTGGGAGCCAGGAAAGTTACTCCATAAGGATGACTGGAATATCTCAGGATGCCCTGTAAACGGACCATCCATTCATGCGGATAAAAATAATGTAACTGTGGGCTGGTTTACCGCTGCCAATGATAATCCTGTAATCAAACTAACTAAATCATCGAACCATGGTGATACATTCTCGACACCTCATGAAATCGGTCTTAATAGCGCCGTTGGGCATGTCAATATCACGGTTGATAGGAAAGGAAATACCTGGGTGATTTGGCATAAGAAAATTAGTAACGGAGCCGTTGCTTTAATGTTGAGTATGCTGGAAGAAAAAACAAATCTACTTCAAGAAATGATTATAGACGAGACTGGAAATATCCCACGTTACAGTGTTCCTCAGATCACCAACCATAATGATGAAGTTATTATGGCTTGGACAATAAAAGTTCATGACGAAACATCAGGTAGGGGAAGAAATACAAAGACTTTCATAAAGTCAGCATCGTTTAAAATCAATCAATTTTAATTGAATATCTAGTAGCTGATTATTTGGTGTATTTTTCGACGCCTAAAAAATGAATGGATACATAAGGCTCATCACCAACTACCCAGCTATCATGCGGTTCTTTTGAAACATAAAAAATATCGCCGGGAGTTAACATGGTGACCTTTCCATCTGGTGATGCTGCTGTTGCATTACCACTAACGACCATACCAAGATGCTCAACATCGCAATATTTTTTATTGATGAGCGTGCCTACATGGGTTGACCATTTCCAACCTGGCTCATAGGTAGCTCTCCCAATAACCATATTATTTATTTTAACGGTTTCGAATGCTCCTTTATCAAATTTAGTAATCTCATCAGGAGCGTCGAATCTCTTTATTATTACCGCTAAGTCATTCATTGCCTGCCCTTTTATTTAAGGATCATTAATCCATAGATCAATACTTAATATAAATTTTCTCAGGCCTGCTAACAAATTTCTCTTTGCTTTATAAAGAATATACCGCGACTATTGGCGCCACAACAAAATAAAGTAAACTGCATACTGCTAAAATCGTAACATCTTCATCAGAATAATAACGGCACACTAAATAAGTCAGTACGCTAAACCCAAGAATAGGTAAAACCAAGTCACTTATATTTTCCATAATTAATACCCCCTTCTATTATTTATACATAATAATAAGGAGTTTGGAAAGTAAACTCAGTGGCAGTGCTTTAGAGTGAAAGCAGATTGGAGCGGGAAACGAGATTCGAACTCGCGACCTCAACCTTGACACTCTTATTACAAACATACCCTAATATCTTCTGTGCAATAAATTTTAGAAAAGGACATTTATTTCATATTTGCTTATTCACACTAAAAGTTAATATTTTGTAATATATTGATTTAATTTTTATTTTATTGCGGTAAAGAGCCGTGTAAAAGCTCACCCTCTATCATTACAATTGATGGTTTTATCTTCCAGATTTTATAACGATCTAAGTCAAAAAGATTTTCATCGAGCACCAATAGATCAGCTAGTTTTCCAGTTTCAATCGACCCTATCTCATCTTCCATGCGAAGCTGGTAAGCGCCATTTGTAGTGTATCCCTGGATCATCATTTCAAGATCGAGTCGTTCAGATGCTGGCATTCTAATCTTATCCTGCCCTTCCCATAGTTCCTCCGGATACTGTCGGTTGTGTCCAACCTGCATTCCAAAATATGGGCTTAGGGAAGTATTTAGCATGTCGCCACCCCACCACTCATCACTGGAAAAAGTTACGATGACGCCAATGTCAAAAAGAGATCTGGGTTGATACAAATTTGCATATCGATCTGTTCCAAGTGACACCTTAATTACATCATCATTATTGACGCCAAACCACCATGGAGTGAAATTTGCAATAATGTCCAAATCTTTGATCCTTGAGACGTCCTCAGGACTAATCAGCTCCAGATGCGAGATAGTTACTCTTGGGTAAAAGTTATCTGTAGCAATATTCTTAGCTGCTTCGACAGCATCGATCACAGTCCTAACCGCAAAATCTCCCATGGTGTGAACATGTAGATCCATTTTTTCTTGATTTAGCTCTATCAAAAAGTCTCGAAGCTCGTCAACCGTCAGCATGGTATTTGCAACATAATCGGGATTATCAATGTAGGGTTCTAGCATCGCCCCTGACCGGTTTAGATTAATACCATCCATGAAGAGCTTGATAGTATTGAATTGGAGGCGCTCACCACCGTATGTATTTCTGAAGCGTTTCATCTCTGAAATGGCTAGCTTTGTTCTTTCCGGAGTGAAAATTTGATACGTACCTTCGTATCGGATCGGTAATTTCCCCTCTCTCTCGAGCTTCGATAGAATGCCGTACACAAGATCCTCATATCCAAAGTTACCGGCATCATAAAGCGTCGTAACGCCATATTCGATAAACGTTTGCAATACAGATACAATTTTCTTTTCGTGAATCCTTTTGCCGGCATCGTCATTAATTGGAAACTGTTTCGCAAAATGCTGCCAACCAGCACCCTCTTTTACCCAACCTGTAAGTTCTCCGTTTTGATCTCGGGCATAGGTTGCAATACCCTTTTTGGGATCTGGTGAATTTTCATCAATACCCAGCACCTCCAATGCTTTGGAGTTCAGCCACCTATCATGCCAAGCATTACTTGCAAACCATACCGGACGATCAGGAACAATGAGATCTAGCTCCCTTTTATTTGGCCCATCAGAGCCATTCACATACATAGCGATCGGCCAACAACAAAGTCGTAAATATTCGTTATCAGGGTGATCATTTGCGTATTTTTCTACCGCTGCGAGCATTGCTTCCCGGCTAGTTTCCAAGATTTCGCCATATTTCTCGACATCAACATAACCCGGATGGGCATGAGAGTCGATTATACCGGGAATAACAAAACGCCCCTTAAGATCAGTGGAACGAGTATTTTTAGATTCGTACTTTAAAGCCCCCGCTTCTTCGCCAACATAAATAAATTTACCATCCTTAATGACTATAGCTTCAGCCCATGGTTGTTTTTCATCAGATGTATAAATTTTTGCGCCAGTGATAATTAGATCTGCGTTTTCATTCGTTGTGGAAGCTTCACCTCCACCTCCACCTCCACAGCCAAATAGCAATAAAATTATAATTATTAATGATAGATTTTTCAAAATAGTATTTGAAAATTGTGGTTATCTTTTGAATAATTAACATTCATATAATATCGGATAGAGACTGGAAGTTTTAACCTAATCTTGAAATAGTGACATATTACAGTACACTATTTTGAATAAATGAATTCATCTTTAATTCATCCTAGCAAAACACCTCTTTCCTTTAGTTTACGTAACCCCTATTTTTAGACATTTTTCTGTACGGTACAATTTGGCGTTATCTGGTACTCTGTAATTTCTGAGGGCTTTATAGGTATGGCTCGGTTACGATGCCAGCTAATCTGGGGAATACTTTGTGACGGCAGTGAAAACTGAAAGCTTTTAAATTGGAGCGGGAAACCGGATTCGAACCGGCGACCTCAACCTTGGCAAGGTTGCGCTCTACCAACTGAGCTATTCCCGCAATTGACTATGCCTATTGACTTGTAACACCTTGGCTAATATCGATATTTATCTTGAGTCACTTAATAAGTCACTCATTAAATACTAAAATACAGCATTCAAATCAGTTTAAGCCCGTAATTATACATTAATTACCATAATGTCATAGCTACATTTAGCTATTTGGCTATTGAGGCTTGATGGCAATATAATAAACGTTTAACTCGGTAAATATAACTCGAATATCGAGCTCCTGACTGTCTAATTTGATCAATAAAAATCCTGAAGTCTTCTTGTTTTCATTTAAGCGTTATCCAGACAAGATCAATTAGAGTATCACCAGTATTGCCCGACTCATGCCCAGCATCCAATTCAATGGCATCCATCCAACCAGCTGCACCATCAATTCCAATTTGTCCTGAATACTGTATTTTTCCACCCAATTTAGCAGATGTTTCTCCAGCTTTTATGACGATATATACTTGACCGCCAGGGTGACTGTGAACACCCTCCCACTGACCTGGCTCAATTTGAACTCGTTGAGCAATAAGCCGATCATTCTCAAACAATAACTCTTGAGCTAGATTAGGATATACATGCGAACTACGTTCTTCATTTGGGTATAAAGGTTTATCTTTTTTTAATGTTACATAGATTAATTCAATGGCCTCATCACCAGTATTTCCTGAATTATGACCAGCTGCAAAAGGAATAGCATCCATCCACCCCACCGAGCCATCTCCATCAATTTCTGCTGAATATTCGATCTCTCCATCAAGCATGCCAGACCACTCTCCGCCTTTGATATGAACATAGAGCTGATTTCCCGGGTGTGAATGAACACCTTCCCATTCTCCAGGTCCAACGATTAATTTTTGTAATACTACATACTCGTTCTCAAAAACAACCACCCCGTCTTTATCTTCTATATTAGGGTAGATCAAAAGATATGGATTTTGAGTCTCTAATGAAGAGCAGGCAGTCAAAAATAAAATTACCAAGATAGTTATTAATTTATTCATAATATTACCCTATGATTCTTTTTGCATGGATGGCCATGCGGCTTCCAGGTATTTAAACATCGACCACAATGTCATCCCGGCTGATAACAATAAAAAAGAAAATCCAATCGCATAAACATCAAAGCCTAATATTGATTCCTTATAAACCATAAAACCAATTCCAAACATCTGTAATGCTGTCTTAAGTTTACCTGACCATGACACCGCTACTTTTGCCCTATCCCCGATAGTTGCCATCCATTCACGTAATGCAGATACCGTTATTTCACGACCGATAATAATGACGGCAATAATATCCACATACCAACCTGGATCTGATTGAACCAGTAACACGAGCACTATTGCTACCATCAGTTTATCAGCAACAGGGTCAAGAAAAGCTCCAAAACGCGACATCTGGCCATAATTTCTTGCTACATACCCATCGAGTAGGTCTGTAAGTGCCGCAAACCCAAATATGATTCCTGCCATCGGTCTTGCGTTATCGCTTTGCAAATAAAAACATATAACAACGATAGGTATTGCAGCAATCCGAAGTAATGTTAAAAAATTAGCGAATGTTATTTTCATAGGGGTATCATAAAGTTCAATTATGATTATGTAAATTATTAAAAATACGCGCTGACATAGACTTACTAATGCCATGAATTTTAGCCAAATCGACAATTCCTGCTTTCATTACCCCGTGAATACCTCCAAATTGCTTTAGGAGCTCTCTTTTTCTAATGGGTCCGAGTCCTTCAATACCATCCAAACGAGAACCTTTTCGATTAATACTTCTTTTTAAACGATGGCCAGTGATTGCAAATCTATGCGCTTCATCTCTTATTCGCTGTATTAAATGCAAAGCAGGTGAATCAGCAGCTAAATTCAAAGGTTCACTTTGGGTCGTTAGAAATAACTGCTCCATACCGGGTTTTCTCGATTTTCCTTTTGCCACCGCAATAACGATAATATTTATTATATTCAGTTCATTAAGGATGCGCATACAAGAAGACAGTTGGCCCTTTCCACCATCCAAGAACAATATGTCTGGCATCAATGCTTCGCCTTTTTTAATTCTCTTATAACGCCTTCCCACCGCCTCAGATAAGGCCGCATAATCGTCACCATGATTTGAGGATTTGATATTAAAGCGCCTGTAGTCACTCTTCAGAGGGCCTAGTTCATTAAAAACAACGCAAGATGCAACTGTAGCTTCACCAGAGATATGACTGACATCGAAACATTCTATTCTTTTGGGCTGAATGCCGTTACAAAAAAGTTTACCAAGCGTGGATAACTGAGCGGTTAATGAGGCCTCACTGGATACTTTACACTCTAAACCATAAATTGCATTCTTATGCGCCATATCTAGCCAGCCCAACCGATTACCGCGGACATTATTAGTTAGCCTTACTTTTCTTTGCGCCTTATCAGAGAGTAAATTTTCCAATACTGAATCTCGCTCTATGGGAACTGGAACAATTATTTCAGACGGTGATTTAATGCTTAAATAATACTGAGATAGAAATCCTTGTTGAATTTTTTCTCTGGTTGCCCCACCTCTAATTTTAAAATAGTAATTCTTACTCCCAATTACGGAGCCATTTCTTATTGAAAGGATAGCAACACAGTGAGTTACCCCATCAGAGGCTATACCCAGGGTGTCTATGTCTGTTTTTCTAGATGTTGCAACTAACTGTTTTGCCTGAATTTCTTTTAAGCGACTTATTTGATCTCGATATTTTAATGCTTCTTCGTATTTTTTTTGTTCTGAGCATTGCTCCATACGTTTGACTAGAGCATTAACTATACTTTTATTTTTACCTGCTAAAAACTGCATGGTTGATTTAACATCATTGTCATAATCATTTTTGTCAATAAGGCCAACACAAGGAGCTGAACAGCGTTGGATTTGATATTGAAGGCAAGCTCTTGATCTATTTCTGAAAAAACTGTCTTTGCATTGACGAACCAAGAATACTTTTTGTAATTCAGTTAATGTTTCACGAACTGCATTGGTATTGGGGTAAGGGCCAAAATATTTTCCTTTTTGAGCTTTTGCACGTCGTTGAAACTCAACCCTAGGAAAAGCATGCTCGGTAGCAACATATATATAAGGATAGCTTTTATCATCTCTTAATACGACATTGTAGCGAGGTTTGTTTTTCTTGATTAAGGTATATTCAAGAATCAAGGCTTCCGCCTCTGTGTTGGTAATGGTTAGATCAATATCACAGACATGGGTCATCAAAAGTGCTGCTTTTGGATCTTTTTGTTCGGATTGAAAGTAATTTGGTACGCGCTTTCTTAAATTCTTTGCTTTCCCCACATACAGAATATTGCCATTATTACCAAGCATGCAATAGACGCCGGGTTTAGAGGGTAATTCACTGAGAAATTTACTTTTGTTTTTGAATAAGTCAGGCATAAGTTAAATACTTGAGAGCACTTTTATTCGTTTAAATATATTTTCAAACATGAGTAATGATAAACGCCTCGTATTTAAATTATAACGACTGCAATGGTATGAATTAATTAGTTGCAGATGTCCAATTACATGCTCCTCCGCATGACCAAATCGATAATCAGCTTGCTTTAATTCCAAAGATTTAATTACTGCCCTGTGAGCAATACCGCCGAGAGTGAGGATAATTGCCCCTTCTTTCAGTTGCATAATTTCATTTTTCAGATAGCTATTACAATTATTGATTTCATTGCCATTCGGTTTATTTTGAGGAGGTAGGCATTTTACAGCATTTGTAATTTTACAATTTATTAGTTTTAAACCATCATCAGATGCAATTGACTCCTCATTACTACTAAAACCATATTTATATAAATTTTTATATAAAGATACGCCCGCGTAATCACCGGTAAATGGCCTACCAGTGCGATTTGCTCCATGCATTCCTGGCGCAAGGCCAACTATCAACAAATTAGGATCATCATGACCGAATGCCGGTACGGGCTTACAGAAGTAATCGGCATGCTGGGATTTTACATCAACTAAAAAATGTGAAAGTCTTTTGCATTTTTTGCAATCTGGATTATAAGTATTCTGCATGCTGACTTATTTTAATGTATTTAATCATGTCTAGTATAGTATGTATCCAATGACTAGACATCCAAATAAATAACTTATGCCTTTTATCTTATTTAATAAACCCTATGGTATTGTCAGTCAATTTAGCGGTACTGAAAATACTTTAGCTAAATTTATATCTGAAAATTCTGTTTACCCTGCTGGACGACTAGATAAAAAAAGCGAAGGGCTTTTGGCGCTAACCAATGACGGTAAATTACAAGCGAGAATATGTGAACCAAAACGTAAGTTATTAAAATATTACCTGATTCAGGTTGAGGGTGAGACTACCCAGAACCAACTTAATCAGCTAACGGAAGGACTGATTCTTAATGACGGACCTGCAAGAGCTCATTCGGCGCGTATCATTAATCCACCTGAAAATATTTGGGATAGAGAGCCACCAATTAGATTCAGAGAAAATATACCTACTTCGTGGCTCGAGATATCCATATTTGAAGGCCGTAAACATCAAATCCGAAGAATGAGTGCTGCAATTAATTTACCGGTACTAAGACTAGTTCGATGGCAGATAGGGCCTTGGCTGATAAATGATTTAAAACTTGGTCAATTCACCAAAATGACTAATAAAGAAGCGTGGTCAATGCTTAATCAGTAACCGCTCTCTCTTGCAAGCCTGGTATCCCAAGAGCGATTTCCATGGCTTGCTCATAGTTCAATCTAGGGTCAACGGGCGACTTATATGCAATAGATAAATCCTCATCATTAAGCCCTCTCGCGCCACCAGTGCATTCAGTGACATTTTCTCCTGTTAATTCAAGATGGACTCCACCTAAATATGTGCCCATTTTCTTATGAACACGAAACGCGGACTCTAATTCGGCGCTTATTTTTTCGAAACGTCTTGTTTTTGTTCCATTTGCCGTGGATTCAGTGTTGCCATGCATTGGATCGCAAACCCATAAAATGGGTGAGCCAGTTTCATTTGCCGCCTCAATCAATGGCGGTAAATTTGCCTCAATACTGTCAGCACCAAATCTATGGATAAGCGTAATTCTTCCCGGTAGATTATTTGGGTTTAGAGCAACTATTAGGCCTTGTAACCACTCACGAGTCATACCATTACCTATCTTTATACCCATTGGATTTGCTACACCACGAAAATATTCTACGTGCGCACCATCCAACTCAGCTGTTCGCATTCCTATCCAAGGAAAATGGGTCGTTAGGTTATACCAATTTCCAGTTCTTTCGATGTATCTGGTCTGAGCTTGCTCATAAGGGAGATGGAGGCCCTCATGTGCAGCATATATTTCAGCTTTTTGTGAGAGGAACAACGGCCTTCCAGAAGTAGATTCTATAAAATCAATTGATTCTTTAATGGTAGTAATAATTTCATTATATCTATCAGCCATTTCAGAATGACCTAACCAGTCAAGATCCCAGTATTCAGGGTGATGAAGATCGACAAAACCTCCATCTATTAAAGATCTTACAAAATTCATAGTAAGGGCAGCTCTTTCATATCCACGTAAAATCAATGTTGGGTCAGGTATTCTGTCCCCACTGGTAAATGGACTGCGATTAATGATATCACCACGATAACTTGGTAGCTCCTGACCATCTTTTGACTCAAGATCAGCAGATCTGGGTTTTGCGTACTGGCCTGCCATTCTTCCAATTCGTACAACAGGCTTTTTTAGACCGTATTGCATGACGGTACTCATTTGCAATAATATTTTTAACTTTGCAACAATACTTTCAGACGAACAATCACTGAAGCTTTCAGCGCAATCACCACCTTGCAGTATGAATACTTCACCTCGTTGGGCGGCAGCAATATGTTCATTCAACTTATCAACTTCCCATGAAGTTACTATTGGCGGTAATTTTTTAAGTTCAGCAACAACTGATGCCAAATGTTCTTTATTTGGATAATTGGCTTGCTGAGCCGCATTCAACGTTGTCCATGAAGTAGGTTTCCAGTTATTTATTTCGTTTTCTTTGTTCACAAAATTACCGTCCATAAGTTAGTGATTTGAGATTGTGCATGTCAAAACTTATTATTGCAATCATAAGCTTACAAGATAAAGATAAACGTTATCTTAAATCAAGATATCAAATATCTTTACTTTCTAGCGCTTGTCTTTAAAAACATCACTGGAAACAACGACAAAGGGTAGGCAAAATACAACTAATATCTATTCTATAAATACTAATCGCATATCTTTTTTAGGGGTAAATCTTGAAACACATACTTGATAGTCTCAATCTCAATTCAACTAATCCTGGTAGCTGGTCTGGTGAAGTCTCGCTTCAATCTACGGATGGAACCCTAATCGAATCAATTAATCCGTCAACAAATGAAGTTATAGCTAGTGTAAAGAATACCACCACAGAAGAGTATGAAAAAATTATAGCATCTGCACAAGAGGCCTTTCTTGAATGGCGCACCGTCCCTGCCCCAGTTAGAGGAGATGCCATTAGAAGGGTTGGAGCAGCACTCAGGGAGCACAAAGATGCACTTGGCAGCCTAGTGAGTCTAGAGATGGGGAAGATCAAAGCAGAAGGCGATGGTGAAGTACAAGAAATGATTGATATGGCTGATCTTGCTGTTGGTCAATCAAGAATGCTCTATGGCATGACAACTCACTCAGAAAGACCAATGCATCGAATGTATGAGCAATGGCATCCATTAGGTCTCGTTGGTATTATTTCAGCGTTTAATTTTCCCGTTGCAGTGTGGTCATGGAATGCATTTATTGCCACAATATGTGGAAATGTTAGTGTCTGGAAGCCTTCTCCAAAAGCACCTTTATGCGCTGTTGCCGTACAAAAAATATGCAACCAAGCGTTAAAAGATCAGGGTTTGCCAAATATATTTCATCTAATAAATGATGAATCTAATATCCTTTCTCAAAAACTCATTGATGATCGCCGGATCGATCTATTGTCATTTACCGGCTCAAGTGAAGTCGGTAAAAATGTAGGGCAAAAAGTCGCCTCCAGGATGGGTAAATACCTTTTAGAGCTCGGTGGTAATAATGCAATTATTGTCGACGAGTCTGCTAATTTTGATATTACGATACCAGGTATTGTATTTGGTTCAGTAGGTACTGCAGGCCAGAGATGTACTACCACCAGAAGAGTGCTTGTTCATGAATCACGCATGGATGAGCTTAAGGAAAAGCTTGTTCGAGCTTACTCGCAAATTCCAATCGGTGATCCGCTTGATACCAACACACTAATGGGTCCATTGATTGATGAAAAATCTTTACAAAATGTTGAAACTGCAGTTGAAAAAATCATTGAAGCTGGTGGTGAGATCCTATGCGGGGGGATAAGAGTTGGCGATAAAGGTAATTTCATAGAACCAATAATTGCGGTTGCTGAAAACGAATGGGATATTGTTCAAGAAGAAACATTTGGACCTTTGTTGTATTTAATTCCATGTAGCTCACTCGATGATGCAATTGCCAAACAAAACAACGTTAGGCAAGGCCTCTCCTCTGCTATTTTCACGAATAACCTTCAAAATGCTGAGAAATTTTTATCTAGCGTTGGTTCGGATTGCGGAATCGCTAATGTTAATATAGGGACTTCCGGTGCTGAAATTGGTGGTGCTTTTGGTGGTGAAAAAGAAACCGGTGGTGGTCGTGAAGCAGGTTCAGATTCTTGGAAAGCAT